>ERZ1026772.921-NODE-921-length-18166-cov-4.462150_pt1 | contig 18166 bp, 14 predicted proteins | sample MGYA00380124_ERZ1026772 | MGnify/ENA primary metagenome ERZ1026772 (study PRJEB33269, sample SAMEA4719760) | human gut metagenome | biome: human-associated habitat; feature: organic feature; material: feces | place: Cameroon | collected 2013-10 ...
AAATTTTTCTTGATTTTTTTTACTTCATTTGATATAATAGTCAAGTCGTTTGGAGAGATGTCCGAGCTGGCCGAAGGAGCATGATTGGAAATCATGTATACGGTGAACACCGTATCAGGGGTTCGAATCCCCTTCTCTCCGCCACAAACGCTGAACTTTAATTTTTTAGTTCAGCGTTATTTTTTTGCCTTAATTACAATTTAAGCAATTAAAACGATTCATTTTCATACATTTAATTGTACTCTACTCACGAAATTATTGTCAATAAAACAGGCGGTGAAGAGTTATCACTTACAAGTTTTATAGCAGGTAATCACAGGTTAAATGACACTACCAAGCATTATTCGTTTGAATATTCAAAAAACTGCCACTAAACCTTTACAAAACCCACAAGATATTGTATTATATTAGTAATTATAAATTATCGTGGGGTGTTATGTATGAAACCGAAATATAAAAGAGTATTATTAAAACTTTCAGGCGAATCACTTGCAGGCGAAATGAAGCACGGCATTGATTTTGAAACAGTTCTTAAAATCTGCAAACCTATCAAGGAATGTGTTGACGCAGGTGTAGAGGTCGGCATCGTAGTAGGCGGCGGCAACTTCTGGCGTGGCAGAAGTTCGGGTGAAATGGACAGAACAAGAGCTGACCATATGGGTATGCTCGCAACAACAATCAATGCGCTCGGTGTTTGTGACGCACTTGAACAGCTTGGTGTTAATGTTCGTGTTCAGACAGCTATCGCTATGCATCAGATTGCTGAGCCGTATATCAGAAACAAGGCTGTTCTTCACCTTCAAAAGGGAAGAGTAGTAGTGTTCGGCTGCGGAACAGGCAACCCGTTCTTCAGCACAGACACAGCAGCGGCTCTCCGTGCAGCTGAAATTGAGGCTGACATCGTTATGAAGGCTACTATGGTTGACGGTGTATACGACAGCGATCCTAAGAAGAATCCTGATGCTAAGAAGTATGATACAATTTCATTTCACGAGGTACTCAACAAGGACCTCGCTGTTATGGACAGCACTGCAGCATCACTCTGCAAGGATAACAATCTTCCCATTCTTGTATTCAGCATTGATGACCCTGAAAACATCTACAGAGCTGTTTGTGGTGAAAACATCGGTACTATCGTAACAGCTAACGACTAATTCAATTGATTATTTTACTGACTTTTTAACAATAATTATTATACAGGAGGCATAATTATGCAGACACAGTTAAAAAAAGCCGGCGAAACTATGGACAGACGCCTTGAGCATATGCGCAAGGAATTTTCAGAAATCAGAGCAGGTAGAGCAAATCCTGCTGTTCTTGATAAAGTAAAGGTTGACTACTACGGTGCTCCGACACCTGTAAACCAGCTTGCCGCAGTTTCTGTTACTGAGGCAAGAACTCTTACAATTCAACCTTGGGACGCATCTGTTTTAAGACAGATAGAAAAAGCTATCCAGACTTCGGACATCGGCATTAACCCCCAGAATGACGGTAAAGTTATTCGTCTTATCTTTCCACCGCTTACAGAGGACAGACGAAAAGAAATCGTAAAAGATGTTCAGAAAATTGCTGAAGAAACCAAGGTTCAGATTCGTAATGTACGCCGTGACCTTATCGACAAGCTCAAGACTATGAAAAAGGATGGCGAGCTTACAGAGGATGATCTTAAGCAGGGCGAAAAGAAAGCTCAGGAACTTACAGATAAGTATGTAAAAGAAGTTGAGAGCATTTCTGCAGTAAAGCAGAAAGAAATTTTGGAGATGTAATATGGCTTTTTTCTCAAAGAAAAAAGATGAGCAGATTGAGGTTACAAGCCTCAATCTGCCTTCACATATCGGAATTATTATGGACGGCAACGGCCGTTGGGCAAAGAAAAGAGGACTTCCGAGAAAAGCAGGTCACCGTCAAGGTGCAAAAACTTTCAGAACCATAACAAGATACTGTTCTGACATCGGAATAAAGTATCTCACCGTGTATGCGTTTTCTACAGAAAACTGGAAAAGACCACAGGATGAGGTTGACGCACTTATGTCACTTTTTAAGTCTTATCTTAATGAAGCACTTGAGGATTTTAAAGATGACAGTATAGTGGTTAAGTTTATCGGCGACAAGTCAGGCTTTAACGACGAACTTCGTGAACTTATGATTGAAAACGAAGAAAGTTCAAAAGACCGTGACGGTATGGTTCTTAATATTGCAATGAATTACGGCAGCCGTGATGAAATTGTAAGGGCAGTAAAAAATATTTCCGCAGATGTCAAAAACGGTAAAATCAATACAGATGACATTGACGAAAATCTCTTTTCTGATTATCTTTACACCGCAGGTCAGCCTGATCCAGACCTTATTATCAGGCCAAGCGGTGAATACAGAATTTCAAATTTTCTTTTGTGGCAGTCAGCCTATACGGAATTTGTAATAATGAACAAATTGTGGCCTGATTTTCAGAAATCAGACCTTGATGAAGCGTTAAAAATATACTCCTCCAGAAACAGAAGATACGGCGGAGTTTGATGAGAGTTGATATAATGAAATCCCTAAAGCCAAGGCTGTTGACAGCCGTAATAGGAATACCAATACTGCTGATTGTTCTGTTTGTATCGGAACTTTGGCTCCCATTTGCAGGAATAATCATAGGAGCAGCCTCGGCATTTATGACAGGCGAATATCTGCATGCTCGAAAAATGCTTTATAAATTGCATCTTTCAATACCTTGTATGCTTTTTGCTTTTCTGCTTTCAATTTTGGTTACAACAAAGTTTCTGTATATTCTGCTTTTTGCATTTATACTTACAGCTTTTGCTGTAATGATTTTCAAACACGAAAAGACAAATTATGCAGATGTAGCATATGCTGTGTTCGGCACATTTTTAATTTCTTTCGGAATGAGTGCCATTCCGATTGTCTGCACATCATCTGCATCCATTACTTTCTGTTTTATATGTGCGTTTGCATTACCGTGGATGGCAGACGCAGGCGGTTTTTTTATCGGTGCATCCTTTGGCAAGCACAAGCTTTGCCCGAAAATCAGTCCTAAAAAAACTGTTGAAGGTGCAATCGGTGGAATACTTTTCTGCGATCTTACAGCTGTAATCATCGGTCTAATTTTTCATTTTTGTGTTATGCCCGATGCTAATATTAACTTCTGGGCATTGATTCTCCTCGGTGTAATTGACGCTCCGGTTTCAATTCTCGGCGACCTGAGTTTTTCACTCATCAAGAGAAGTTACGGAATCAAGGACTATGGCTCAATTTTCCCCGGTCACGGTGGAATGCTTGACAGGTTCGACAGCATAATATTTACTGCACCTGTTCTTGTGGCAATCAATCAATTCATACCTTTCATCACAGTGGGGTAAACTAAAATGGTAAATTCACTTTCAATTCTCGGATCAACAGGTTCAATCGGAACTCAAACGCTTGATGTTGTAGATAAACTCAATTTAAAAGTTTCAGCACTCACAGCATCAACAAACATAAAACTTCTCGAAGAGCAGGTAAGAAAGTATAAGCCTGAACTTGCGGTTGTTTTTAATGAAGAAAAAGCAAAAGAATTCAAAGATAACATAAAAGATACAAACACCTGTGTTTTAAGCGGAATGGATGGTCTTATTGAAGCGGCAACTCAGAAAGAAGCTGACCTTGTAGTTAATTCAGTTGTCGGAATGGTAGGCTTAAAGCCTACACTTGCAGCGGCAAACGCTAAAAAAGATATTGCTTTTGCAAACAAAGAAACGCTTGTAACAGGCGGTAAGCTTGTGTGTGATGCGGTAAAGAAAAACGGTGTGAAGCTTCTTCCCGTTGACAGTGAACATTCTGCTATCTTCCAATGTCTGCAGGGAATGCCCGAGAAGAAAATGCTCAAAAAACTCATTCTTACAGCTTCAGGCGGTCCTTTCTTCGGTAAAACAATCGAGGATTTAAAAAATGTAACAGTTAAGGAGGCACTCAATCATCCCAACTGGAGTATGGGTGCAAAAATAACCATCGACTCTGCTACAATGATGAACAAGGGTCTTGAAATTATCGAAGCAAGATGGCTTTTTGATGTACAGCCAGAAAACATTGATGTTGTTGTACACCGTGAAAGCATAATACATTCTCTTATTGAGTATGTAGATAATTCCGTAATTGCACAGCTGGGACTTCCCGATATGAGAATCCCGATTCAGTACGCAATTACATATCCCGAAAGATATGAATCACCTGTCGGCGAATTAAGTCTTGCTCAAATCGGCAAAATGACTTTTTTTGAACCCGATTATGAAACCTTCAAGTGCCTTAGAGCCTGCAAAAAGGCTCTTTCGCTCGGAGGTGTTGCAACAGCTGTTGCAAACGGTGCTAATGAGGAGGCTAACCGACTTTTCAGAGAGGGTAAAATCACTTTTCTTGAAATCGGCGACCTTGTTATGGGTGCAATTGATAACATAGACAATTTCGAGCCTTTATCAGTAGATGATGTGTTAAAGGCAGACAGACTAGCAAGAGAGTATGTACTCTCTATGCTATAATTTGCGGTAATATTTTTCATTGCTGTCTTTGCGGCGGCAATGAATATTTTGGAGTTGATTTATTTTAATGCAAATTTTAACAGTTGCGGCTCTCATTGTAATAGGAATATTACTTTTTGAGCTTATAATTTTTTCTCATGAATTTGGTCATTTTATTACCGCAAAGCTTTCGGGTGTAAAGGTAAATGAATTTGCACTCGGTATGGGACCGAAAATAATCAGTTTTGTAAAAGGTGAAACAAGGTACTCGCTTCGTCTTTTCCCAATAGGCGGTTACTGTGCCATGGAAGGTGAAGATGAAGACAGTGAAGAAAAAGGTGCTTTCAATAACGCAAAAGTATGGAAGAGAATGATTATAATAATCGCAGGTGCGGTTATGAATATTCTTCTCGGTTTTGTTATGATGTTTGCCTTTACCGTTCAGGCAGACAGCTTCAGCTCTACAACCGTATCTCAGTTTCAGCCTAATGCGTTCACAGCCAATACAGGCTTGCAGACGGGGGATAAGATTGTCGAAGTGAACGGTTATTCAATTTGGAATTCAAGAGATTTGCAGTTTGCAATTTCAACTTTGCCTTATGAAACAGTCAAAGGCAATACCCTTGAAGTATACAAAGAAAGGGCAACTTCGGCAGCCTGCGGTGTATATAATAAGTACGCTAACGACAAATCTCTTTCTCAAGATGAACTTCAAAAATACTATAACGCTCTTTCAGAGGGTTGTTCAAAAATAAACAAAGCTACAAGCAAAGAAGAGGCAACAAAGCTTCTTGATGAAACTTGTAAATCAATCTATGCACTTGACAAGTCATATGATATGTCAAAGTACAAAACTCCTGAAATCGACACAACTACATCAAGACCAAGATTTATGGCTGATGTAAAGGTTGTTCGTGGCGGCAAAGAAATCACGCTTGAAAATGTTCAGTTCTTTACCTATTACGCAGATGAAGACGCTGAAAAGGAAAATAAACCTACCGTTGCATTCGACTTTGCAGTTGAGCCAATTGAAAAGAATGTTGGCACTGTCCTTACAGAAACATTTACCGAAACCTGTTCGATGGCAAAAACTGTGTGGACTTCACTTGTATGGCTTGTTCAGGGCAGATTCAGCTTCAACGATATGTCAGGTCCTGTAGGTATCGCCACAGCGGTAACTCAGGTTGCGTCAATGGGACTCGAAACAGGTTTTGCAGATGCAGTAAATAACATTTTATTTGTAATGATACTCATTACGGTAAACCTCGGAATTGTAAATATGCTTCCGTTCCCGGCACTTGACGGCGGAAGATTTTTATTCTTGCTAATTGAATGGATATTCAAAAAGCCTATTCCGAGAAAAGCAGAGCAGGTTGTAAACACAGTCGGACTTGTGCTGCTGCTTGCATTTATGCTCATAATTTCGGTGAAAGATGTATTCCAACTTGTAACGGGAACATTTCCCGGAATGTAGATAAACGGAGGAATTTTTATGGGAAGTAAAATTCAGGTAACTGCCGGCAATGTAAAAATTGGCGGCGGTGCTAAAGTAAGCGTTCAGTCAATGCTCAATATTCCCTCAACAGATATTGAGGGTTCTGTAAGACAGGCAAAGGAACTTGAGGCAGCTGGCTGCGAAATCATTCGTGCTGCTATTCCTAATAAAGATGCAGTAAAGCTTATTCCTGCTCTTAAAGAAGCCGTAAGCGTTCCGATTGTAGCCGATATTCATTTTGACTACAAGCTTGCTCTTGAAGCTTGTGCAGCCGGAGTTGACAAAATTCGAATAAATCCCGGTAACATCGGCTCTGATGACAGAGTAAAGGCAGTTGCTGATGCCTGCAAACAGCGAGGCATTCCGATAAGAATCGGTGTTAACTCAGGTTCGCTTGAAAAGGAAATCCTTGCAAAATACGGTCATCCCACATCCGAGGCACTTTGCGACAGCGCCTTGTACCATGCGTCACTTCTTGAAAAATTTGATTTCAACGATATTGTTCTTTCAATGAAGAGTTCTACAGTTTCTACTATGATTAAAGCCTATGAACTTGCCGCCGAAAGATGTGATTATCCGCTTCACCTCGGTGTTACAGAGGCAGGAACAGAAAGAATGGGCATTATCAAATCTTCTGCAGGAATCGGTGCATTGCTTCTTCACGGCATAGGTGACACAATCAGAGTTTCCCTCACAGCCGACCCTGTAAAGGAAGTTTATGCCGCTCATGATATTCTTAAAGCACTTGATATTGAAAAAGACGGGGTTCAGTTTGTTTCATGCCCAACCTGCGGAAGAACAAGAATCGACCTTGTTGGCATTGCAAATGAGGTTGAAGAAAAGCTCAGAAACTGCAAGAAGAATATTAAAGTTGCGGTAATGGGCTGTGTTGTAAACGGACCCGGAGAGGCAAAAGAGGCAGACATCGGCATAGCAGGCGGTGAAGGCTGCGGTCTTGTATTCAAAAAAGGTGAAATTCTCCGTAAAGTCCCCGAAGATAAACTCGTAGACGCACTTATGGAAGAAGTAGAAAAATTATAATCATATCAGCAATCTTGACATTGCTTTGGTATTAACAGAAGGAAATATATGAAAACATTAGGAGAAGTCTTTGCCTCCCAGTTCGGCATAAATCTGCCGCAACAATCATCACAGGGAGAATTGACACAACTTAATATAAACAAACAATCCCGTTTGATAATTTTGTCGGTTAATTTTGCTGGGTTAATCGACCGTAATTTGCTCTTTGAAACTGAAAAGAGTATTACAAAAGTTCTTGCTTACCATACTGTAATCAAGCCGCATTTTCCTACAGAATTATTTTCAGCCGATTATTTTTCTCAGCTTTACATAGCTGTCAGAAGAGATATTCCAAGTATTAACGGAACTCTCAACAACGCCGAGGTTAAGTTTGAAAATAACATTCTCACAATCAATCTTCTCAATGGAGGCAAATCACTCCTTGACAGCAAAGGTTTTGAAAAGGCACTTGTAAAGCTCATTTCCGAAGAATTCAATCTTCATATTTCCGTAAATTATACAGGAACATTTGAGATTGAAGAAAACAGTGAAGAGTACAAAGCTGCAATTCAAAATGCTCAGGAAAAAATCAATCGTGAAAATCTTCAGAAAGCTGCTGAATTCTATCAGGAAGAGGCTGAAACAGCAGAGAAAAGGGAAGAGAAACACGCTGAAAACACTACTACAGAAATTGAAGTTCGTGAGGGCAAATTTGCCACTCCTCAGATTATTCAATCCTCAATCCGTCCTTTATACGGAAGGTCGATTAGAGGAAAGATGATTCCGATTTCGTCAATTTCAGGCGATTCTGGAAGAATTGTAGTCTGGGGCGATGTGTTTGATATTGAAAAGAAAGTCACCAAAAGCGGCGATAAAAATATTTTTACAATCGACATAACCGACTACACAGGTTCAACAACCGCTAAGGTGTTTAATTCAATTAAAGAATCCGCCGTAATCGACAACATCAAAAAAGGCGATACAATCGTTGTTCAGGGTGATGTTGAATACGATAAATATGCAGGTGAGCTTGTTGTCAATGCTCGCTCGATTGGTACTGCCCAAAAAGTAAAGGTTGTTGACAATGCTGAGAAAAAGCGTGTTGAGCTTCATATGCATACCAATATGTCACAGATGGACGCTGTAACATCAGCAGGCGACCTTGTAAACCGTGCATATCAATGGGGACACAAAGCAGTTGCAATTACAGACCACGGTGTTGCACAGGCATTCCCTGATGCAATGAAAGCCGCAGACAAAATCAATAAAGATGAAGAAAAAATCAAAATCATTTACGGTGTTGAAGCCTACTTTATGGATGACCTTGTAGAGTCCGTAAAAGGTGATGCCGACACACCTTTCAGCGGCACATTCATATGTTTTGATATTGAAACAACAGGTCTTTCAGCCGCCCGTGACAAAATAACAGAAATCGGTGCGGTTAAGGTAGAAAACGGTATAATTACCGATAGATTCTCAACTTTTGCAAATCCTGAAATGCCAATTCCTCAAAAAATTACTCAGCTCACAGGCATTACAGACGAAATGGTAAAAGATGCTCCATCTCAGAGCGAAGCTGTAAGTGCATTTCTTGAATTTGCGGGTGATAATGTGCTTGTTGCGCACAATGCACCGTTTGATACATCATTCATTGCAAAAGCCTGCGAAGATATGGGCAGGGAGTACAACTATACATCAATTGATACAGTTGCAATCTCAAGAGCAATTCTTACCGATATAAAGAACTGCAAACTTGATACTGTTGCAAAATTTTTAAGACTGGGTGAGTTCAATCACCACAGGGCAACCGATGATGCCGAGATGCTCGCAAAGATATTTATAAGTCTTTGTCAGCGACTTACTGATGATTTCGGCATAATAAAAACCAACGATATTAACACAAAGATTGCTGGCGGAGATTTTAAAAAACTCCCGACCTATCACCAAATTATTCTTGTAAAAAATAAAACAGGTCTTAAAAATCTTTATAGACTTATTTCATACAGTCATCTCAACTATTTCTATAAAAAGCCGAGAATCCCTAAAAGCGAACTTGTAAAGTACAGAGAGGGTCTTATTATCGGCTCTGCATGTTGTGCAGGTCAGCTTTATATGGCAATTCTTGCCGGCAAACCATGGGGAGAACTCAAGCAGATAGCGTCTTTCTATGATTATCTTGAAATTCAGCCTGCAGGCAACAACAGCTTTATGATTCGTGACGGCAGATTCAATTCTGTTGACGAACTTCACGAAATCGACCGCACAATCATTAGACTTGCGAAAGAACTCGGTAAACCCGTCTGCGCAACCTGCGATGTCCATTTTATGGATCCGACTGACTCAGAATTCAGAAAAATTCTTATGGCAGGTCAGGGATTTAAAGACGCAGACCAGCAAGCTCCGCTTTATCTCAGAACAACTGCCGAAATGCTCAAGGAATTTGAGTGGCTCGGCAAAGATAAAGCATATGAGTATGTTGTAGAAAATCCTAACAAAATTGCCGATATGTGCGAATATATCAGACCTATTCCAAAGGGAACATTCCCTCCGAACATTGAGGGCGCACAGGAACAACTCATCGACATTACATGGAAAAGAGCAAAAGAAAAGTACGGAGATCCTTTGCCTGAAATCGTAAAAGCAAGACTTGATAAAGAGCTTAATTCAATCACAACCTACGGCTTCTCCGTGCTTTATATGACTGCGCAAAAGCTTGTTGCAGACAGTGAAGCACACGGCTATCTTGTCGGTTCACGAGGATCTGTAGGTTCATCATTCGTAGCTACAATGTCAGGTATTTCGGAAGTTAATCCGCTCTGTCCGCACTATGTATGCCCCAATTGCAAACACAGTGAATTTATCACAGATGGCAGTTATGGCTCAGGTTTTGATATGCCGCCAAAAAACTGTCCCGAATGTGGTACTCTTATGGATCAGGACGGTCACGAAATCCCATTTGAAACATTTCTTGGATTTAAGGGCGATAAAGTACCTGATATTGACCTTAACTTCAGCGGTGAATATCAGTCAAAATCTCACCGTTACACAGAGGAACTCTTCGGTAAAAACAATGTGTTCAAAGCGGGAACAATTTCTACTGTTGCCGAAAAAACAGCTCTTGGCTTTGTAAAGAAGTACGCTCAAGAACGAGGTCTTATAATGCACAAAGCTGAGGAAAAGCGTCTTGCAATCGGCTGCACAGGTGTAAAGAGAACCACAGGTCAGCATCCGGGCGGTATGGTTGTTGTACCGAGAACTAACGATGTTTACGATTTCTGTCCGGTTCAGCATCCTGCAAACGATGTAAACTCAGATAATATTACAACACACTTCGACTTCCATTCTATTCACGATACAATCACCAAGCTTGATGAGCTCGGACACGATGTTCCGACAATCTATCATTATCTTGAACTATACACAGGCATCCCTGTAATGAAAGTTTCAATGAGTGACCCCGAAGTTATGTCGCTCTTTACTTCTCCGAAAGCACTCGGTGTTACGGAAGAGGATATAGACTCGAAAACGGGTACATTCAGTCTTCCTGAATGCGGTACTGCATTCGTAAGAGGAATGCTTATTGAAGCACAGCCAAAAACCTTTACCGACCTTTTGCAGATTGCAGGTCTTTCTCACGGTACTGATGTATGGCTCGGGAATGCTCAGGAACTTATTCACAAGGGAACCTGTACAATTTCAGAAGTAATCGGTACTCGTGACTCGATTATGACCTATCTTATGCACAAAGGTCTTGAGCCCGGTATGGCATTTAAAATAATGGAGATTGTCCGTAAAGGTAATGCAACAAAACTTCTTACAGAGGAGCACTTTAAGGCTATGCGTGAACACAATGTTCCCGAATGGTACATTGATTCCTGTATGAAAATCAAGTATATGTTCCCAAAAGCTCACGCTGCGGCCTATATGATTGCCACGCTCAGACTCGGTTGGTACAAGGTTCACAAGCCTGTTGAGTATTATGCGGCATATTTCACTGTACGAAGTGAAAACCTCGACGGTGCAATTGCTATGCAGGGACACAAAGCTGTTCGTGATAAAATGAACAACATAAAACAAAAGCAAAGTGTTCACGAAGCAACCGCCAAAGATGAAGCAGAGTTTCAAACTTTGCAGATTGTCAACGAAATGATGGCAAGAAAAATAGAATTTCTTCCTGTTGACATCTACAAATCCGAGGCAAAAATGTTCAAGGTAGAAGACGGAAAAATCAGACTTCCGTTCTCATCTCTGCCGGGTGTAGGCGGAGCTGCTGCTGATTCACTTGCCGAAACAGGCAAGCACACAGAATATCTTTCTATCGAAGATATGCAGATAAAAACTAAGGTTACTAAGGCTGTTATTGAAACACTGAAAGATGTGGGAGTTCTCAAGAATTTGCCTGAAAGCTCACAGATGTCGTTATTTTAAGGAGTTGTCTAAATGAAAAAACTGCTTTCGCTAAAAACTCTGCTGATTTGCATTTCATTTACGGTATTTCTTTTACTTGTAAAAGACAATATGAATGTTTTGTGGTCGGCACTCGGTTGGATAACAGGCATAATTACTCCGTTTGCAATCGGATTCCTTTTTGCCTATATTCTCAACTATCCCTACAAATTTTTCCACACAAAAGTTTTCGGTCGGATGGGGCGAAAGCGGAAATTCCTTGCTAACTTCAGAAAACCCCTTGCACTTATCATAACATACGCAATTGTTGTGGCAATTTTTGTAATCATCATATCTATTGTAGTTCCTCAAATTGCAGCCAGCCTGTTCAGTCTTATCAACAGCCTGCCGCAATACGGCGGAGTTCTTTCGGATATGACAAAGACAGTTGTTCATTGGATTAACCATACATTCAGTATGGAAATTGACGCAAGCGAAGTAATAAATAACTTTTTCAAGTATATCACTAACTTTATTTCAGCAGGTAATATCACAAGCTTCCTCGGAAATTCAACAAATGCTGTGTTCAACGCCATTATGTCAATGTGTAACGGTGTGTATAACTTCCTGCTCGGAATCGTTATTTCCGTTTACTTTCTTGCAGCAAAGGAAACCCTTTGTTATCAAATAAAAAAACTTGCGGTTGCTTTTATTCCGATAAAGTATCTCCCGAAAATCTATGAAATAATTGATATTACAGATACAAAATGCGGTCGTTTTCTCGTTGGCGATATTATTGACGCCGCTTTTCTCGGAATACTCACATTCGTTACAATGTCTATTTTCCAATTACCGTATGCACCGCTTATCGCTGTACTTATCGGTGTGACAAATATTATTCCGTTCTTCGGTCCTTTTATCGGTGCAATTCCGAGTGCATTTATCCTGTTCCTTATTGATCCTATTGATATGATTATTTTTGTAATCATTATCGTAATCATCCAACAGCTTGACGGCAACCTTTTCAAGCCGAAGATTATCGGCAGTCAGGTCGGTCTTTCAAGCTTCTGGGTATTATTCAGCGTTATCGTTGGCGGAGGAATGTTCGGTGTGCTCGGTCTTATTCTCGGCACTCCAATCTATGCCGTAATCTATGCCCTTGTAGGCAAGAGAGTTAAAAACAGAATTGAGTCAAAGGGTAAAATTGCTCAGGAAGCTCTTGATTTTGAAGTTCTTAACTACACAAAAATTGCTGCAGAACAGAAAAAACTCCGTGAAGAAAAAGAAATGCAGCAAAGAGAAAAATTTATGAAATTCATCAATCGTAACAAAACAAGCGATGAAGACGAGCCTACAGAAAATACAGATGATTAACAGAAAATTTCTCGTTTCATCTTTATAGTGTTGACAAATTAAGTTTAGTGTGTTAATATATTACCATATTAACACACTAAAGCGTTTTGAGAGGTAATTATGAAGAAAAATTTGAAAATTACTCCCGAGGGAACAAAAGACTTTCTTTTTGCCGAATGTTCCGCTATGGATTATATCTGCACAAGCATTGAAAAGGTATTTGTAAAAGGCGGTTTTAAAAGGGTAATAACTCCTGCCCTTGAATTTTATGATGTCTTTTCAATTCCGTCAAGCGGAATCTCGCAGGAATCAATGTTTAAGACAACCGACAACAAGGGCAGAATCCTTGTAGCCCGTCCGGACTCAACTCTTCCGATTGCAAGAATGGTTTCTACAAGACTGAAAAACAACACACTTCCTGTTCGTCTTTATTACAAGCAGGCAGTGTATCGCAGTAATCCGTCACTTGCAGGAAGAAGAAACGAATTTCTCCAAATGGGTGTTGAACTTCTCGGAGCAAAAGGTAAGAGGGCAGACCTTGAAATTCTTACCTCTGCAGTAAAAAGTATTTCTACTGTTGCCGATGATTTCAGAATAGAACTCGGTCACGCAGAAGTATTCAATGCTCTTTCGAAAGAACTTGATATTGATGACGATTACAAGGAAAAAATCAGAGTATCAATCGAAAGTAAAAACTATTCTGCACTTAACAATCTTCTTGATAAACTCGAACCTTGCAAAACAGTTTCCGCTATCCGTTCACTTCCGTCACTTTTCGGTGGTGAAGAGGTGTTTGACGAAGCTTACGCAATTTGCAAAGGGACAGGCGCTGAAAGCGCTCTTGATTATCTCCATTCAATCTATAAAGAACTTTCCGTACTTGAACTCGGTAATAAACTTATTATTGACCTCGGACTTGTTCAGAGAAATGATTACTACACAGGAATCGTATTCACAGGATACATTAACGGAATCGGTGATGCTGTTATTTCAGGCGGCAGATATGACGATCTTCTCAGTGAATTTGACGCTCCTATGGGTGCTGCAGGCTTTGCGATTGATACAGATGCAATCACAATGAAACATCTTTCCGATGATAATGTAAATTATTCAGATAACCCCGATGTTCTCGTTTTTGCAGAAAACGGAAACGAAATGAAGGCTCTTAAATATGTTGATGAGCTTAATGAAAAGGGAATAAAGGCGCAGTTCAGCGTGCTTGAAACTCTTGAAGGAACAGAACAGTTTGCAAAATCAAGAGGAATTGCAAAAGTTGAAACCGTGTAATCAAGCTGTCGGAAAGGAAGAGAATATGAAACCATTAAGAATTGCTCTTACAAAGGGCAGACTTGAAAAGACCACAATTGAACTTCTCGAAAAAATCGGATACAATTGTGACGAAGTAAAAAACAAGGGAAGAAGACTTATTCTTCCAATCGGTAACAATGATTTTGAAGTAGTGCTTGCAAAAGCTGCAGATGTTATTACATATGTAGAACACGGTGTTTGCGACCTCGGTGTTGTCGGCAAAGATACAATCCTTGAGAACGGTTCATCTTTTTATGAACTTCTCGACTTGGGATTCGGCAAATGCCGTTTTGCCCTTGCAACAAAAAAAGATACCGATTTTTACAGCGGTTACAACACAAAGACAATCGCAACAAAGTATCCAAATGTAACCAGAGCATTTTTTGACGATAAAAATATGGATGTAAGAATCATTAAGATTGAGGGCTCGGTTGAACTTGCTCCTCTTGTAGGTCTTGCAGACGGTATTGTAGATATAGTAGAAACAGGTTCAACGCTCAAGGCTAACGGTCTTGAAGTAATTGAATGGGTGTGTGATATTTCAGCCAGACTTATTGCCAACACAGCAAGTCTTAAACTCCGCAAGGCTGAAATTGAAGAATTGCAGAAGAAACTGGAGGCTGTCACAAAATGATTACAACTGTTGTAGCAGACGGAAAAAACGAATATGAATTTATTGATTTGCTCAAAAAAAGAGCGCAAAATTCAGATAAAAATGTAGTTCCGATTGTTTCGGAAATCATCGAAAATGTTGCAGAAAACGGTGATAAAGCCGTAAAGGAATATACCGTTAAATTTGACGGAAAAGCGCCTGAAAAGGTAGAAATCACTTCCGATGAAATCGACAGCCTTATTGAAAAATGCGATAAGAATTATCTCGAAACAATCAAAAAGGCAGCCGCAAATATTGCAGACTTCCATAAAAGACAGGTTCAGCAAAGCTGGCTCACAACAAAGAATAACGGCGTAATGATGGGACAGAGAATCAGAGGCCTTAAAAGAGTAGGTATCTATGTTCCGGGCGGCACAGCCGCATATCCCTCATCAGTTCTTATGAACGCAGTTCCCGCTAAGATTGCAGGTGTTGAGGAAATTATTATGTGTACACCTCCACAGAAAGACGGTACACCTAATCCAAATATTATCGCCGCCGCAAAAGTTGCAGGCGTTGACAGAATTTTCCTTATGGGCGGAGCACAGGCAGTAGCCGCTCTTGCTTACGGCACAGAAACCGTCCCAAAGGTAGATAAAATCGTAGGTCCCGGCAACATCTTTGTTGCAACTGCAAAGAAACTTCTTTACGGCACAGTTGACATTGATATGATTGCAGGTCCTAGTGAAATTCTCATCATTGCTGATAAGTCTGCAAATCCAAAATTCCTTGCAGCAGACCTTATGAGTCAGGCAGAACACGACAAACTCGCTTCTGCAATTCTTCTTACAGACTGCGAAAAACTTGCAAAAGAAACCGAAAAAGAGCTTGAAAAGCAGATGACTTCACTTTCAAGAAAAGAAATTATCCGTTCATCTGTTGACAATTTCGGTGCAATTATCGTATGCAGTGATATGTCACAGGCAATTGAATTTGCTAATGAACTTGCTCCCGAACACCTCGAAGTATGTTGTGAGAATCCAATGGAGTATGTCGGCAAGCTTGATAATGCCGGCTCTGTATTTCTCGGTAACTACAGTCCCGAGCCTCTGGGCGACTATTTTGCAGGTCCTAACCATGTTCTTCCGACAAGCGGAACAGCAAGATTTTTCTCACCGCTTTCGGTTGACAGCTTTGTTAAGAAGTCAAGTTTTATTTACTACACAGAAGACGCTTTGAGAAAAGATGCTGAAGATGTGGTTCGCTTTGCAGAAACAGAAGGACTTACAGCACACGCAAATTCAATTAAAGTGCGTTTTGATATGAAATAAGAATGGAAGTTATGCAATGTCTTATGAATTAAACAAAAAAATCCGTGAACTTGAACCGTATGAACCAATCAGCGGTACATATAAAATTCGACTTGATGCAAACGAATGTCCCGAAAATTATCCTGATTTCATCAAAGAAGAAATCAAAAATGCAATTGATACAATTGATTTCAACCGCTATCCCGATCCGCTTGCGGAAAAGGTTGTTACGGCTTTTGCGGATTATTACGGAATCAATCCAAAATATGTAACCGCAGGCAACGGCTCAGATGAACTTATCTTTTTGATTGAAGCCGCATTTATGGAAAAAGGGGATAAAATGCTTTGCGTTGCTCCCGATTTTTCTATGTACAAATTTTATTCATCAATCTGTGAGGTTGAATGTGACACATTTATCAAATCCGACGACCTTTCAATTGATACGGATGCACTTATTGAAAAGGTAAATCGTGACAATATCAAACTTCTGCTCTTTTCAAACCCATGCAATCCGACAGGGCAGGGTATGACCGCCGAAGATGCACGCAGGCTTGTTACAAGCGTAAATGCACTTGTAATTCTTGACGAAGCATATATGGATTTCTGGGATCAGAGTCTTATAAATGAGGTTGAAAAATATTCAAATCTCATTATTTTCAGAACCGCATCAAAGGCAGTTGGCTCAGCGGCACTCAGACTCGGTTTTGCCGTTGCCAATGAAACAATTTCAAGAGCTGTAAAAGCGGTAAAATCTCCGTACAATGTCAACACATTTTCTCAGGTAGTCGGCAGTATAATATATAAAAATAAAGATTATCTCAAAAACAGACAAAAAACAATTGTCAGAAACAGAGAAAAGCTGTATAATGACTTATTGGAGTTGTCTGCTCTTTCCGATAATTTTAAGGTTTACAACAGTTGTGCAAACTTTGTTTTTGTTAAAACATCATTCGGCAAAGACTTGTGGAACTATCTCAAGGACAATTCAATTGTAATCCGTTTTATGGGCGATTACATCAGAATTTCCGTTGGCACAGAAGAAGAAAACGAAGAACTGATAAGTTGCATTAAAACTTATTTATCGAGGTGATTATATGCGCAGTGCATATGTTGAGCGTAAAACGAAGGAAACCGACATAAAGTTAAAACTTAATCTTGACGGCGGCGATATTAAAATTGATACAGGCATAGGCTTTTTTGATCATATGCTCAATTCATTTGCCACTCACGGCAGATTCGGGCTTGAGGTTTCGGTAAAAGGCGACCTCTATGTTGACGAACACCACACCGTTGAAGACACAGGTATAGTTCTCGGCAAAGCATTTGCAGAGGCTCTTTTAACCAAAGAGTCAATTGAAAGATTCGGCAGTTTTTATGTTCCTATGGACGAAGCGCTTGCGTTTGCGTCTGTTGACATCAGCGGCAGACCTTATCTTGTATTCGACGCTGATTTTCCGCAGGAAAGATGCGGTGGCTATGACTGTTCAATGACAGTAGAATTTATGCGTGCATTTGCATTTAACGCACAAATCACACTTCACCTCAAATCTGTTTACGGTGACAACTCTCACCATATCACAGAGGCTTTGTACAAGGCTTGCGCACACGCACTCCGTCTTGCAGTAAAGCAAAATTCTTCAAATGTACTTCTTTCTACTAAAGGAGTGTTATAATGATTATTTTACCCGCTATTGACATAAAAGACGGCAATTGTGTCCGTCTTTTCAAGGGTGATTATGCAACCGTTCAGAAGGTAGCAGAGTCCCCGTATATTGCCGCTCAGGGCTTTGCTGACGCAGGTGCAGAGTGGATGCATATGGTTGACCTTGACGGTGCAAAAGATGCAAAGCTTGTTAATGCCGATCTTATTGCAGATGTTGCAAAAGCCTCGGGACTTTCTGTTGAGGTTGGCGGAGGAATCCGTGACATGAAAGCGGTTGAATATTATCTTTCAAGAGGAATAAACCGTGTTATTCTCGGTTCAGCCGCAGTTAAAAACCAGCAGCTTGTTATTGATGCCGTAAAAGAATACGGTGAGAGAATTGTAGTTGGCATTGATGCAAAGGACGGCATGGTTCGTGCAGAAGGTTGGATTGATAATTCGGAAATCAACTACATTGAGCTTGCAAAGCGTATGGAAAATGTCGGAGTAAAGACTATTGTGTTCACAGACATTGATCCTGTCTCTTATACACATCTCCGAGCCCACGAG
>ERZ1026772.925-NODE-925-length-18119-cov-4.084201_pt1 | contig 18119 bp, 16 predicted proteins | sample MGYA00380124_ERZ1026772 | MGnify/ENA primary metagenome ERZ1026772 (study PRJEB33269, sample SAMEA4719760) | human gut metagenome | biome: human-associated habitat; feature: organic feature; material: feces | place: Cameroon | collected 2013-10 ...
GCGTAAACCGAAGAAACTCCGGGGACTGATGTAATTTTCGCCGCCAGCATTCCGCCGGTGCAGGACTCTGCCGTAGCGATGGTCATATTCTTCTGCTCCAGAAGATGAACCAGCTGCTCCTGCAGCTCCGTTTCTTCTCTCTCCGCCATTTTTCACCGCAGCCTTTCCGCAGTCTTCAGTCAACATCCTTCAGGACGTCTTTATTCTTTGCAATGTAATCCACCAGGGAAACGATTGTGAGAATCGTGGCAATCCACATGATGATATCCGTCAGAATCTGCAGAGCCGGAATGTTCGCGATCATCAGAATGACCATAATCATCTGGAAGGTTGTCTTGAACTTGCCCCAGTAGCTGGCCGCAATCACGGTTCCCTTCTCAGCCGCGATCAGACGGAAGCCCGAAATGGTGAACTCTCTTGCCACAATGATGCAGACCACCCATGCCGGAATCCGGTTCAATGCAATCAGACAGATCATTCCGGAGCAGACAAGGAGCTTGTCCGCCAGAGGATCCATAAACTTTCCGAAATTCGTCACCAGATTGTACTTGCGTGCAATCTTTCCATCCGCAAGATCCGTAAGACTTGCCGCCACGAAAATGATCAGTGCGATCCAGTCGCTTGCAGCTCCAAAGGGCTGTGCCAGCAGAACTACAACAAAGAACGGAACCATAATCATTCGCAGCATTGTCAGTTTATTCGGCAGATTCATCGATAATCTCTCCTGTCAGATCATAATCCTGCGAGCCGGTGACGCGCACGCGCACAAAGGTGCCGCTCATCAGATCCCGCGCAGTTTCCACAAAAATATTGCTGTCCACGTCCGGCGCATCCATATAGGTTCTTCCGACGTAAACATAGCCGTTTCCGGTCAGCTCATCCGCAAGCCGCCCCTCAATCAGAACGTCCAGTTCTCTTCCCGTCTGGGCCTCCTCATTCCGGAAGGCAATCTCCTGCTGTGTCAGCATCAGCTCCTTCTGGCGGCGTTTCTTCGTGGAGGGATGTACCTGCTGATCAAATTTCGCAGCCGGCGTTCCCTCTTCTCTGGAGTAGGTATAAACGCCCAGACGGTCAAACTGCATGTTCCGGACAAAATCAAGGAGCTCCCTGTGATCCTCTTCGGTCTCCCCGGGGAAACCGGTGATCAGCGTTGTGCGAAGGCAGATTCCGGGCACTCTTTCCCGAAGCTTCCGAACCGTCTCCTCCAGCTCTTTCCGGTTCGTCCGCCGACCCATTTTCTTCAGGATCCGGTCAGATGCATGCTGAATCGGCATATCCAGATAAGGCACGATTTTCCCGCCCTCAGCGAGTACATCGATCAGCTCATCGGTGATTTCCTCCGGATAGCAGTACAGCACGCGGATCCAGCGAATGCCATTCACAAGGCACAGCCTGCGCAGAAGCTCCGGCAGCATTTTCTTTCCGTAAAGATCCACGCCGTACAAAGTGGTCTCCTGTGCAACCAGAATCAGCTCTTTGGCTCCCTGAGCCGCAAGTCCTCTCGCATCCTCAAGAATCTGCTCCATCGGAACGCTGCGGTAATGCCCGCGGATCGACGGAATTGCGCAATAGGTGCAGCACTTGTTGCAGCCCTCTGCAATTTTCAGATAGCCGACAAAGCTTCCGAAGGTCAGAACCTGTCTTGCCGCAGACGGAACAAGATCCGGGTTCTCGATCACTGCCTTCTCCGGCTTCTCTCCTTCCGAAAGCTTTCGGAGGACCTCCCCGATGGAATCCTCTGCTGTCGTTCCAAGAACCGCATCCACCTCCGGGATCAGCTTCAGAATTTCGTCCTGATAGCGCTGGGCAAGACAGCCGGTCACAATCAGATATTTCAGTTTCCCGGTTTTCTTCAGCTGCGCAACCGAAAGAATTTCGTCAATGCTCTCCTGCTTCGCAGAATCAATGAAGGCGCAGGTATTCACCACTGCAGCCTCCGCTGCGGCCTCATCTTCCGTAAACGAACAAATGCCGCCATCCTCAAGAATGCCGGCCATTTTTCGTGTGTCTACTGTATTCTTATCGCATCCAAGCGATACAAAAAGTGTCTTCACAGATCAGTTCTCTTCGTCTTCCTCAGTTACATCCTGCTCCTCTGCTGCCTCGCCGAGAACATTGGCCTCACTCTCACGGAGAGCCTCCTCGGTCAGGCTGTTCTCCAGCGCTCTTGCTGCCGCGCGGTCTGCCTCTTCGTAGCTGAGAACCTCTTCCTCATCCTGCGGAAGAATCTTGAGCTGCTCCTGCTCCAGCTCCTCTACTGCGATGGAAAGCGGCTTCTTTCCTGCAACATCATCAATCATGGGCGCATCACCGTCCACAATCTGTCTGGCTCTCTTTGCGGTTGCCATAACGATGGAATAGCGGCTGTTGATTACGGGAGTTTCGCCCTCTTCCACGCCCTTGTTTACCACATTCATAAGGTCTACATAAGAAGGATGAATCATATAAGTGAATTCCTTTCCAGGCTGTCTTTGCAGCCAAAATCCATTCTGCACTTTTAATCAAAACATTAGTATAACATCACTTGTCATCTGTCGCCAGACCCTGACCGTTTTTTCAGCCTCTTCCGGACCGGGAAAGCTTTGTCAGCTCCTCTGTAAGCTCCGCAATCCTCTCTGCCTGCCTTCTCGGAGCATTCTTCGCCTCCTGAATGGTTCTGTGAACCAGCTCGACAGCCGCCTCCAGCTCATCATTGACGATCAGATAATCGTACCAGGCCATTTCTCCCGCTTCCTCGGATGCCCGCTGCATTCTTTCGCGAATAACCTCTTCGGTCTCCGTTCCGCGTCCCATCAGCCGGTGCCAAAGCTCCTCCGCAGAGGGCGGAGTCACGAACAAAAAGATGGCATCCGGACATTTTTCCTTGATCTGGCGTGCTCCCTGCACCTCGATCTCCAGAATAACATCCTTTCCCGCCGCGATCGCTTCCTCTACGTATTTCCTCGGCGTTCCGTAGCAGTGATCCACATACCCCGCATGCTCAAGAAGGCCATCCTCCTTCACCATCCGGTCAAACTGCTGCTGTGTCAGAAAATGATAATCCACTCCGTCCTTTTCCCCGGGTCTTGGACTTCGTGTGGTCACGGATACAGAAAGTGCATATTCCGGATGCTTCTTCAGAAGCTCTCTCATAATTGTCCCCTTCCCTGCTCCGGAAAAACCGGAAATCACGGTCAGGCTTCCCTTTTGTCTCATAATCTCTCCTCCTGCATTCGTAAATTCTGTCCCTGTCCGCAGGGCATTTTATTCCAGATTCTGAATCTGTTCACGAATCTTCTCAATCTCCGTCTTCAGGCCAATGGCAATGTCAGCCGATTCCGCATTGTCTGTCTTGGAGAGAATCGTATTCGCCTCACGGTTCAGTTCCTGTGCAAGAAAATCGAGCTTTCGTCCCACGCTCTCATCATTCTTGCGAAGCTCTGCGCGCACCGCACGGATGTGGCTTTCCAGCCGCACCATTTCTTCATCCACACAGATCTTATCGGAATAGAGCGCAGCTTCCTGCAGAATTCTTGTCTCATCGATCTGAGTGTCCTGAAGAATTTCCTTCATTCTCGCATAAAGTCCGGCCCGGTATTTCTCCAGAATGACCGGCGCATTTGCGCGGATCTTCTCCACGCCCTCCCAAAGACCGTCCAGCTTCCGGAGAAGATCTTCCGTAATAAAAGCCCCCTCTCTGGCTCTTGCTTCCGAAAACTGCTCCGCCGCCTTCTGTACACTGGCAAGAAGCGGCAGAGGAAGCTCCTCATTTACTTCATCTGCTGTTTCCAGAACAAGGACCTCCGGATACTGCGAAAGCCGCTCTGCCGACAGATTCACCGGAAGGCCGTAATCCTCTGAAATGGAACGGATGCTCTGCAGATACTCTCCCGCCAGAGTCCGGTTATAGCGCACCTTTGTCCCCTGATCCTCCAGATTCTCATAGCTGATATACACATCCACCTTGCCGCGATGGATGGTTTTCTTCAGCTCCTCACGAATCTTCGCCTCGAAGGGATTCAGCTGTCTGGGCAGCCGGATGTTCAGATCCAGATAACGATTGTTGACGGATTTGATTTCCGTCGTGAACTTTCTTCCCTCTGCGGACACCTCAGCGCGCCCGTATCCTGTCATGCTGTTTGCCATATGTCCCCCTGTACCAAATCTGCATCCCCGCAACGGGCATTTTCCGTCGCGGTTTGTCTAAATTATATTCACAGCCCCCAATTACAGCAAGGGCAAGATGACCGGACATGCTATAATAGATGCTGCTGCGCAGCGCAGCATGATTCTGAGTTGATTTTACGGATCCTGTTATGATTTTTCTGATCCCGGAAAGAAAGGGTTTCCCATGGCTTTTGATGGATTTACCACACGGGCTCTGCAAAAGGAGCTCTCTGAAAAACTTACCGGTGCGCGCATCTACCGCATCGTTCAGCCGGAGGCAGACGAGCTGCTGCTTACGCTCCGCCCGGAGGCATCCCGCGGCGGCGGACAGGTGCGGCTTCTGTTATGTGCCGACGCCACGCTCCCTCTCGTCTACCTGACCAGCCAGAACAAGCCGGCACCGAATACCGCACCGACCTTCTGCATGCTCCTTCGCAAATACCTTCAGAACGGCAAAATTGTCTCCGTCACCCAGCCTGGTCTGGAGCGAATTCTTCGTTTTGAAGTTGAACACCTGAATGAAATGGGGGATCTGTGCCGCCACGTTCTTGTCATCGAGCTGATGGGAAAGCACAGCAACATCATTCTTCTCGATGATGATGTCATTCTGGATTCCATCAAGCATATTTCCCAGATGGTCAGCTCCGTCCGGGAGGTGCTGCCCGGGCGGCCCTATTTTGTCCCGGAAACGCAGGGAAAGAGCAACCCGTTTGAAGAAACACGCGAGCATTTCTTCTCCCTGCTTTCTTCCGAGAGTCTCCCCGCTTCCCGGTTTCTGATGACACATTACAACGGATTTTCCACGCAGATGTCCGAGGAAACCGTATTCCGGGCAAGGCTTTCGCAGGATCGCAGCGTGTCGGAGCTTTCCTCTGAAGACGGCGAGAAGTTCTGGGAGACGTTTCAGGCACTTCTGGCAGATACCGCCGCAGGAAATTTCCAGCCGATCGTTTACTATCATCTCGGCGCAGCGGATGCCGTTTCAGGAGGTGAGCCCGTAGAGTACTCCCCCCTCCCGCTCTCCATGTACCGGGATCTTCCGGAGAAGCACTATGCCTCCATTTCCGAGCTCATTGAGAACTATTACCGGGAGAAAAATGCGCTCACGAGAATCCGTCAGAAGTCCGCAGATCTCCGCAAGATCGTGCAGACCATCCTGGAACGGGATCTGCACAAATATGATCTGCAGTCCCGCCAGATGAAGGACACAGACAAAAGAGAAAAGTACCGCGTTTACGGAGAGCTTCTCAACACCTATGGCTATAACATCCCGGCCGGGGCCTCCAGCACAGAACTCGATAACTACTACACCGGGGAAAAGCTGACGGTTCCTCTGGATCCGACCAAAACGCCGCTTGAGAATGCGAAGCGTTATTTTGACCGCTATACCAAGCTGAAGCGCACACGCGAAGCTCTGGAGACGCTGATGAAGGACGTCAAGGCCGAAATCGATCAACTGGAGAACATCCGCGAGGCCCTGAACCTCTCTGTAACGGAGGGCGATCTTGCCCAGATCCGTGCTGAGATGGAGGAATCCGGATTCGTCCGCCGCCACACCGAAAAGGGAAAAGGCGGCAGGAAGGGACCTTCCAGGATTCCGGAGGCAAAGCCTCTCCATTTCCGCTCCAGCGATGGATATGACATCTATGTCGGCAAGAATAACCTTCAGAACGAAGAGCTTACCTTCCATGTGGCAAAGCCGACCGACATCTGGTTTCACGCCAATGACATTGCCGGCTCTCACGTCATTCTGAAAACAGAGGGAACCCCCTTTGAGAAGGTTCCGGACCGGGCCTTTGAGGAGGCTGCAAGTCTTGCTGCCTACTACTCCAAGGGAAGAGAGGCCGGCCGCGTGGAAGTGGATTATCTGGAACGGAAGAACGTAAAGAAGCCTTCCGGTGCCCGCCCTGGCTTTGTCATCTATCACACCAACTATTCCATTCTCGCCGAAGCCTGCAAAAAAGGACTGCAGGAAATCGAATGATTTCCCGCAGTCCCTTCTTTTCCATGCAAAGCCTGTTCTATGCAGAACCTGTTTGTTCGATACAGAATCTGTTTATCCTATGCGGAACGCTTCTCTGTCTCCGGCAGCCAGCGCAGCTTCTCCATAAGCCGCACCAGTGACTGACCCTTCGGCATGGACAGAAGATCCTTCCTTCTGATCGTACCGGAGCGCACCATTGTATAGCCATACACCAGAACCGCGGCAAGAAGCGCCGCAGCCGTTGCCGCAAGATTGCGGAAATAAAAGCCCTTCGGCAGATTCCCCATCGGTTCTGCCGCCATAGATACCAGATAGTAAACAGCCTTCGCCGCAGCTCCCATCAGTGCAGCACAGACAAGAGGCTGAAGGTAATCCCGCCGGACGTCCTGCCGGATTCCCAGAAATCTTCGCAGATAATACTGGTTCACCGCAAAGATCATGACCGAGTACAGGATGCTCACAAGAACCAGTGCCCGCACATCCAGATCTGTAAACAGCAGCAGAAGCACCAGGACCGCCGTCTGCACCACCAGCGCAATTCCCGCAGATACCAAGGGAAGATTCATTCTGCCGATGGACTGCAGCGCCGCATTTGTAATCGTTGAGATCGAATAAAAAATAACCGTCACCGCAAGAAGCGACAGCAGGGAGGATGCAAGCTCCAGGGATTCCATCTGCGGGAACATCAGCATGGTGATCGGCCGTGCAAGAACCGCAAGCCCCACTGCGGACGGAATGGCAATGATTGAGGTAATGCGGATGGCATTCCCAACCTGGCGTCTTGCCCCCGCCTCATCCCTTCTCGCATACGCCGCCGAGATCCCCGGAATGATCGCGGAGCTCACCGCTGTTGCAATGGAAATCGGAATGTTGGAAATCACAACCGCCTTATTGGAGAAGATTCCGTACAGAGTTGTCGTGGCCGTCTCTCCCGCTCCCTTCCAGTCAATCAGCATCCGCATATAAATCGTCTGATTCAGTGAGGTTGTCAGGTTCATGATCACGCCGCTGAGCATAAAAGGCGTAATCACGAGGACCGTATCCCGGAGGAAAGTCCGGTATTTTTCTTCTTTTCCTGTGGTGTCCGAAAGAATTTCCGCTTTTCTTCCTTCTCTGCTCCTTCGGAAGCAGAAAACCATAAACAAAAGCGCGATCAGCACGCCTGCTCCGGTTCCAAGCGCGGAACCCATGGCACCGAGCTGGGCACGTCTTGTCGGATCCGCTCCCACCGCCGTCTGCATAAGGAGCCACGCCGCCGCAATACTGACCACAGCATTGGCAAGCTGCTCCAGAATCTGCGAAATGCTGGTCTGAACCATGCTCCCTCTTGCCTGAAAGTATCCTCGCATGGAGCCAAGAATTCCGAACAGGAATACCGTCGGCGCAAAGACCTGCAGAACGCAGACCGCAACATCCGGAACCAGAAACCTTGCCCCGAAGAACAACAGCCCGCTGCCAACCAGCCCAACCAGGACTCCATACGTCAGGGCGCACCGGAATACGCGGTTTGCATTCCGGTATTCGCCGACCGCCAGCTTCTGCGCCATCAGCTTGGAAATTGCAGAAGGCATGCTGTAGGACGACACCATCAGAATGATTGTGTAAATGTTATACGCGGTTCCGTAATACCCGTTTCCCTCGTCTCCGATGATCGCCGTCAGCGGTGCGCGGTACAGGAGTCCGATCACGCGGACAATCATACTGGCCATCGCCAGAATCCCCGCCTGCACCAAAACTCCCGAGCTTCTCCTGTTGTCTGCCATACGTTCTGTAAAATCTTCCTTTGCTTCTTTTTAGATCTGCCTCGCTGCGGCAAAATCCGCGAAAGCGGTTTTGTCTCAGCCGATCAGCCAGTCATACATCTGCTGATACTGACCCGCGGAAACTCTCCATGAGAAATCCGCCGCCATCGCGCGATCCACGATATGATTCCAGTCACGCTTCTTGTCATAGAAGACCCGCTCTGCATACCGGACCGCATTCATCATTTCATGAGCATTGTAATTGGTAAAGGTAAAGCCGGTTCCCGTCTGCTCGAACTCATTGTAGGGCTCCACGGTATCCTTCAGGCCGCCGGTCTCGCGCACGATCGGAAGCGTTCCATAACGAAGCGCCATCAGCTGGCTCAGTCCGCAGGGCTCGAACAGCGACGGCATCAGGAATGCGTCACTTGCCGCATAAATCTTGTGGGACAGATCCTCCGAATAATAAATGTTCGCCGCAAGCTTTCCCGGATACTTCTCGTCAAAGTAACGGAACATATTCTCGTACCGCTCCTCGCCTGTCCCGAGAACCACAACCTGCATGGCGTCCTGAGAAAGCATCTCCTCCATGACATAGGCGATCAGATCAAAGCCCTTCTGATCCGTCAGTCTGGACACGATGCCGATCATAAAGCACTTGTCATCCTCTGCAAGACCAAGCTCGCGCTGAAGATCCGCCTTATTCTGCTTCTTCACTCTGCGCCAGTTGCCCGCGTCATAGGGATGCGGAATCCGACTGTCTGTCGTCGGATTGAAGACATCGTAATCAATGCCGTTCAGAATTCCGCGAAGATCATGCGCTCTCGCATTCAGAATTCCATCCAGCCCCTCGCCGTAATACTGTGTCTTAATCTCTTCCGCATAGGTCGGGCTTACCGTTGTGATCGCGTCCGCATAAACAATGCCGCCCTTCAGAAGGTTCGCATCCTTATAGGCCTCAAGCTTGTCCGGGGTAAAATAATAGCCGGAAAGTCCGGTGATGCTCTCGACATCCGAAACATTCCACTTTCCCTGGAACCGGAGATTGTGGATGGTCATAACCGTCTTGATGCCGCGGTAAAACTCGTTCTCCTGGAAACGCTCCTTCAGATAAACCGGAATCAGTCCGGTCTGCCAGTCATGACAGTGAATCAGGTCCGGGCGGAAGCCGATGGTCGGAAGTGCCGACAGCACCGCCTTGGAGAAGAAGGCATAGCGCTTGATCTCGAACAACGCATCATCGGTATAGACCGTTCCGGTATTAAACAGGTCCTCATTGTCGATAAAATAATAGGTGACGCCGTCCACCTGCGCACGCAGAATGCCGACGTACATGCTTCTCCAGTCAAAATCCATGTAGAAGCTCGTAACATACTGCATCTGATCTTTCATATCCTGCTTCATGCAGGCATACTTCGGCATAATCACGCGAACATCATAGAATTCCCTGTCAATTTCCTTCGGCAGTGATCCGACCACATCGGCAAGGCCGCCGGTCTTGATAAAAGGCACTCCCTCAGAAGCAGCAAACAATATGTTTCTCATAGTCAAACAACCCCCTGTCCCATGATTCTGCCGCAATTTCCCCGTCGGCAGCCACTCGCTGTTAATATGCTCATCCATTATACTCCATGGCCGGCTTTGCTCACAAGCCATTCCTATGCCTGCCACACGAAAGCGGAGCGGTGATCTCTCACCGCTCCGCTTCATGAAGCTTGTCAGCAGGGCACTGCTGCCCTCTTTCGTTTGTTGTTCGTCAGAACCTGCAATTACTTGGCGTAATCCGTCACTCTTGATTCACGGATTACATTGACTTTGATCTGTCCGGGATATTCCAGTTCGTCTTCAATCTTCTTGGAAATATCGTGGGCAAGCAATACCATATCGGTATCGTTGATCTTCTCAGGAACTACCATAACACGAACTTCTCTGCCTGCCTGGATGGCATAAGAATTACTAACCCCTTTAAAGCTGTTGGTGATTTCTTCAAGCTGTTTCAATCTGGTTGTGTAGGTCTCCAGTGTCTCTCTTCTGGCTCCCGGTCTTGCCGCCGAGATGGTATCCGCCGCCTGTACGATGCATGCGATCAGGCTGGCAGGCTCTGTATCACCGTGATGAGATTCCACGGTATTGATCACAATCGGAGATTCCTTGTACTTACGGCACAGCTCTGCGCCGAGCTGTACATGGGATCCTTCCATTTCATGATCCACAGCCTTACCGATGTCATGCAGAAGTCCTGCACGCTTCGCCATACGGACGTCCAGTCCGAGTTCCCCGGCAAAAATACCGGAGAGCTGCGCAACCTCAATGCTGTGCTTCAGCACATTCTGTCCGTAGCTGGTACGATACCGGAGTTTGCCAAGGAGACGGATGAGCTCGTGGTGGAGACCATGTACGCCAACCTCCAGCGTAGCAGCTTCTCCCTCTTCCTTGATAACGGACTCCACTTCCTTCTTGGCCTTTTCAACCATTTCTTCGATTCTGGCCGGATGAATTCTTCCATCGACGATCAGTTTCTCCAGAGCAATTCTGGCAACCTCTCTTCGAATCGGATCAAATCCCGAGATGACCACCGCTTCCGGTGTGTCATCAATGATAAGATCCACACCGGTCATCGTCTCCAGAGTACGGATGTTCCGTCCCTCACGTCCGATGATCCGTCCCTTCATCTCGTCGTTCGGAAGCTGTACCACGGAAATGGTGGCTTCTGCAACGTGATCCGCCGCACATCTCTGGATGGCGCCAATCACGTACTCGCGAGCCTTCTTATCCGCTTCTTCCTTCGCTTCCGCCTCGATCTCCTTGATCATGACGGCCGAATCGTGTCTTACATCATCTTCTACAGTCTTTAAAAGGTATTCTTTTGCCTGTTCAGAGGTCAGACCTGAAATTCGTTCGAGTTCCTGTGTACGCTGTTCACCAAGCTTTGCAACTTCTTCCTGCCGTTTCCGCAGCGATTCCTCACGGGATGCGAGCGACTGTTCCTTACGTTCCAGTGCATCGCTCTTCCGGTCGAGAGACTCTTCCTTCTGCTGAACTCTGTGCTCGTTGCGCTGAACCTCATTCCGTCTGTCCTTGATTTCCTTATCAAGGTCGGCCTTGGCTTTCATGTTCTCTTCCTTGGCCTCCAGAAGAGCCTCGCGCTTCTTGCTCTCAGCAGTCGAAAGTGCTTCATCGATGATCGCTCTTGCCTTTTCCTTGGCACTGTCGACCTTCTGACTTTCCTGCGCTTCAAAACGCTTCTTCGTCATGGTCATCGTTACCGGAATGGCAATCGCGAGTGAGATTACAACCGCTGCAATTACGATAAAAATAGCGGAAATTGCAGTCAGCATAATACAGGAGCACCTCCTTATTCAGTTTGCGTTGTATCATCTCCTCCGGCGACGGATTTCCGCCGAAGACTGGCGGCTTCTCCAGGCATATCGTCGGAAAAGACATACTGCAACAGCTCAATAGTAAACGCTTTCTCTGTCGATGTCAAGGAAGGAGCGCATCCCGGATCAGTCCCGCAGTGCCGCCCGGATGACCTCGGACGAATACCCCTTCCGCATCAGAAAAGCCTTTGTTTTCTGCGTTTCCTGCCAGTTTGCTGTCGCCGGATCGTAATGCCTCTTCCGAAGGAGCTCATGAATCTGTCCCACTTCCTCCTCAAAAATCCGGCTTCCGTTTTCTTCTTCCCATTCTGCCAGGATTTCATCTGCAAGATCAGAAGAAATGCCCTTGTTCAGCAGGTCCATCCGGAGCCGCAGCCGGCTTCTGCTTCCCGCATGAGATTGCAGATAGCTCTCCGCAAAGCGCCGGTCATCCACATAATGAGCCTCTTTCATGGCTTCCACGGTCTCCCGTACAATTTCCTCCGGAAAACCGTTTCCCGCAAGCTTCCCCGCAAGGGACTTCTCCGTGTAGTCCATGTCCTTCAGAAGGCTCCCGCACTTTCGGAGCGCATCACTCCGGAGCTTCTTCCAGAGCTCTTCTCTCGTCTCTTCCGGAATCTCCCGGTCCCTTCGAAGATCAAATTGCAATACATCCCGATTGGACAAGACCAGAGTCCGATCATCATCGATCGTGACTCTGGTCTTCGTCTTTCCCACGGGCGTCAGGTCCGTGATCTGCATACTCAGTTCTTCTCTTCCTCCGGTGCCTCTGCAGCTTCCGGCTTTCTTGCTCCTTCCGGATCCAGACCGTAATGCTCACGCACCTTGCAGTCAATCTCGTACAGGGTATCGGGATGCTCCTCCAGATACTTCTTCGCGTTCTCACGGCCCTGCCCGATCTTGTCGCCGTTGTAATTGTACCAGGCGCCGCTCTTTACTACGATGTCGCTGTTCGCCGCAAGATCAAGAACATCTCCCGAATAAGAAATTCCGCGCCCGAACATGATGTCGAACTCCGCCTCCTTAAAGGGCGGTGCAATCTTATTCTTGACCACCTTGACCCTTGTCCGGTTTCCGATCACCTCTCCGCTCTGCTTGATGGCTTCAATGCGCCGCACATCCAGACGGATGGAGGAATAGAATTTCAGTGCACGGCCTCCGGTTGTTGTCTCCGGATTGCCGAACATGACTCCGACCTTTTCACGAAGCTGGTTGATAAAGATCACCGTACAGTTGGACTTGGAAATCACTGCGGTCAGCTTGCGAAGTGCCTGGCTCATCAGTCTGGCCTGAAGACCCACGTGAGAGTCTCCCATGTCTCCGTCGATTTCCGCCTTCGGCACAAGAGCTGCCACCGAGTCCACTACCACAATATCAATTGCTCCGGAGCGAACCATGGTCTCCGCAATCTCAAGTCCCTGTTCGCCGGAATCCGGCTGGGAAATATAAAGATTGTCCACATCCACGCCAATGTTGCGCGCATACACAGGATCCAGCGCATGCTCGGCATCAATAAATCCGGCAATGCCGCCGCGGCGCTGCACCTCCGCGATCATATGAAGGGTCAGTGTTGTCTTACCGGAAGACTCCGGTCCATACACCTCAATCACTCTTCCCTTCGGAATTCCGCCAAGTCCCAGCGCAATATCCAGCGCCAGAGATCCGGTCGGTGTTGTCTCAATATTCATGGTCGAGGAAGGATCTCCAAGCTTCATCACAGCGCCCTTCCCGTACTGCTTCTCAATCTGTGAAATTGCGGCATCCAGTGCCTTTAAGCGATCTTCACGATCCATTGCCATAGCTGAACTCCTTGATATCTCTTACTGATTCTTATATGCGGCTGCTCCGTCCTGTCACCGTTTGCAGCTGCCGTTCCGTTGCGCTTCCAAAGAACAGAACATTTGTTCTGTATCACAGTATAGCATTGCCTCTTTCGGTATGCAAGGCGATATTCTCATGATTTCAGATGGGATATTCTCACCGTTTCCGGTGAGGTCGGCAGAAATGCCGTCAGAATGCAGAGAAAACGCGGTCCGGCCAAAACCGCTGCTCTTTTGCTACTATATCACAGAAACAAGAGAATATGACAGTCCGATTTGCGAAGCCGCCTTCGATTTGACAGAAATATATCAAAATATTATCATAATAACTGTAAACAGTAGTCGTAAAGCCGCTTTTTACACGCTTTTATATGTGTGATCTCTCATGGCGAAGGAAGGAGGAATTATGAATACTGCTTATCTGTTACTGGCCGTCACAGCAATTGTGATTGTGTGCGTCACAGGGATTGCACTCATCGGAGATTATATCCGGGAGAAGGATTTCGAAGATCAGATTACGGGGAAAAAGCCCTGCAGAAAGATGAAGGGCCATACCGTATACTTCGATTCCAGAATGTTTGAGGATCAGCAGTTTACAAAGCCCAGCAATCCTCTGTGCTCCGGAGGGAGAAAGGTAAGACCTTGATCTTCCCCGTCCGCTCAGATGACGAAGGTCATCAATCCCATTTTGGACAGCTGAAGTTCCGAAATCATCATCCCCATGAGCGTTTTCTGCTCCGGCGAAATCGAAGCAAGCTCCTCTGCAGTCAGCACCCGTTCCTCAAATTCGGTGTCCGTCCTGCCGCCGAGATGCTTTTTCACCCTGGGCACATAAATTCTGATTTTCGCGCGAAGCTGCCGGTAAATCCGGCAGCTTTCGTCCTGCGGTTTCATATAATAGAGATGACTTTCGATCGTTGTATCCGCATCCACCTCCTGAAGCAGGAGCTGCTTGATGATGCAGCGATATTTGTAGCTGAGATCAATATCATCCACCAGCTCACGGTAAGAGTATTTCGCGCCGATCTGAAGGATCGACATGTTCTCCATGATGTATCTGTAATCCGTCTCTTTCAAAATCAGTTTCCTTTTCCCGCATCGGCGGCCTCTGAATCCTCAAGACTTTCAATTCTGTTCCCGGTAATACGGATGGCGTCCAGAATCTCCTCCTCCGTGACCTCGCCTTCGCCTGCCAGCTCTTCCACACTCACCTTGCGGCCAAGGATCTTTGCAAGCTCGTCTGCCTTTTCCAGAACCTTATTCGCGGTATCTGCCGCAGTCTGATCTGCCGAAACCTCATCCAGATTCTCGGCAATCAGATCCTCCATGGCATTCATGATCCGCTCCGCCAGAGCACCTTCCACCTCTTCCGGTCCCTCAAGCGGTGCCAGAAGCTTCGTTCCTCGCACGAGGGCTTCATTTCCCGCTCCGATCAGATCCTCCATGAACACGCCCTGTCCTGCATACAGTCTTGCAAGATCCACAACCTTCGGCAGCATCCACTCCGCAAGCTGTCTCTGGGCATCCTTTTCTCCGGCCATTGCCTGAATTTCGATGGCCTCCCGTTCACCGTCTGAGGGCTGCTCCATGGCATTTACCATTTCCGTATATTCGCGAAGATAATCCGCCTCCTCTGCCGAAAGCTTCTCCTCCGCATCCAACGGTTCATCAATGCCGATGTTATTCTGCTTCAGATACTCCTCCACAAGCTTTTCCTGCTCGCCGGACAGTTGAAGCTCTTCCAGTGCCTGCTCGAGCTGATCTCTCGTGATCATCCCGCGGTTTTTCCGCGCAGCCCCCACAAGGCTTCTGAGAATACACTGCAGCTGACCGCCAAGGTCTTTTCCTTCACTTCCATTCTGATGCTTCTCGCTCATAATTCTCTCTTCACTTTCCAGATTCTTCATTTCCGATATTGTCAGCGGAAGAAACCGCATCCGCCGTTTCCCATTTTATCCCTTCGGCGCGGGATCCTGTGCTTCCACCGTCACCGTTTCGTCTGCAGGAAGCGGCCTTCCGCCGTGAATGGCATGCTGATGACGGAACAGATGATCCTGACAGAATTCGTAATTTCCTTCACACCTGGAGCAGTAACGGAATTCCAGTGTCGGATCGTCCAGCTCCGTTCTCCCGCAGATGGCGCAGCGATGTCTTGCCTGTCCCGCCTTTGGCCTCATTTTGGAAGCATCGGTGAAATCCGCGCGGCGTTTTCTCTCCCTTGGTGAGAAGCGTCTCATTTTACCGGGGCGAAGCCAGAACATCAGGAAGTTTGCAAGCGAAGCCGCCATCGCCACACATACAAACCAGCCGCCCCGCATCGCAGTGGAGACAAAATCCCACGCAAGCAGAACACCGTAGAGAACGCCCAGCCATTTGACCTTCACCGGAATGATAAACCACAGAAGCACAACCGCATCCGGAAACGTCAGTGCATAGGCAAGGAAAATGGACATGTTGACATAATAGGTGCTGAAATATCTCGAAATCGCCGCAAAATATGCCGCCGCACTCTCGCCGGTCAGCGAAATGCCTGCCGTCCCTGCCAGAATGTAGGACACCGCCATGACCACAAACGCTCCGATGAGCGTAATCCCGATTCCAAGCCAGATGTAGACATTATACGTATACGTTCCCCAGACCCGTTCCAGCGAGGTGCCGATCGAATAATAGAACATCATGGCGATGAGGATGAACAGGATGTTGCTGGTATCCGGCGGAACCAGCACCCAGGTCACAAGCCGCCAGATCTGTCCGTGACAGATCGCGTACGGATTCAGTGTAAGATAATTCAGAAACGAGGCGTTGACATACTGAAGCAGATAGCCAAAGCCATAGCACATAATGATGACCAGTGAGAGGTTGGAGACTGCGTATTTCTGAAGAAATCTCTGAAGCGGACTGCGTCCGCCGTAATGGTTTGTATTCATGTTGAAAGTCCTTCCATTGTATTGTCATGCCGCTGTCATGCTGCATTTTTCAAGGATACTTCAAATCCGGCAGACTATGCAAGTAAGGAAGGCCCGCTCCGAAAGAAGTTCACACACTTTTAATGATTTGATGGTCATCTCTTCGTTGCTTTCAAAAAACATCCGTTTTATAATTCCTGACAATGCTGCGGCAGTTCGTTCATAATAATATGTGTTCAGCACCTTTACGGATTTTTGCATGCTTTCCGGGCCGCAGACAGGTACTGAACGGTTACCATTCAGGAGTTAACAAGTGATTTCAAAAGACTATACCCTCGGCATTGATATCGGATCGACCACCGTCAAGGCTGCCCTTCTCGACAGCAATCGTCATCTCATGTTCGGCGACTACCGCCGCCATCACGCTCAGATCCGCGAAACTCTCCACGACATTCTGGAAGAGATTCTTGCAGAAACCGGAAATGTACGGATCCATCCTGTGATCACCGGCTCCGGCGGTCTTTCTCTTGCCAATTACTTCAACATTCCCTTCGTACAGGAGGTGGTGGCAGAGGCCTCCGCAATCGAAGCTCTTGCCCCCCTGACGGACGTTGCCATTGAGCTTGGCGGCGAGGATGCCAAGATCATTTATTTTGAAAACGGCAATGTGGAGCAGCGCATGAACGGAACCTGTGCCGGCGGAACCGGGTCCTTTATCGACCAGATGGCTTCCCTTCTGCAGACAGATGCTGCCGGGCTCAATGAGTACGCCAAAGGCTATGAATCCCTCTATACGATCGCCGCGCGGTGCGGGGTTTTTGCCAAATCCGACATTCAGCCGCTCATCAATGACGGAGCCCGCAAGGAAGATCTTGCCGCCTCCATTTTTCAGGCCGTGGTCATTCAGACCATCTCCGGCCTTGCTCAGGGAAAGCCGATCCGCGGACACGTCGCGTTTCTCGGAGGCCCTCTTCACTTTCTGACCGAGCTGAAGGCTGCCTTTATCCGTGAGCTTCATCTGGATCAGGAGCATGTCATCGAGGTCTCCGATTCCCATCTGTTCCCCGCCATGGGCTCTGCCTTTCAGGCAAAAGAGGATCACTCCCTTCTGCTCGAGGAGCTTCTGGAGAAAACCTCTCACCCCATGCAGATGGAATTCGAGGTCCAGCGCATGGAGCCTCTCTTCTCCTCAGAAGAGGATTATCAGAGCTTCTGCTCCCGCCACGATCACTACCAGGTACAGAAAAAAGACCTTTCCGCCTATCAGGGGAAGGCTTTTCTCGGCATCGATGCAGGTTCCACAACCACCAAGCTTGCGCTCATCGGCGAAGACGGCGAGCTTCTCTGGTCCTTTTATTCCTCCAACAACGGTTCCCCCATTCATACAGCCATCCGCGGCATCACAGAGCTCCACCGTCGGATGCCGGAACAGGTGGAAATCGCAGGCGGCTGCTCCACCGGCTATGGCGAAGCCCTGATGAAGGCTGCCTTTAAGCTGGACAGCGGCGAAGTGGAAACCATTGCGCACTATTACGGAGCCTCCTACTTCGATCCGGACGTCGACTGCATTCTCGACATCGGCGGACAGGACATGAAGTGCATCCGGATCCGGAACGGCGCCGTAGATTCCGTGACACTGAACGAAGCCTGCTCCTCCGGGTGCGGCTCCTTCATTGAAACCTTTGCCAAATCTCTCAACTATTCCGTAGAGGATTTTGCAAAGGCAGCTCTCTTTGCCAGAAATCCGATTGATCTGGGCACACGCTGCACGGTGTTTATGAACTCCCGCGTCAAGCAGGCACAGAAGGAGGGCGCGGAGGTATCCGATATCTCGGCAGGCCTTGCCTATTCCGTCATCAAGAATGCACTGTTCAAGGTCATGAAGGTGTCTTCTGCGGCAGAGCTCGGAAAGAATATCGTTGTTCAGGGCGGTACCTTCTACAACGACGCCGTTCTTCGCGCACTCGAGAAGATTTCCGGCGGCAGCGTCGTCCGTCCGGACATTTCCGGCATCATGGGCGCCTTCGGCGCGGCTCTGATTGCCAGAGAGCGCTATGACGAAAGCCGGCCGACCTCCATGCTCTCCTTTGAGGAAATGGAGAACCTGACCTTCACCGCAACGCTTCAGAACTGCGGAAGGT
>ERZ1026772.929-NODE-929-length-18024-cov-4.491736_pt1 | contig 18024 bp, 20 predicted proteins | sample MGYA00380124_ERZ1026772 | MGnify/ENA primary metagenome ERZ1026772 (study PRJEB33269, sample SAMEA4719760) | human gut metagenome | biome: human-associated habitat; feature: organic feature; material: feces | place: Cameroon | collected 2013-10 ...
ATATCCGGCACTTCATACTCTACGGAAAAGCTCTTGCTTAGCCTGACGAAGGACATGCTCTCCTGGCTTTCGGTTATGTACAGCAGCGACGCTACCGCCTCGCCTGATATCAGTACGCCGCGGCTCGTGATGTCCTTGCTCTTGAGCATGACATAGCTCTGCACCGTCGCGATGCGGCCAATGTCGTCGTCCGTGTCCGGCACGACGCTCTCCGCGCTCTCCTGCACCTTCTTTGTCTGGCGGCTTATTTCCCGGTACATACTCACGTTTTTATTCTCAAATTTGATTTCCATATTCTTCTGCTCCTTGCTGCACAGTTTGTACAGAATATGCCCGCTGCGGCATGTTTATTACTTACGGGTAAATCTGGCTATCAGATCGGAAATGAATTTCGGCAGCTTGAATATAAAAACTCTCATGTCTGCTCCTTTCCCCGGCAAGCCGTAATAATACAATTATTTCAGCGGCAGCGTATATACCATATGCCAAGACCGATAAGGGCTGCGGCGAGAACGAACCACCAGAACTCCGTCGGCAGGACAAGGGACAGTATTATCACCACGCCTGCGGCTATCGCCGTGCAGCCCCATATACTGTGGTTACCTCTGCGCATAAAATGACCGCCCCCCCGCGAAATGTATTCTCTACATTCTACGCGGCGGACGGTCGTTTTATGTATCCGCTATTCAGTTTTCCCAAGACTTGCGCTGTGCGACTATCTCATACAGCCGCTGATAGGAGCTATAACGGCTTGGGGCTATCTCCCCAGCCGCGACTGCCTCCGTCACGGCGCAGCCCGGTTCTTTCAAATGTGCGCAGTCATTGAAGCGGCACTTGCCTATGTACGGGGCGAAATCAATAAAGTCGTGCTGTAAGCCCTCCTTGCTGATCTCGCATATCATCTCCACGTCAAGCGAGGCAAAGCCCGGAGTATCGGCTATGAATGTGCCCTCGCCGAGGTCGTAGAGCTCAACATGTCTTGTCGTGTGCTTTCCTCGGCCAAGGCGCTCGCTGACCTTGCCCGTCTCAATGTTTATCCCCGGAATGAGCGCGTTGAGTATGCTCGACTTGCCGACGCCGGAATTTCCGGTAAAGGCGCAGACCTGCCCTTTCAGCGCCCGGCGCAGTTCATCTATGCCCTCGCCGGTCTCCGCGCTCGTGCGCAGAACTCTGAAGCCTGCTTTCGTAAACGCCGTGTACAGTGCGTCGCCCGGGTCGATGTCCGTCTTGTTTATGCACAGCACGAACTCACAGTCAGCTTCGGCTGCGATAACTGAGATCCTGTCGGCGAGGAAGGGATCGGTCACGGGGTTCGTGTTTGCGGCGACGAATACAAGCGTGTCGACATTCGCGACGGCTGGACGGATGAACCAATTGCGCCGCTCGCGCACGGAGTCTATACGTCCCTTGCCGTTTGCCTCAGGGCTGCACAGCACCCTGTCGCCGACGAGCGGAGACGTACCGTCAAGCCGGAAGCGCCCTCTCGCGCGGCACTCGAGCACACCAAGCTCTGTCTCCACATAATAAAAGCCGCTGAGCGCTTTTATGATTATTCCCTCAGTCATTACTCACCTGTAATTATCCGGGCCGGAGGAAACCTTGAGCTGAATCTTGGAGTGCTCCTCGACCTCGGTGAATGCGTTGATGCTCTGACCGATGACTGTGCCCGCGTCAAGGTCGCTCGAAACTCTGTCGGAGCCGCCGTAGCTGAGTCCGACGCTCTCAAGCTTTGATATTGCAGCATCCTCAGTAAGGCCAACAAGGTTCGGCATTTCGACATGGCCTATCTCAGGCCCCGAGCTTACGGTCACATACACGGTCGAGCCGGCGCTGAGCTGGTCGTTCGCGGCGGGACTCGTACTTATCACGTAGTCCTTTGTGACGGAGTTTGATGTAGCATTCTCGATCTCGACCTGGAAGCCCGCCTGCTGAAGGCGGTTCTTCGCCTCGCGGTAGTCGATGTTCACAACGTCAGGAACCGCCGTGAAGATCGTCCCTGTGCTGACGGTGAGCTCCACGCGGATGCCCTCGGGCGTCACCATCATGCTCCTGCCGGGGCTCGGGTCCTGCCCGAGTATCGTACCGCTCTCGGTATTCGTGTCCACAACGTAGACCACATTGAAGCTGTACATTGCCGCGAGGTCGGCGTTTTCAACGACCGCCTGATAGTTGCTGCCGATGAAGTTCGGCAGGCTGATGCGCTCCGCCGGGGAGAATATCTCACCGAGCCAGAAGTCCCACAAAAACGCGAACAGCAGTATGCTCAGCACGATCGCGCCGAACACGCCAGTAAGGAAGCTCACGCTCTGCGCGCGGCGATGCCGCACGGCGTAACGCTCCTTGTCCATCTCGCTCACAGAGCGGATGGGCACGACCGCCGGGTTCTCAAAGTCCTCTTCCTGCTCCCCGTTCTCAGTCTCCTCGGCCTTGAGCTGTGCCTGAGTAAAGGCGTCAAGGTCGTCAAGCAGCTCATTTGCGGACTGATAGCGCTCGTTTATAGGCGCGCTCATAGCCTTGAGCGTAATGCGCTCAAGCTCGGGCGGAATATCCGGGACAAGCTCATGCGGCGGCTCGGGGTCGGCGTTCATGTGCTTTACGGCGATCTCAGCTATCGTGTTGCCCTCGTAGGGCTTGTGCCCCGTGAGCATTTCATACATGACGACGCCCAGAGAATACACATCGCTGCGCGCATCCGGGCATTCACCGCGCGCCTGCTCGGGCGCGATATAATGTATCGACCCTACGGCCTGACCGTTATTCTCGTATATCTCGTTTTCAAGCGCGGCAATGCCGAAGTCCGCGACCTTGACCGTGCCGTCGCGCAGCATCATGACGTTCTGCGGCTTTATATCGCGGTGGATTATCCCGCGCTCATGTGCGTGGGCTATCGCCTTCGCGATCTGCTTTGTGAAATGCAGCACCTCGCGCCACGCAAGCGCGCCGCGCCTGTCCATATACTGCCGCAACGTGATGCCCTCCACCAGCTCCATAACTATGTATTCCATAGCGTCGCTGTGGCTGACGTCGTACACCGCCACGATATTCGGATGAGACAGCATCGCAACGGCGTGTGCCTCGGCGCAGAAGCGGCTCCTGAACTCCTCGTCCGCCAGCATGTCCTCACGCATGATCTTCACCGCGACGTTGCGGTTGAGCCTATGGTCGAGCGCCTTATATACGATGGCCATACCGCCCTCGCCGATGACCTGCAAAATTTCGTACCGGTCGTCGAGCAGCGTGCCTATATATTTGTCGTTGTTTTCCATATATTATACTCCACGATACTCCATGGGAAACTTCATCTCATCACCGCGACGACCGTGACATTGTCCCTCGCGCCGCGGATGAGCGCTTTGCTCATCAGTGCCCGGCAGATAAGCTCCGGATCCTGATATTCCTTCGCGTATTCGAGCATCTCAAGATCGGTCACCATATTGGAAAGGCCATCCGAGCACAGCAGCAGGATATCCCCGGGCTGGAGCGAGAATTCAAAATAGTCCGGCCTGACCTCGGGCTCCGAGCCGAGCGCCCGCGTGATGACATTCTTCTGCGGGTGGAGCTTTGCCTGCTCCTTCGTTATCGCGCCTGCTTCCACAAGCTCCTCGACCAGTGAGTGATCACGCGTGATCTGGTATATGCTGTTTGCCCGCTTGGAAATGTGATAGGCGCGGCTGTCGCCGACATTGATAATATACCCATTCCCGCCGGACTTAATCACGCCGCCCACCAGGGTCGTGCCCATGCCGTTGTAGGTCTTGTCAAACAGCGAGTACTCATACGCAACGCCGTTTGCCTCGGCGCAGGCATTGGTAACGACTTCCTCATAGTTGACGTTTTTGATCGTTCTGGACGTAAGCCGATCGTATATATACGAGACGAAAGCCTTGTTCGCGACCGCGCTTGCGATCTCCCCCGCGTTCTCTCCGCCCATGCCGTCGCACAGCGCGGCAATAAGGCAGCTGCGCACGGGGCAGCTCTCAATGATAAAGCAGTCCTGATTGTCTTTCCTGACTTTCCCCTTGTCGGTAAGGCCAAAGCTTTTCATATCGTCCTCATTTTCTCCCGGTGTCTCTGCCGGGGATCACTGCTTTTTCTGCATCTTCCTGCGCAGCTGGCCGCAGGATGCATCCACATCCCCGCCAAGCTTGCGCCTGACGGTGACGTTCACGCCGTTATCCTCGAGTATCTTTATAAACGCCTTCATGTGCTCCGGCGTCGAAGGCTGGAACTGGCGCTCCTCAACATGGTTGAGCGGGATAAGGTTCACATGCGCAGCGACGGCTCTAGCATGCTTTGCAAGGAGCCGCGCGTGGTGCTCCGTGTCGTTCACGCCGTCTATCATCGCGTATTCAAATGATATCCGCCGACCGGTCTTTTCATAATATCTGCGGCATGCGGCGATAAGCGCGTCGACACCGCGGCCGCGGTTTGCCGGCATGATCTTTGAGCGCGTCTCATCATCCGGTGCGTGCAGTGATACAGAAAGCGTCAGCTGCATGTCGCGCTCGGCGAGATCGTCAAAGCGCTCTATGAGCCCGCAGGTGGAAAGCGAAATGTGGCGCATGCCTATGTTTGCGCCGTCCGGTCTGTTCACAAGCTCCAGGAAGCGCATGACATTGTCGAAATTATCAAGCGGCTCGCCTATGCCCATGAGCACTATGTTTGATATCGTCTTCCCGGAATCAAGCTGCGAAAACAAGACCTCGTCCAATATCTCGGACGGTTCGAGGTTTCGCACAAGTCCGCCTATCGTCGAGGCGCAGAACGCGCAGCCCTGACGGCAGCCGACCTGTGACGAGACGCACACGGTGTTGCCGTGCTTATAGCTCATCACAACTGTTTCGACGGCGTTTCCGTCCTTAAGTTCCCATAAATACTTAATTGTTCCATCGATGGCCGAGACCTGCTTGCCTATGACCTTCGGCTCATACAGCTCATACTCGTCCTTGAGCTTTTCGCGCAGCGGCTTTGAGAGATTCGTCATCTTATCAAAGTCGCGCACTCCGCGGCCGAGCCACTGGAACACCTGCTTTGCCCTGAACTTCTGCTCGTCAAGAAGCGCAAAGTCCTGCTCAAGCTCCTCCGGCAGCATTGAAACTATATCTTTTTTCATAATATCACTGCCGCCTTCTCAGCTTCGCGGCAAAGAACCCGTCTGTCCCGTCGACATTCGGCCAAAAGGTGTACATCCCATCCGGCGCGCTGACGCCGCAGACCTCGAACGACTCCGCCGTATATTCCCCGTTTCTTTCAAGAAACGCTTTTACCGTATTTTCGTTTTCCTCCGCCGTCACTGTACAGGTCGAGTATAGCAGCACGCCGCCCGGACGCACGTATTTGGAAACGTTGTCCAATATCTCGCCCTGTATTTTCGGAAGCTCCGCGATGCTCTCGGGAGTCTTGGAGCGTATCTCCGGCTTCTTTGCGATAACGCCAAAGCCCGAGCACGGCACATCCGCAATGACGGTGTCGAAGCTCTCCGCAAGCTCTGCCTTAAACTCCCTCGCGTCCATCGCGGCTGTCTCTATAATGTCTATCCCGAGCCGCTGTGCGCCGTCTCTCACAAGGCGCAGCTTCTTCTCGTGAATGTCGCAGGCGAGTATGCTGCCGCGGTTTTCCATAGCTATCGCCGCGGCAAAGGATTTCCCGCCGGGGCAGGAGCATGCATCGAGCACACGCATCCCTGCTTTCGGCGCGGCGATCTCCACCGCCATTCGTGCGGCGCGATCCTGCACATAGAACAAGCCCTCGTCAAAGCCCGGAAGCTCCGTCGCCGAGCCGCCCGGGAGCGTGATGCAGCCCTCCGGAGCGTCGCAGCGCTCATACTCAAGCTCCGCCCTCGCAAGCGCCCGCGCGTAGTCCGCCGCGCTGACCTTCAGCGTGTTCACCTGAATGCTCAGCGGTGCGGGGCTGTTGCAGCAGCGCAGGAACTCTTCCGTAAAATCATAGCCCTTGCGGTCTATGAGATACTCCACCAACCATGCGGGATGGCTGTATTTTATCGAGAGATAGCCCGCCGTGCCCTCGCCGGGTATCGGCGGCAGCGAGTTTATATTGTCCGCGATCCTGCGCAGCACAGCGTTAACGAGTCCTGCCGCTCTCGCGCAGCCCTGACTTTTGCACAGGGCGACCGCCTCGCTGACCGCAGCTCTGGCCGGTATTCTGTCCAGAAACAGCAGCTGGTATACTCCCATACGCAGTATATCGCGCACCTTCGGCTCAAGCTTCGCGCCGCAGTAGCAGCCGATATAATAGTCGCAGAGGCTGCTGTTCTGGATAACGCCCAGACACAGCCGTGACGCCAGCGCCGCATCCCGGCGGCTGAGTTCATATTTTTTTATTCCGGCGTCAATAGACGCGCCCGACCACGCGCCGTCACGGCGGCAGCGCATAAGCGTCTCCAGCGCGGCTTCCCTTGCCCCTGTCTGCATATTCCTTACTCTACCTTGATCTGATGTCCTCTGAGATAATCCTCAGCGCCCATGCGCTTCTTTCCGGGAGCCTGAAGCTCGGTTATAAGCAGCGTCTCCCCATCGGCGCAGGCGATCTCAAGCCCGCCCTTGTCCGTGCTGACCACAGCTCCGGGTACCTTTTCGGTTTTCCCGTCAGTATACTTTGCGGCAAAAACGCGCACGGTCTTGCCCTCAAGTTCCATCGTGGCCACCGGCCAGGGCTGGAGCCCGTATATATGCTTGAGCACCTCACGCGGCGTTTTGTTCCAATCTATCGGGCAGATGCTCTTATCCAGCATCGTGACGTAGCTCGCCTTGCTGTGATCCTGCGGTGCGCGCGGCGCAGTACCGGCATCGATATCTCGCAGGGTCTTGACAAGCAGCTCCGCGCCCATGTCCTTGAGTCTGTCGAACAGCTCCCCGGAGGTCTCGTATTCGCCTATCTCCGCCTCTGCGGTATAGATAATGTCCCCGGTGTCCATCTCGCTTGCGAGATACATCGTCGTCACGCCGGTTATCTTGTCGCCGTTGAGCACCGCCCACTGTATAGGGGCCGCTCCCCTGTACTTCGGCAGGAGCGAACCGTGGACGTTTATCGCGCCGTATTTCGGCACGGCGAGTATATCGTCCGGCAGAATGCGCCCGTAGGCGACAACGACGAGGATATCCGGCTCCAGCGCCTTTATCTGCGCAAGCGCCGTACCGTCGCGCATCTTCACCGGCTGGAACACCGGCAGACTGTTTTCCAGCGCAAGCTCCTTTACCGGCGACGCGGACAGCTCCATGCCACGGCCCTTCGGCTTGTCCGGCTGGGTGAACACGCCGACGACATCAAACTTTTCATCTATCAGTTTTTTCAGTGAGGCCGACGCGAAATCCGGCGTCCCCATAAAAACAATGCGCATATCCTCAGTATTCTCCGCTGCTCATTTCTTCCTCTGTCAGCATGCGTTCGCACTTTTCGGTGAACAGAATGCCCTCCAGATGGTCTATCTCATGGCAGAAGCAGCGCGCGGTAAGTCCCGTGCCCTCGACCTCGAACCATTCGCCGAAGCGATCCTGCGCCCTGACCCTGACGTTCATCGGGCGTTTCACGAGACCATACTCGCCCGGTACGCTCAGGCAGCCCTCAGGGCCGTCCTGCTCGCCGGAGGTCTCGATTATCTCGGGGTTAATAAGCTCGATAACGTATTCGTCCTCGCCCTCGGGAACGTTGGTTTCGAGCACGAGCACCGCACGGCGCAGTATGCCGACCTGCGGCGCTGCAAGGCCGACGCCGTTTGACTCGGCAAGCGTGTCCGCCATATCGTCGAGCAGCTGATGCAGCCGCGCATTGAAATCCGTCACCGGGCGGCACTTTTTGTTCAGCGTCGGATCGCCCTGTGTAAGTATATGTCTGAGTGCCATTCTGTCCTCCAGTCGAATATATAGATTCCGGTTCATTCCGCGGGGTCGTTATCCGCGTAAACCGAAACATCCGAAAATCTCTTGTCCGTGCAGCACTCGATCACAAGACCGGAAACGATGCCGCGCAGCCCCGAGAGCTTCTTTCCGTAAATTATGACTCTGTAACGGTACCTGTTGTTCACCTTGACTACCGCCAGCGGAGCCGGGCCGAGCACCACGGCGCTGCCGTCGCGCCCGATGATATTGTCAAGCCTGTCCCGCACATAGCGGCAGGCCTGAAAAACGTGCGCCTCGTTCAGCCCCGAGGCCGTCACCGTCAGCATCTCGGAAAACGGGGGCGTGTTCTGGAGCCGCCGCAGCTGGATCTCCGACTCATAGAAGTCCTCATAATCCTGCCTCGATGCCTGAAGTATCGTTTCGTTCTCCGGTGTAAAGGTCTGGATGATCGCCCGGCCGGGCTTGCTGCCTCTCCCGCTGCGTCCGACGACCTGCGTCAGCAGCGAGAAAGTGCGTTCACCCGCGCGGAAGCTCCCGGCATACAGGCTCTGGTCAGCGCTTATCACACCGACTAGGGTGACGTTCTCGAAATTCAGCCCCTTGGTCACCATCTGGGTTCCGACCATGATAGGGATCTTTTCATTTCTGAACCGCTCGAACAGTGCCTCATGCGAGCCCGCGGCAGTCACGGTATCTGTATCGAGCCGTATGACCTCCGTGTCCGGGAAAAGCTCCTTCAGCTCCGTCTCTATCATCTGCGTACCCGCACCGACGTGCTTGAGTTCTCCCCCGCACTCCGGGCAGCTGTCGTCCAGCCATTGCGAATATCCGCAGTAGTGGCACATGAGCCGCCGATTCGCGCTGTGATAGGTCAGCGAAACGCTGCACCGCGGGCACTTATAGGTATACCCGCATTCGCCGCAGCTTATAAGCTTGTTTGCCCCGCGGCGGTTTATGAACAGTATGCTCTGCTCGCCGCGGCTGATGTTATCTTCCAGCTCCTCACGCAGCTTTTCGCTTATGTCCGTGCCGTTGCCGCGCCGAAGCTCGCGCTTCATGTCGACGATCTCCACCTGCGGCAGCTGCATGTCATTATATCTGCCGCGCAGCGTGAAGAGCGAATAATTTCCCTGCCGCGCCTTATACATGCTCACGATGTCCGGCGTCGCCGAGCCGAGCAGCAGCAGGCAGCCCGCCTGCGCGCAGCGATATATGGCAACATCCCGCGCGTTATAGCGTGGGCTGTTCTCCGATTTATAGGTCTCCTCCTGCTCCTCGTCGATAATGATAAACCCAAGCTTATCCACCGGGGCGAACACCGCGCTGCGCGTACCGATCACGAGCCTTGCCTTACCGGAGCGGACGCGCTTGAACTCATCGTAGCGCTCCCCGACCGAAAGGCTGCTGTGCAGCACAGCGACGGTATCGCCGAAGTGCGAGGAAAAGGTCTGAATCATCTGCGGCGTCAGAGCGATCTCCGGCACCAGCAGTATCACCGAGCGCCCGCGCGCAAGCTGCTCGGTTATAAGATGGATGTAAACGCTCGTTTTTCCGCTCCCGGTCACGCCGAAGAGCAATGCGGCTCCGATCTTACCGGACATGGCAAGAGCGTTTATGCCGGTAAACGCCTGCTGCTGCTCATCATTGAGAACGGGCAGCGGCTCGATATCGCCGAGGTGTATCTCCGGACGCCTGAAGGTCTCCTTTTTATACAGCTCCACAAAGCCTGCTTTGCACAGCGCGGTCAGCGACTGCCTTGACGCGCCGGTGTGTTTGAGCAGATCGCGGCTCGGCAAGCACTCGAACGAGCACAGCTGCTCAAGCAGCTCCGCCTGCTGCGGCGCCCGCCTGCGCTTGGCCGCAGCATAGCGCGAAGCCTCCTCAGGGGAGACGCACAGCCGCGTCATTTCGACGGTCTTATCCTGCACCTTCGTGCGGCCCTCATCGTCGAACCATAGCCCCGCCGGGAGCATGGCCTTTACCGCGTCATAGACCGTGCAGAAAAAGCGCTCTCTCATGAACAGAGTGAGCTTTATCTGCTCCCGGCTAAGCAGCGGCTCATCATCGAGAACCGCCGTGATCGCCTTGAGCTTTTCATACTCGCTCCCGTCCGAGACGGCGAGGATTATCCCCTCGCTCCTTCGGTTGCCGTGCGAAAACGGAACGTACACCCTGACGCCCGGCACTGCCTTTTCGGCAAGCTCCGGCGGGATCAGATAGTCATACGGCTTGTCCACCCAATATGTCGCGGCTGCGACCGCGATTTTTGCAACTGTCTGAGCCATACCGGTACGCTTCCCCTGTTCAGGCCGGTTCTTTATTCTTCTTTGGGCTCAATGCTGAGCTTGCCGGTATAGACCTCGTCTATCGCGCTGGAAACTGCCTTACGCTCAAGGGGAGTTTCCTCTTCCTCGGCCTCGGCGGAAAGCTCTCTTGCGCGCTTTGCAACGAGGTTCACAAGCTGATAACGGCTTCCGATCTTGTCGACCAACTCTGCCACAGGGGGATAAAGCATCATAATAATTACTCCTATCTGCCGCGTAAGGGCCGCGGCGCGCCATATTCAAAATTGATTATTCTTCCTTGAGGTAATGCTCACGGCCGGCGTAGCGGCAGCTCTCCGCGGTGATTATCGCGGCAAGCTCCTTGGCGGCCTTTTCGGCATCGTCGTTAATGATGATGTAGTCATAGAAAACCGCTTCCTCATATTCCTGACGGGCGCGGATAAGCCTCGCCTCGATGGCTCTGTCGGTATCGGTCCCGCGGCCTCTCAGGCGGCGCTCAAGCTCTGCCATGGACGGCGGGATAATGAATATCTTAACCGCCTCCGGCATCTTCTCGTTGATCTGCCGCGCGCCCTGTACCTCGATATCGAGTATCACGTTCTTGCCCTCGTCCAGCTTCTCCTGCACGTAGGCGCGCGGAGTACCGTAGGAATTGGCGACGTACATTGCGTGCTCAAGCAGCTCGTCGTTTGCGACCATCTCGTCAAAGCGCTTGAGGTCAACAAAGAAATATTCCTTGCCGTCGACCTCTCCGGGTCTCGGCTTGCGGGTCGTCACCGAAACGGAGAAGCACATATCGTCCCTGTTCTCAATGGCCTTGAAAACGACCGTGCTCTTACCTGCTCCGGACGGCCCGGAAATAACAAACAGCTTGCCCTTATCCTTCATCTTTTCCATCCTCCCCATTTTTATCTTCACAGCGCGCCGCGACTGTCTCCGGCGGCAGCGCCGATAAAATTACGTTCCCGCTGTCCATGACGATCACGGACTTGGTGCTGCGTCCGAACGACGCATCGATCAGCAGGCCGCGCTCGCGCACCTCCTGGATCATTCTCTTTATGGGCGCCGACTCTGGGCTGACTATGGAAATGATGCGCCCGGCGGAGACAAGGTTGCCGAACCCTATGCTTACAAGCTTCATACCGCCCCGCCTTACTCTATGTTCTGTATCTGTTCTCGTATCTTCTCTATCTCGGACTTGAGGTCGACGACAACGTGAGCAATATCGGAGCTCTGGCACTTTGAGCCGATGGTGTTGGCTTCGCGATTGAACTCCTGGATGAGGAAGTCTATCTTTCTTCCCGTGGGGGAGCTGCCGTTTATCATGGTCTTGAGTTGGCTCATGTGGCTGCGCAGACGCACCGTCTCCTCGTCGACCGCGACGTGGTCGGCGAAAACCGCGGCTTCAGCAAGGATGCGGCTCTCTTCGATACCGGCTGTGCCGAGCACCTCCGCCATCCTCGCTTCGAGGCGGGCGCGGTACTCTGCGACGGTCTTTGGGCTCTCCTTCTCTATCTTCGTGACGAGCGCATCTATCGAGGCGAGCTTCTCCGTCACATCGTCTCTCAGCTTCTCGCCCTCGCGCAGACGCATCGCGTCAAAATCCTGAAGCGCAAGCTCCGCTATCTCGACTATACCCTGGGATATCGCTTCGGCGTCGAGGTCGTTCTTCTCGACCGTGAGCACGTCCGGGAATCTGCTGACGCTCAGCGCCGTCACGTCGTCGGGAAGCGAATACTCCTCGGCAATGTGCCTTATCGCCTCGACATAGCCGCGCAGCAGCGGCTCGTTGACCTTGACGCTCATATCGCCCGCAGCGGATGAATCGACGCTCACAAAAACATCGACCTTGCCGCGGCTTATGTGCTTCTGCACAACGGACTTGACAGCGTCCTCAGCAAAGAGGAAGCTTCTCGGCATACGCACCGAGGCGTCCAGATACCTGTTGTTCACGCTCTTGAGCTCGACCGTGATCCCCAAGCCCTCGACAGTGCCCTTCGCGCTGCCGTAACCCGTCATACTTTTTATCATGTTCCCTCCAAGTTATTCCTCGTTATTGAATTGGATTATATCAAAGGTGATATTCTGAGTTTTCTTTATGCGCTGGCTTATGACTATTATCACCGCACCGAGCAGCAGCCCGATAAAGCTCGCCAGAATGCAGATGCCCTCGCTCGCCCCGGCAGAGTACGCGATGAAATACCCCAGAAGTATCATTACTATCGGCAGGATATACACCAGAAGCGCCGCGCCGAATATCTTCGACGACTTGCTCTGGATTATGACTCTCTGCCCCGGCTGCGCGTCAATGAGGTTATTCGCGGGGGTCTTGAGCTCGCTCTGAAATATGCAGCTTTCGCAGTTGCCGCAGTTGCTGCCGCAGGCGGTGCCGCGCGTGACCACGACCTCAGCCATGCCGTCGGGCAGCCGCCTTGTCACTATTGCTTCCTGTGTCATCAGCTTACCTTCCTGATCTCTATCGATATCGTGTTTTCGCCTATCGCGCCGACGTCCGTAAAGCCGTCGACATAGACCTTGACCTGCGGCATATAGGTGCCCGTAGACTCCTTATAATCCGTAAGGTCAGCGACCGCGCGGATGTTCTCATCCTTTATCTGCGCCAGCGCCTCTGGCGTACCGCGCAGCGTTATCTCCTTGCTCTCGGTGATTATATCCGCCTCGTAGCCCTCGGTGGCGTTGATGCAGGAGAAGTTTGTGACTCTGAAGGTCTTCGTCTCAAGGCCGACTATCTCGACCGTGACCGTCGCCTTCGTGATGCCGGTGGTGTTCTTAAGCTCGTTATCTATCGGTATCGTGTAGGTCTCGGTAAAGGTAGAGCTGAAGTCCGTCAGGTCTATCGTCGCAAGAATGATCTTGTTCATGCCCGCGAGCAGTGACGAGTCTCCCGCAAGCGTCACGGACACGGGATCAATGGTGATCTTCGTATTCGCCTTTGTCGCGCCCGCACCCTCGATGATGTTCACATCGAGGTTCACTTCCTTGAGCGTCAGCAGCGGGAGCGTCGCAGTGACGACGTCCGTCGAAAATCTGATGCCGGTCGTGGAGCACGGCTCGTTGTTCGCGTCCATCAGCGTGAAGCCTGTCTCCACGGAATAGGTGCTGTCAACATTCTCCTTGCTGAAGGTGACCCATGCGTACTCGACGTCCTTCAGATATGCCTCGGAGCCTGTTATCGTGATCGTCGACGGCTCAAACACAGGCATTTCCGCAGTGTACCCCTCGGCAAGCGAACCGTCAAAGCTGCCGCGCACCTGAATGGACTTCGAGGTCTGCGCCGAGACCATGAAGTTTATCGTCTCCGGAGTCCGGCGGTTCTCGGAGAGCTTGCTCGTATCCGTGCCGTCCGGATAAACTATCGTATACTGCTGCGAGGTATACGCCGCGCGTGAGAGCTTGCTGACGTCGACCTGCGCAACGAGCTGATCCGAGCTGAGCGAGCCGATAATGCGCCGCGGCCCTACGACCTCGACCGTCACGGTGCTCGTGTCCATATCGGTCACGACAAGGTTCTTTGAATCCCTAAGGATATCCTCGCCCACAAGCTCGACCTTGACGCCTCTGAAGGTGGTCTTGGACTCGTCCGTCTCGACACTGGTTACATACACCCATATTGCAAGGGACGCCAGCAGCGACACGATCATCCAGAACGCCTTGCTGTTATAAATTTTCTTCATCCTGCTTCTCGTCGACATTGGCATTTACCTTAAAGAAATTTCTGATATTGTCCATAAAGCTGTGCTTTTCCGTGCTGTCCTCCTCGCGGATAAGCTCCCCTCTGAGGAGCTTATCAAGCGCCTCGCCGCTCAAGTGACGCTTCAGCATCCCGTCCATCGCGGCGGAGATCGCACCCGTCTCCTCGGAGACGACGATTATCACCGCGTCGGACTCCTCGCTCAGGCCTATGCCCGCGCGGTGGCGCATGCCGAGATCCTTGCTGAGGTTTGTCCTCTGCGTGAGCGGGAGCACGCAGCCCGCCGCCGCGATGCGCCCGTCGCGGATTATCACAGCGCCGTCATGCAGCGGAGCCTTGTTGAAGAACATGTTCTTCAGAAGCTCCGCCGTCGTGTCGGCGTTTATGACGGTGCCGGTGCTGATGATGGAGTTTAACGCGACGCCGCGCTCAAAGATAATGAGCGCGCCGGTCTTGGAGTCCGACATGTCGCAGCAGGCCTGAACCGTCTGCGATATCGCAGAGTCCATGACCGTGCCGCTGGAGCTGCGCCCTGAGGCAAAGCCGCTGCCCATACGCTCGAGCAGCCTTCTCAGTTCCGGCTGGAACAGGATGAGCAGGGCGATCAGGCCGAGCTCTGCCGTCTTGCGCAGCAGGAAATTTATCATCGTCAGGCTGAAGATATCCGAACCCCACAGCGCAAGCAGAAAGACCACAAGCCCTTTTGCGAGATTGTTTGAGTTCGTTCTCCTGACGAAGCCTATTGCTTTGTAGATCAGATAAGCAACGATTATTATATCAAGGAAGTCTGATATGCCCATCGTTGAAAGATAGTTCACAGACCTGCTCAATCCATTGCTGAATACTTCCATATATGCTTCCTCATACAGATGTGCTGAACACGGCTTATATAATGTATCACTGTATTATAAAGCAAATTCTAAAAAAAGGCAACAACAATAAGCATTTCACTGTAACAATTCTCTTAAGACAACGCAGCTTTTTTTCACACACGCCTCGTCCGTGAACGGTGAGAAGCTCGCTCTTATCGTCCCGGTTTCCAGCGTTCCGGCGCTCCTGTGCGCATACGGCGCGCAGTGCAGCCCGCTGCGCACACATATGCCGCGCTCGGAGAGCTGCTGCGCAAGAGTCTCGCAGTCGCCGCGAAGCGGCCTGAACGACAGTACACCGCTCTGCGTCCCCGGCGCACCGCTGAAAATTTCAAGTCCAGCGCAGCCGTTGAGTCCGTCAAGCATAGTATCCAGCATGCGTCCCTCATGCGCCGCGATCGATTTTAAACCGCGTGAGCGCACATAGCTTATTCCCTCTGAGAGTCCCGCGATACCGGGGACATTGTGCGTCCCGGCCTCCATCCTGTCGGGCAGGTACTCGGGCATAAGCTGCGGTATGCTGTCCGACCCGGAGCCGCCGCTGAGCAGCGGTTCGCCCTCGACGCCGCAGATGAGTATCCCCGTGCCCTGCGGTCCGAAAAGCGCCTTATGCCCAGGCATGGCAATAAACGCCGCGCCGAGCGCCTGATAGTCTACCTCCAGCACACCAGCCGACTGTGAGGCGTCGAGGATGAACGGCACTCCCGCGCGCCTGCACATATCCGCTATCTCATATACCGGCAGGATAAACCCGAACACGTTTGACACATGTGTACATACCACAAGCTCCGCCGCCGGGATTTTATCCCGGAAGGCCTTGAGTATCCCATTCCTGTCAAAAGGAGCCGAGGACGCAACAGCAATGTCCGCGCCGAGCTGCGCGAGCGGGCGCGTCACGGAATTGTGCTCATAGCCCGACACGAGCACCCGCGTCCCTTTATGCGCAAGCGACCTTATCGCAATGTTGAGCGCATGCGTCGCGTTCATCGTGAACACTATACGCTCAGGCTCCGGGACGTTAAAGAGCTCCGATGCGTTTTCACGGCAGCGGAAAACTATCTCCGCTGCCGTCATCGCCGGTACATGCCCTCCGCGGCCGGGGCTTGCGGCGCGGCGCATCGCATCCGTCATCGCGCGCGCCACGGCCTCTGGCTTTATCATGGTCGTTGCCGCGTTGTCAAGATAGATCACTTAGCCGCACCTCCGTATATTCACCGTTCTCCTCGCGTTTGAAGAGCTTCCCGTTTAACATGTTGTTCTTTTTAAGAAGGGCTGCCGCCTCGCCCAGATGCCGGTAAAGGCTGACGGCGTATCCGCAGCCGCTGCCGCTCAGTCCCTGAGGGGCTTTGACCACAACGCAGCTTATCCCCTTGCGTTCGAGCAGCGCCGCCGACCGCTGCGCGTAGGTCAGTGAGCGGCACATTATCAGGTACTGCATACTTTATTCTCCATTCCGCCGCAAGCGGCACTTAATTAAAACCATATTGAAAAGCACCGCGCAGCCCTTTGCTGTGCGGTGCTTTTCAAGCCTATAGGATCAGCGCACAGAATCATTACATCTTATGCGCCACTGCGGCGTTTGTTCAATTCACTCTTTACTCTATCAGCGCCACGGCGTGTGCCGCGATGCCGAGCCCTTCTCCAGTGAAGCCAAGCTTCTCCTCGGTCGTTGCCTTGACGCTCACGCGGTCAAGCTCCGTGCCCATCGCCTGTGCTAGCATCTCACGCATCTGCTGTATATACGGCGCAAGCTTCGGTCGCTGCGCGATAACGGTGCAGTCGACGTTCCCGACCGTATAGCCGTGCTCGCGGATAACGCGCGTCACCTCGCGCAGCAGCTCGATGCTGTCCGCGCCGAGGAAGCGGTCATCATTGTCCGGGAAAAGCTTGCCGATATCGCCGAGCGCAGCGGCGCCGAGCAGCGCGTCCATCAGCGCATGGGTCAGCACATCCGCGTCCGAATGGCCGAGCAGCCCCTTCTCATACGGGATCTCGACCCCGCCGAGGATCAGCTTGCGTCCCTCGACGAGCTTATGCACATCATACCCATGCCCTATTCGCATTCCAGTCTCCCCTGTTCTTTATGATCGCTTCGGCCGTGACCATGTCGTTCGGCGTCGTGATCTTGATATTGTCCACATCCCCCATGACAGTGTGGGTCTTTATGCCCATGATGTCCATGGCGGAGCAGTCGTCAGTTATCGGCAGCGCATCCTTCGCAGCCTTTGTCAGCGCACCCTTTATGAGGTCGGCATCAAAGACCTGCGGCGTCTGTACGCGGACAGTCCTGCCGCGGTCGACCGTGCCGGTGACGTTGCCGTCGTCATCCACGACCTTCAAAGTATCGGTGCTCGGTATGACCGGGATGGAGGACATGTGTACGCTTGCGTCATATACGACGCGGTTGATGACATCCTGCGTGACGAGCGGGCGCGCGCCGTCATGTATCGCGACGAGCTTTGCTCCCTTTTTGACCTCGGACACTCCGGCCAGCGCAGACTCCATGCGTGTGCTGCCGCCTATGACCACCTTGCTGACCTTGCTCAGCCCGCAGTTATGGCAGAGATCGGCAACCTCCTCAAGCTTGTCCTTACGCGTAACGATGATTATCTCCTCGATCAGAGGATTATCCTGAAACGCGAGTACCGTCCTCACCAGAACCGGCATAGGACCAAGCTTCATAAATACTTTGTCCGTACCCATGCGCTGGGAGCTGCCCGCCGCGACTATGACTGCCGAGCATTTCGGCGTCTCGTCCTTCTTCCTGAAAAGTGCCTTGAGGTTCATTTGCCTCCGTCCTTTCGTTTGAAAGTTTAGCCTTTGAGCTGTCTCTTTCTGTAGAAATTCATCATGCCGTCCTGCAGGTCGTCAAGGTGCATGAGCATCTTGCCCGCGCCGTATGCCGCGCAGGAGACCGCATCGTCCACAACGACGGTTCTGATGCCTGTGCTGCGCTCAATGAGCCTGTCTATACCGTAGATAAGGCTGCCGCCGCCGGACATGATTATTCCGTTCTTATCCAAGTCGCCGACGAGCTGGGGCGGCGTTCTCTCGAGCACGGTGTGTATCGCTTCGAGTATGCGGTTCATCGGGTCGACGAACGCCTCGATAAGCTCGGTTGAGCTGACCTGCACGGTCTTGGGCAGACCGTTTGAAAGATCGCGTCCCTTTATCTCCTCAAAGCCGACGTCCGGGCGGCGGATAACGCAGCCGATGCTGCGCTTGAGCTCCTCGGCAGTGCTCAGGCCGATGAGCAGCTCATACTTCTGCTTTATGAAGCGGACTATCGCCTCATCAAAGCT
>ERZ1026772.936-NODE-936-length-17976-cov-4.879583_pt1 | contig 17976 bp, 20 predicted proteins | sample MGYA00380124_ERZ1026772 | MGnify/ENA primary metagenome ERZ1026772 (study PRJEB33269, sample SAMEA4719760) | human gut metagenome | biome: human-associated habitat; feature: organic feature; material: feces | place: Cameroon | collected 2013-10 ...
CATCGAGCATTCAAGCCCCGTTATGGCGGCGTCGATGCCGTCGCGTATACGCCGGAGGTTCTTAATCGTGTCATATACCTCCGCGGCAGTCTCGGCAAAGTAGTAACCGTTTGAACTGCTGCCGATGGGGATGCACTCGCGGCGAAGACGGTTGACGTGCTTGCGCAGCTCGTTTTCACTCATGTGCAATTCAGAGCGGATGGCTTTTGCGCTCGCACACTTTTTCTTCCCTCTGCAATTTTTATATAGGTAGACGCAGAGCTGTTCTTTCCTCATTTCTCTTCCTTTCCGGGCGTCGTTTCCCGGAAATGGGCATGAAAAAGCAGAGCCGCTTCTTTTCGGGAAACGGCCCTGCTGTAATCCAAGTATTTATCTTTTGTGTTCCTTATTGCCCTCTATAACCGTAAACACAGGCTGAGCCTCTGGCATGGTTCCGCCTGCGGCTTTCCATCCGGCTATAAATGCACTCCGAGTCAGCGCCAGCATAGCGTTGCTCGCCTCGTCGTACTCTCTGCGGTCTATAAAATCTCCGAACGCTTTTTCTAATTTATCTTCCATGTTCCCACACCATTCTTACGGAATTCCGAATTTGTTATAGTTTAGCACATGTTTTTGCAATTGTCTACGGAATTCCGAATGTAATTTTCGCTCTCTTCGCAGATAATATCTCTACGGTATTCCGAAGAGGAGGTGGAACTGTGGAAGAGGGAACAGTGTTTTCACGGCGCATAACGCAGCTGTGCAATGAGCGCGGGATAACTGTGGGCAAGCTTTGCAGCATGGCCGGAACCACGGCGTCCACTGTCCATGACATAGTCAGCGGAGTTACGGCGAATCCGCGTGTGTTCACATTGAAGAAGCTATGCGACGCGCTGGATATTACGCTTTCGGAGTTTTTCGATTGCCCTGAGTTCAACGATATGGACGAAGAAATAGAGTGACGAGCTTGTTTTTACACAGGCTCGTCTTTTTCATGTGATCTGCATATCCATCACCTCCGACTCATCCTGCCACGGGGCATCCATCGGCTGAAAATCGTCGCGCGTTACCATGCCGTACTCGGTGAATTCGGCGTTGTAGCCCTGCTGGAGTATCCTGCCGTACTTCTCGATGTCCAGGCACTGGCGCAGTTCCTCCGCCTGCCTGCCGCCGATGACGTTTTCAAGCTCATCGTACACGAGGTCGGCATAGTTCTTTATTTTCGCATCAAGATTAAAATGCTCCAGTCTCTCCGCAAGCGCGATTGCCCGATCAACGCTGCTGCACTGATTGGCGCTGAGTACTGCTTTGAGCTTGGTCAGCTTACCAATGTCACTTATCTGCCGGAGCTGCACAGCAAAATTGTTGAGAGGGGAAATATCTTCGCATTTGATATTCATTCCTTTGAGCATTGGACATACGCAATCCGTGACCTGAATTGCAGTTGCTTTGCTGAAATCCAATGTTTCCGCCGGCAAAGAAATATACGTCTCGTTCTCATCATGTGTTATTTTCAGACTGATCATATTATCCAAGTGTCATCTCCACCTCCTGTGTCTGTCCGAATAATTCTTCCTCAGTGCTGACAGACCAATCCGCGCCGCTGTTCCAGAGGTGCGCGTATATATCTCCGTCCTCCGTTTTTATCTCACGCTGCTCGAAGCCTTCTCCGAAGCCATCAGCTGCCTGACCAACGACGTTCGCTTTGAGCTTGGACAGCTCTTCATCTGTGAGCTCGCCATAAACCTCACACTCTGCTACGCCCCAAAGAGCGCTGTCATGCGCCTCGACATCGAATACATAAGATTTGACCTTGAAATTTACAGAGTCGAGCTTGTTATAGTATTCCATCAGCCCGCGCTTGGTGTCCACTGACACGCGATCTCTCAGTATCGCCTCGTGAATAAGGTTCTCATACTGCGCGGCAGCATAAGCCGGGATCTCAACAGGCTCACCCTCATAGTCTCCCCATTGATTGCGCTCATATTGCTCCAAAGTCATCGGCATATACAGCTTGAGCATGGTCGTCTCTGGCGGCAGGATGTTGAAGCTGTCCTCGCCGGGGACGAGCCCAAGCCCGCTGCCGCTGTCCCAATCTACGAAGTATGTGCCCATGCTGTCTATGAACCGCAGCACACCGCATTCTCCGGGCTTGAGCTTGCTGTACGGATCGTTCAGTGTCACGAGCTGCACGCGTGAGCCCTCCGGGTGTTTTTCCCGCAGGTGCTCTATATAGTCTTTGCTTGGTATCTTCACTTACATTCCTCCCATCGTCATTTTCAAGTCCGGTTCTGTCTCATAATCTTCGCGCTGATGCGGATTCTCCATCCCGTAAAAGTCATAGATGATATCGCTTACAGCCTTGCGCACGGCAGGTTCGTCCGTGAGTGTTTCAAACCTGAAGCCAGAAGTGGCGTGATACGGGAGTTCTTCCCGGATGCACTGAATATACTCTTCCGCATCGGTAAACTCCTGCACATCGCCGTTGATGTACGTCGCCCTGCCGACAAGTGCGTTCTCGCTCATAAACTTGCCTCCATCTCTTGACTATGATCCTCAGACAGCAATTCCTCCGGCAGATTTGCTTTCGGCACAACATATCCGCTATAAGAGAATGAACCGCCAAATTTATCGAAATACGCCTTGCCTATAAGCGGATAGTCCATATACTGCTCCAATTCACCCGGTACATCTAAAATACCGGTCTCAACAATGAACTCACCAAGTGTGCGGTCTGAGAAAATTTCGGGAAACCAAGCGTACTCATCAAGACTGTCTGTGAGCTTTATGAGATCATCGATTCCGCTTACATCTGATGCAAAAATTATCCCGGAATACTTCGACTGCTCATCTGTGCTCATATCTGACAGCCGTTCAGCAAGATCGTTGAGTTTGTCCATATCCTCCGGCTGCATGATATCCACATTTTCCAGAAAATCGCTCACCCCTAATGCGGTGTCGGATACGCCAACAATGTGAGTTTTCGATGCTTCACCACCCATTTCGTCAAGAGCGGTATAAAAATTTTCCAACTCTTCCGAACTTGCCGGAAGAACGATCCTTGCCATCCCCGTACCAAAGCCGCTGTTTGCATATACGTTCATGTCAAATCCTCCATTGTTATACTTTCATTATCCTGCTCCATTATTTCATCAAAGCCCAGCGTGCCGTTATACGCGATGTATCCAGCTTCATCAAACACTCCGTGCTCGCGGGCAACACGGTCTTTGCCAAAGCGTTCGTAGTCGTAGTATTCTCCAAGTTCATCGTCGTACTCATAATGCCCGGAGCTTTGGATGAAGTACCTGCCATAATCCTCCGGAGTCTTGATTCCGGGGTAGAAGTCGAAACTATCTGCATCCTGGGCAAGAATAACGATCTGCTCTGTGCTTTCAGGCGATGTGCTGCGGATGATTGCACCAAGCTTTTCTGCACTGATACCTGTTACTGCCTCGCACATGGAATTGAGGGATTGGATCGTTTCATACTTTGTGTTCAGATATTCTTCAAGGTCAACGCCAAAAGTGCTGCCAACAATGTGCAGACTATAAAATTCGTCTGGCTGAATACCGCAGCGCTCCAACGCACGATCTATTTGAACCTCAGACGCGGGCAAGCACAACGTCGCGGTTTTATTACCCTGCATCACATCCAGCTCCATCATGCAGTCCCTGTCCTCGTACCCAATAAACCTTTTCCCGTCATATACTTCATCGAGCCAGAAGTCGTTTTCGTACACCACCCCATATGGAGTTATCTTTGCGGACAAATCGTTCTGCAGCAGGTCAAGTGCAATGAGGCGGAACTTCTGCTGGGCAAGTTCAGGTGAAGTTACACCATAGTGTGTGTTCAAAAAATGCTGTCTGCCGATGGCTTCAAGGTCGCTGAAATCTGAAATGACCGTTACCTGCTGACAGGAGAATGTCAGGTTGATAAGATCCTTGAGCTTGAAGTAACCGTTCTTTGCTGCCATTGCCTGAAACTGCTGGAGCTCATAATCTGAAAAACTGTCCAGCCGTTTGGCAAGATAGTCCAGCTCATCAGCATTGACGTCAGTATCCTCCAAGCATTTGAGCACCGGCAGCGTAGACTCGATTCCTGCTATGTGGCAATCTGGCTTCAGTACATCTCCGACCTCAAGAGCTTCGAGCATCTCTATAATGCGCGGATATTCTTCCGTCGAAATAGGGAACGGGATGCTTGCAACGCCGTACTCTGGATGTGTTCTGTTGCCGAGCACGGTATGTATAATCATTTCTTCACCTCCATCACTTCAGTTCTCAGGCATTTGCCGTCACCGTGCCAGCAAATGAAACCGTGCGCTGGGTAATTACACCCTTCGCACTGCTCATATTCGTGACTCATCACCGGCTCATTGTCCGGAAGCCCAGCGTCTGGCAGATTCTTGAATGCCTGTTTGATTTCGTAGTTCTTCAATTCGATACCCCCTTAGAACGCAAAAAGGCCGGAACCTTTGATTTCTCAAAAGCTCCGGCCTTACCGATTTAATATTCTGTTGTCTACCTGACTCACTTGCTCATGTTTCACCTCCAACATTCAATAACACATATATAAATCTTGAATCTTGAAATACTGTCAAATTGCGGTTCGGGTCCTGTCAGTCGCTCGAAAACGGCGTTTGTCATCAATGGAAAAATAAAAAAATTTCCGAGCTGAAAAAGCCCGGAAAGCTTTGATGACACTGCATTTGGAGCAGTGTCATCAAAATTGGCTGACCATGATGGTATGCCCGACAGGATTTGAACCTGCGACCTTCGGAGTCGGAGTTATGTGGCCGTACACGAATCGAGCGTATTTCGGCAGTTTTTCATGTATGACGCGCAAAATATGGCGGTATGCAAAACAGCTTTGAACCGTTGCGGCGCAATGGTTCAAAGCTGCTTTCTATGCTGCAGAGAGAATAGTAGTCAAATAGTAGTCTGAGCAGACCAAATGTCATGATGCTCGATTCAGCAGAGTGACCTTGTCGATGAACTCTTTCAAGTCCTCAATGTAGGTATACGGTGCATATTCAGAATAGATTTCCGGCGAGTCCAGAATGACGATCTGTACCCCTTTTGCTCTCAGCGCCTCCAGCGTCCCCGGCAGACAGCGAGCCTCATTTGGCGTTTTGCAGAGATATGCAATGCATCCCTGCTGGTCAAACACTTTTGCAACAATGTATATTTTTCTATCACCCATTGGTGTCCACCTCCAATTCTTGCAAACATTTCAGAAACTCCTGCTCGGTTTTAACCATACCTGCAGTATATTCCTGATACAGTTTTTGCCCGATTTCCGGGCTCTTGTATTTGTAGACGTATTGATGGCTCCAGAGGTTGAAGTAATAATCTTTACCGCACCATAGCTGTACCTCTATCGGATAGGCTAAATTGTCCCGCTGGTAATAAAGGTGAATAGCGCGATAACCATCGTCCACCTGTTTCCCGTTTCTCAAGTCGACTACTCTAAAATAGTCTGGATAGCTGTTCGGATACTCATCGAAGCGAAGTCGAAATCCAAGAACATCGTTAAAACACTGCTTGAATCCGCCATGGTTGGCAATTGTTTTCTCGTACTTTCGCATGATGGAATCTTCGCTCTTAAAACGAGAGCCTATCAAATTTTCCTGTACAAGCGTGTCAATATATCCTGCTCTGTATTTTGCTATGTCATTGAGAATCACGCTGATTGGTGTTGTGCTTAAAGATATTTGTTTCAAGCTTTTTCCGAGCGTTGACCGGTAAGACAACAAATCCAAAATATCTTTCGAGATAAATAAATCCATGTTAAATGCCTCTACTAAGTACTCCAATTATTGTTCGCAGTATAACATGAAATTGCTGAAAATAAAAGAGATTTCATGCGCACCTGTGCAAGAAACATCTCAATAACACCCAGCGCAAGTCAATATTAGCGTTTGCTAACTCAGAAACTTCTCAAATCGTAATTTACTAAATCGTGATTTGAATAGGTTCAACCTACGGTGTGGTCAACAAATGCAGAGGGGATATGCCCTCTGCATTCTTCATTCCGTTCCCGTGCTAACATGTGCTGCGGGTCAAAGCGCTGTTCCTCTCTCCAGGACGAAGAAACTACTCGTGTCCGCCCTTTCCAGCTCCAGCAGCTTGAGTTTTTTGTCGATGCCCCCGGCATATCCCGTTAAGCTTCCATTTGTACCGACCACACGGTGACACGGAATAATAATGGATATTTCGTTATGCCCGACTGCACCGCCGACCGCCTGCGCGGACATCCGGGCAAGTCCCTGTTTTTCGGCAAGCTGCCGGGATACTTCACCGTAGGTCGTGGTCTGGCCGTAAGGTACCTGTGAAAGGATCTCCCATACTGTTTTTCTGAAATCAGACCCGATAGGATGCAATGGCGGCATAAAATTCGGTTCATTGCCAGTGAAATATAAATCCAACCATTGTTTGGCCTCTGCGAGAATTGGAGTTTCCAGCTCGGTATGTTCAATAGGCAGGTTGTCGGCAAAGTACTTTTCTCCGTCGAACCAAAGTCCTGTCAAGCCGATCTCGTCGGCCGCCAACAGAATACCGCCCAGCGGAGAATCATAATGCTGAGTAAAAGTCATGGCTCACACCTCGAAGAAAATGTTGGAATCCTGCGGAGCCTGCTCTCTATCAGTATCGGTGTAGCTACGCAGTTCGGAACAAACGGTGATCTTATAGCTCTCAAAAAGCTTCTCCCGTCCTTCTTTCTGGCTCATGCGGTGCTGCATCACATTGCGCCAGCGTTCAACCGCGTCTTCATCTGTCCAAATATTCATGGAAAGCAGCTTGCCCTCCTCATTCAGGCTTGAAAAACGCTCGGCACGTATGAAGCCCTCAAAGCCGGAAAGCATCGGTTTCAGCATTGCGGCAAGGTCAAGATATTTCTGCATTCCTGCTCTTGTCGGTTTTACTTCAAACAGCACAACTATATTTGCCATTTCATTTTCCTCCGTTTTTTGATTTAGGTTTGTGGTCTCGCATTTCCGGAATCGCTCCGCCGGCAACCGCCCATAAATACAGACTTGCCACGCTGCAATATGGGCTGAATCGGCGGCGGTACTTTTCAAACAGCTTGCGGTCAATGCCGCGGTGATGGTACACCATGCGGAACCCACGCTGTATGGCAAGATCGTCATAGCTGAAAATGTCTGGGCGCTGCATGCAGAAAAGCAGGATCATTTCAGCCGTCCAGTTACCAATACCTTTCAACGCACTCAATTCCCGGACTGCATCTTCATCGCTCATGTGCTCCACTGCATCCAAATCAAATGCGCCCGTGTGTACTTTTTCCGCGAAGTCAGTAATGTACTCAGCCTTGCGGAATGTCATGCCAAGTGACTGCAGCACCGGAACTCCGGCCGAAAGGATCTTTTCTGCGTTTACGTCGCCGAGCGCACCCCACATTCTCTGCCATACGGTCGCCTGGGCTTTGGTGGAGATTTGCTGTCCGATGATGTGATGAACAACGGACGAAAACAGATCCGTATCGATCACACGGTCGATGTGCCCTACACGGTCAATGACTTCGCACAGCCCTTTGTCCTTTTTCCGCAGGTACAAAAGCTCTGCCTCTCCATATCCAAAATACACCTGCTTCACCTCCGTTGCCTGATCCGCTTATATATGTATCGTTGCTATCAAGCCTATGCAACTGAATAATCGTCAGAAATTATCGTAATATCTCCAAAGCGAGGGGGAATGTCATGGAACCATATATAAATTCGGTCAACCTCAATTAGCATACCGGCTTTCCATATCTGCGGCTGAATGTTGTCAACGAGAACAGTTATCCGCTTAACCCGGGCTTTCAGACCATGCACTGGCATGAGGATCTTCAATTCATCTATGTTCTTTCCGGAGATATTGAGATCGTGACCCTTGACACACATATGACTCTCCATGTAGGCGAAGGGATATTCATCAACAAAAACGTGGTACATCTTGTGAAGAAAAGCAAGGCTTGCCATTACAACAGCTTTATTTTCCCGGATTATTTCCTACGGTTTTATCTCGGCAGCCCGACCAATGATGCTGTGGAACAGCTCGTCGAGAAAAATACTTCCCCCGTTTTTCATATTGAGAACACGGAAGAGCACCGCACAATGTTGGAAAAACTGAAAAAGCTTTCTGTGCTTGAGGAGCAAAAGACACCGCTGTATGCATACGAAGTGCTTACGCTCCTGTGTACGTTATGGCTGGAGCTATGCCGTGTCGTAAATGTACCGGAAGCGCAGAATGGAAACCATGCGGTCAAAGAACGTATGACGATATTCCTGCGCTATATTGAGGAGAACTATCCAGAGAACGTGTCGCTCGAGGCGCTTGCACAGAGCGCGCATGTCAGCAAATCCAAGTGTCTGCGCTGCTTCAGACTGGCACTTCATACCACGCCTTATAAACACCTGACTGAATACCGGCTCTCGAAAGCTGTCGATCTGCTTCGGAATACGGACGAGCCTATCAGCGGCGTTGCCACACTTGCAGACTTTCAGCAGCCAAGCCACTTTAGGAAATGCTTCTGGGAGAAAACCGGCATGACTCCCAGCGAATACAGGAAACGGTTTTGCTGCGGGCGCGCTGCCGATATAATTTCATAATTTGATTAAGGCAGCACCGCATATACGGTGCCACCCTAATCCAGTATTCTCTTCACTTGTTCACGCACTATCGTCGACAGTGCCTCAATCCGTACCTCTTCTGCTTTTATCTTCGGATGCTGCTCGAAGCTGAAATCACGCAGCGCTTCAAGATCCTGACGTATGTCGTCTGTCAGCATTCCTCTTGCCGTTGAGATGAAGTCAGTACCAAAACGCGGTGCGCATGTGCCGATGCACCAGTCTGTATTTTTCAATTGGTCGATGTCCATATCAAACAGCAGACAGCGGTTGTTGTCAAACACCGGTGCCATCCGTATTACGGACATTGTGTCATTATCTATGAGCGCTCCGAAATTTCCAAGGTGCCTGTCTGTGTTGAGTATCAGCGCGTCAAGTACGCACATTCTGCGGAAGCTGTCCCCGGAGCCTATCGATGTAAAATAATTGAGCATGGCGGACACAGAGCGCTCCCCCTTCGGAAGAAGGTCATGTGCTTTAGCAAGCCCGGCTTTCTCGCTCGTGAACAGTGCGCACTTGCTTATCAGCGTATCGTGATAATACGCAATATCATAAAGCACATAGTCCATGCGCAGCTTCTCTGCGAGCTGGCACGAAAGATATTCCGACAGCGGTTCTATCTCAAACGTCTCACTCCCGCTTTTGTAAAGCATGATCCGCCCGTTTTCCCGTACCCAGCATTTCGCAAAATATCCGTCCGTCCCAAACTCTGGAGATGTAGTCGAAAATCTTGTGCTCCCAATGCGTCCGTCAAAAGCTGCCGCTGCAATGAGCTCATCAAACTCGTTGCGGTACAGCGAAACATCATCCCATCTGAGCGGAGAATTCTCCGGCTTCACCCAGAACGTATCATTGAGTGAAAGCGCGTGGGTGACATTCAGGAAGCCCTCAAGATCATTGCAGTTATATCTCTCAAGAAGCTCCGTAATATGCTTGCGGTGCTTCGGGGCCTGTCTGCCAGCCAGGTAGTCTGTGAGGTTATGAAATCCCCACGGGCGCAGCTCGGTATACCACTCATGCTCGCTGCACTCGGCCTCGTCAAACTCATTGCGTCTGCACGAGAACGAAAGCCACGCGGAATCTTTATTCATGAGGATATAGTTCACAGGCACACCTCCCTTGGCTCTACTGAATCGCCTATATCTTATCACGTATCCCGCCGAGTCACAAGCCATAAAGTTGATATCAATACTTTTATGCTCTATTCAGCTCCTCCGTCAGCCTCCGCATTATCTGCTCATGCGCAGACTGGTTCTTCAGATGCTTTTTCTCAAGCCTTGGTACTTTTTATTATACGTCATAGTTTTGTCTTTCTCTTGTGTGGGCTTCCGGCGCAAAAAACAGTTGACAAAATCGGCATAGATGATATTATAACTGCAAGGCAACTTTCTTATGATAACTAAGATAGTGCTCCGTATAAAATTGAGGAGGTATTTGCTGTATGCAGGATTTTTTGTACTATGCGCCCACTAAGGTGGTCTTTGGCAAGAACGCCGAAGCCAAGGCCGGCGAACTTATCAAAGAAGAGGGCGCTTCCAAGGTCATGGTGGTCTACGGCGGAAACAGCGCGAAGCGCTCCGGGCTTCTCGACCGCGTGTTTGAAAGCCTTGCCGCAAGCGGGCTTGAGTATTGTTCTCTCGGCGGCGTGAAGCCGAACCCGCGTCTTTCAAAGGTCTATGAGGGCATAGAACTGGCGAAGGAGTTCGGTGCAGAGTTCCTGCTGGCAGTCGGCGGCGGCAGCGTTATCGACACCTGCAAGGCGATAGGCGCGGGGCTCCGCTATGACGGTGACGTGTGGGATCTGTACATCGGCAAGGCAATATGCGCCGGGAGCGCGCCTGTCGGCGCGATACTGACGATCGCGGCAACGGGCAGCGAGATGAGCAACGGCTCTGTCATAACAAAGGATGAAAACCAGCTCAAGCGTTCGTTTGACAGCAACTACTGCCAGTGCAAGTTTGCGATAATGGACCCGGAGCTTACATACACCCTGCCGCCGTTCCAGACGGCGAGCGGCTGCGCGGATATTATGATGCACACGATGGAGCGCTATTTCTCCACCGACTGCATGGGCTTTACGGACGCCATCGCCGAGGCTCTGCTGCGCAATGTTATGGAGAACAGCCGCATCGTACTGGCACAGCCGGAGAACTATGATGCGCGCGCAAATATAATGTGGGCCGGCAGCATATCCCACAACGGTCTGACCGGCTGCGGCACAGTGGGCGACTGGGCGCCGCACATGATAGAGCACGAGCTCGGCGGTATGTTCGATGTGGCTCACGGCGCAGGGCTTGCCGCGATCTGGGGCAGCTGGGCGCGCTACGTGGTGAAGGTCAAGCCCGCGCGTTTTGCTCAGTTTGCGAAGAACGTCATGGGAGTCGACGCCCCCGGCGCATCGGATGAGGAGCTTGCCGCCGCAGGCATCGAGGCGATGGAGGACTTCTTCCGCTCCATCAATATGCCCACCAATCTGCGCGAGCTTGGCTGCGAACCGACGGACGCACAGATCGCGGAGCTGGCGGACAAGTGCTGTGACGGCGATACGCACACCGTCGGGCATTTCATGGCGCTTACCTCGCGCGATGTGGCAGCAATACTGACGGCTGCAAAATAAACCGATAACGCACAAGACCCCCCGGCAGGTTCGGAATGGACCTGCCGGGGGTCTATTTATATGATAATTTAACCAGCTTAGTTCATCGCTATCGGAAAACGGACGCCGGGCTGCATGACAAAGCTTTGCAGCGGCAGCGCGGCGGAGCCGATGACAGCCGCCTCCTCTCCGAGCTCGGAGAGTCTGACCTCGACGGGAACATCACCGTAATAGCGGCTGCGGGTAGTGTTGATATTATCGCTGACCTTGTCGAGAAGATAAGTATTGTTCTTGACCACATACCCGGTGAGCACTATGCGCTGGCAGTCAAAAAGGCTCACAAGGTTTGCCAGACCTATTGAGAGGTAGTCTATCGCCTCGTCCGCAATACGCTTTGCAAGCACGTCGCCCTGCGCGGCGGCACTGAAAACAATGTCGCAATTGATCTTCTTTACTATCCCGCCGGCAAGCGACAGCATCAGGGAGTTCGACCCCGTGGAGACAAGGTTCCGCGCCTGGGAGGCAATGGCCTTGCCGGAGGCAAGCGTTTCCAGACAGCCCTGCCGCCCGCACTTGCATATCGGCCCGCTGGGGTTAATGACCATGTGTCCGAGCTCACCGCTCATGTTGTAATGCCCGCGGTATAGCTCGCCGTTGATTATGAGCGCCGCGCCGATGCCGCGCCCGACGGTCACAAGGGCAAAGTCCTCGCAGTTTGTTCCGGCACCAAAATACTTCTCCCCTATCGCCATGAGCTTGGAGGAATTTTCAATGTACACATGCGTTCTGAAATGCTCGTGCAGCGGAGTGAAAAGGTCGACGTCATGCAGATTATAGTCGATGGAGTTGATAACGACGCCGCGGCTCGTGTCGACAAGGCCCGGCAGTCCGACGCCTATCCCGCTGACCCTCGCCGGGCTGACGCCCGCTTCCTTGACGGTGTCCTCAATAAAACGCTCAATAGTCTCTATAAGCTCCGCCTCCGGGAGGCTGTCCTTATCCTGACATCGACTGTGGACAATGTTGCCCTGAAGATTGAGAACGATGCATTTGAACATGGCGCCGCTGATGTCGATACCGACAAAGAAATGGGAATCAGGTATTATCTCCAGCAGCATTGGCGGCTTGCCGCCGCTTGAGATACCCTTGCCCACATCGCGTATCAGCCCGTCTTCGACGAGCTCGTCCGTGATGCTCATTATCGTCGGCATGCTCAGCCCGGTACTGCGTGCGAGCTCCGCGCGGTATATGGACTGGTTCTTGCGAATGAGATCAAGTATCTTGTTCTTATTGTAGATCCGCATCAAACTTTTGCTCTGCATATTACTCTGCATACTCATATAGATCCTTTTCATTTTTCGCCCGTGGAAAAGGGATATCCGCCACTTACTTAATTATCTTAACTCACTAACTCAGATTTTTAGCGAGAACACATCGCTTTATCCGCAAATCAACAAAAGCTGCGCAGACAATGTGCTGATAAAATGTATGTACCGGAAAAACTTTCATTTCTATTATACATGTTTTTCTGAATTCTGCAATGCCTAATTAAAATATTGTTAAATTGGCGACCGCTGTGTATTGTGCACAAAACTGCCGCACATTCCGCGGGGAGTGTAACGAACGGAAACGGACAGGCGCACGGCAAAAAAGTTTGCGGCAGAAATCCGCAAATTGCTCTTGACAAAGACAAGATCTGACCCTATAATGAGACTAACTTAGTTATATGAACAAAGTGCCTGCTTTGTTTTGGAGAGGGATACTATGTTGGATAGAAAGAAGTCGGACGCATACGCCGCAATACTGAAGGAAGAACTGCTCATGGCGACCGGGTGCACGGAGCCAATAGCCATCGCGTACTGCGCGGCACGGATGAGAACGCTTCTCGGAAAGCTGCCCGAGCGCGTCACTGTTGAAGTGAGCGGAAATATCGTGAAAAACGTGAAGAGCGTCATCGTGCCGAACACCGGTGGACTGAAGGGCATCGAAGCAGCCGCGGCGGCCGGCATAGTCGCGGGCGACGCTGACAAGGTTTTGCAGGTCATTTCTTTCATTCCCGAGGAAAAGCACGCGGAGATAGCGGACTTTGCAAAGAACGTCCCCATGGACATCATTTGCATGGAGACCCCGCGGATGCTCGAAATAAGAATAACGGGCTGCGCTGGCGACGACACCGCGGTCTGCCACATCGCCAATAACCATTCCAACATCGTCTATGAAGTGCGAAACGGCGAGGTCCTTATAGAAAAAGAGCTGAACGACAACGCGGAGGACAGCCTTCAGGATAAGAGCGTGCTGAACGTGAAAGATATAGTTGAGTACGCCGACACGGTCGACCTGAGCGAAGTCGCTTATCTTATAGAGAACCAGATAAAGTGCAATTCGCGCATCGCCGAAGAGGGACTGCGCGGCGACTGGGGCGCGAACATCGGCAGCGTTCTGCTGAAAAATTCTGACGGCGACATCGTCACCGAAGCAAAGGCCTACGCCGCGGCAGGCTCTGACGCACGCATGAGCGGCTGCGAGTGCCCGGTGGTCATACTGACCGGCAGCGGCAACCAGGGTATCACGGCGTCCATGCCCGTCATACGCTACGCCAAAAAGCTCGGTGCGAGCGAGGAGAAGCTTTACAGAGCCATGATAGTCTCCGACCTTATAACCGTTCATCAGAAGACCGGCATAGGCCGCCTGTCGGCGTACTGCGGCGCAGTATCTGCCGGGTGCGGCGCGGGCGCAGGCATTGCGTATCTCTTCGGCGGCGGCGCTGATGCGATCGCCGAGACCGTCACGAACGCGGTCGCTATACTCTCCGGCACGATATGCGACGGGGCAAGCCCCTCGTGCGCGGCAAAGATCGCGCTGGCGGTCGAGGCGGGCATACTCGGCTATCAGATGCACACCGCGAAGCAGCGCTTCAACGGCGGTGACGGCATAGTCGGAGAGGACGTTGAGGAGACTATCGCAAACGTCGGTCGGCTGGCAAAGCAGGGTATGTACCAGACGGACAGGACTATCCTCCAGATCATGACAGGCAAATAAACTCAATCTACATATAAAAAACTAAAACGGAGGAAGCTATGGAAAAGAAAATCATCAGAGTCGGTATGGTCGGCACAGGCATGATATTCGACCGCCACTGCCGGGGCATCAAGGCAAGCCCCGACGCCGAAGTCACCGCAATATGCGATGTGAACAAGGATGCGCTCGCCCGTAAGGCAAAGCTCGTGGGCGTTCCCATGGAGGCGACATTCACCGATTACACCAAGATGATGGACAGCGGGCTTATCGACGCGGTCGTCATCTGCACGCCGAACGATTCCCACGTACAGATCGCCCTCGAAGCGATAAAGCGTGATCTGCCGTTTGCGATGGAAAAGCCGGTGGGCGTGAACGTCGAAGAAGTGCGTATGCTCAACGACAAGGTCAGAGAGACTAAGACGAAGAACACCGTGCTTTTCACCTACCGCTTTAAGGCTTCGGCGCGCTTTGCGAAGGACATCATTGACAGCGGCGTGCTGGGAAAAATATACCATGTCAACACCGAGTATTATCAGGACTACGATCTCAGGCCCTATTCCCTGCCGACCTTCTGGCGCTTCGACAAGAAGGCAGCCGGCGGCGGTGTCGTGTTCGACCTCGGCAGCCATGTCATGGATCTTGTCACCTTCATGACCGGGCTTGATTATGAGAGCCTCTGCGCGACGGCTGAGAACCTCATCAGCACCCGTCCCGATCCCGAGACCGGCGAGATAAAGTCCGTCAGCACAGACGACTACTGCCACATGATAGTAAACTTCACCTCCGGCGCGACCGGTGTTTTCGCAATAAGCAAGTGCTGCATGGGCAGAAAGAACTACCAGCGCATCCAGATATACGGCGAAAAGGGCGTCATCATCTATACGCTCACCGACAAGAATCTTGAGGACACCATCGAGGTCTGCCTCGGTCAGCCCTATGTTGACACCTATGATTACAAGAAGCTCGACATCCCGCAGAAGTACTACGCCGAGCAGATGCAGGCGTTCATCGATGTGATAAACGGCTGCGGCGACGGGCTCACCGCCGATATGGAGGACGGCCTGCGCGCGCAGGAGCTCATCGAGAAGGTCTATGAATCTTCCGAGACCAAGAGCTGGGTCGACGTTAGAAGATAAGGAGAAACAGTTATGACAGGCTTGACCCAGATCCTATGCACCAAGCAGGATTATATAAACGCGGTACGTATGGCAAAGCAGACCGGCGAGGGCGCGGATATCTTAATGGCAAAGCTGCGCGCGGTGAAGGCGACGACAAACATGATGGCGCTGAAAGCGGAAAGCTGGGCAAAGCGCGCTGAGACGCAGCACCAGGAGGACTACGAACCCACCGCCGACGCCAACTGCGAAATGCGCAGGCTTGGCTTCAGCGCGGAAGAGATCGACGGCTTGATAGGAGAATTGCAGAATGTTTGAGCTTATAAAGGCAGATAGACATACGCTTGACGCCGCCGCGGACTTCAGCTGCGAGGGCGCAGGCTTTATAGAGAAATACAAGCCGTTTTCCTATGACGAGAACAATCTCGTCATAAGGGCAGACTGCGCGGTCCGCCTCGGCGGCTATGGCGCGGCTCTCGTCGTCAACCGCGGGCAGTTCGTATTCGATCCCGCCGATCACCTTGATTCCGGCAGGCTCGAGATCGGCAATGACTACTATATATACGTATGCGTGGACGGAGACGAGGCACGCATATCCGTCTCCGCAAACGGCACCTACCCGCTGGATGCGGCAGCGCCGACCTCACGCATGATCGGCGGCTTCCATTACGGCTCCATCCGCAAGGTCAGCGCCGATGGGACATGGACGCCTATCGATTCAAACGGCGTAAAATTCGGCAGCACCGGCATTAAATGGCAGGACAATGTCACGACCGGTATCGTCCCCAACTCCGTGTGGGACCTCAAGAACAGGCCCCGGACGCTGTTCGGCGGGCTTGCGAAGGTCGGAACGGTCTGGGTCTCCATATATCAGGCGAGCAAGCGTGCGGAGTTCAGCTTCATGAAGGGCGATAATTTCCTCCATGTCGCGGACGGCGAGCTTCAGAGCAGATACGGACAGATGCCCGTGTCCGGCATCGATGGGCTGTGCCAGTATAACTTTGCGGAGCTGGCCGCTCGCTCGGGAATGCGCATGATGAAGTATTCCGAATGGCTCGCTGCGGCATACGGCGCGCCGCAGGGCGAGGATCACAGCAATGTCTACGGCTGGTGCGATGTGGACAACAAGATAAGAGCGCGCACCGGGTGCAGCGTGAACGCCGAGACCGGCCGCTTCGATCCTGAGCACGGCGACAAGCCCTACGCCATCAGCGCTTACAACATCGTCGATACCACAGGCAACGTGTGGGAGTGGCTCTCTGAGTACACTAACCGCCATGACGCTCCCAGCGGTCAGTGGACGTATTACGATCAGCTCGGCGAGGGCATGGGTCAGATATACGGCTGGAAGGTCGACAGTTTCTCCTCCCTTGCGGCAGGCGGACACTGGCACAGAGGCTCATGCTGCGGCGCACGTGCCATCAATCCGGACGATCAGCCCTGGAAGGTCAACGTCCACATCGGCACAAGACTTGCCTGCGACGCACTCTGAGTTTTAGAAAACGGAAATCAAATCACAGCGAAAAGAGGCACCAAATCAGGAAAAGCCCCGACTGATCGGGTCTTAACATAAAAAAATAAGACAGGAGGCAAACACATGAAAAAGAGGTTTATCTCTCTTGCACTCGTGCTGGTGATGCTTGCAAGCTTCGCATTCACCGCAGCGGGCTGCGGGAATAATTCCGACGCCACAGCAGCCGACGGCACCACCGCGGCACAGGGAAAGACGGAACTCGTCGTCGTCACATCGAGTGAGCCCGTGTTCTTCAACAATCTCTGCCCCAGCATGACCAACCTGCCCGACACCCTTGTTTACAGCCAGGTCTATGACCCGCTGTTCTACAAGGATTGGTCCGACGGCGGCAAGGTCAAGGGCTACCTCGCCGAGAGCTACGAGATCAGCGAGGACGGTCTGGACATCAACGTCAAGCTGCGCGACAATGTCTACTTCCACAACGGCTACAAGCTCACGAGCGAAGACGTCAAGTTCACCTTTGATGAGATGTTCACCCGCACGCTCGGCAAGGCCCTGCTCATCAACTGGGACAGCGTCGAGATTATCGACGAGCTCAATCTCGTTTTCCATCTGAAGGCTCCCTACGGCGCGATCATGAACGCGCTCTGCAGCCGCCTCAACTATATCTCCAGTAAGCAGTACTGGGATGAGGTCGGCGGCTTCGACGGCTACAACGCCGCTCCCATCGGCACGGGGCCGTATAAGTTCGTCAGCGCCATCTCCGGCGACCAGGTCGTCCTCGAGAGAAACGACGAATACTGGAACGGTCAGGCAGCCTTCGAGCGATGCATCATCAAGACCGTTGCCGACAACAACACCGCTGTTCTCTCCGTTGAAAGCGGCGATGCGGATGTCGCACTCAACCTCCCGCTTGACGCGCTCGTGAACATCCAGAACCCCGACGTTGAGTGGAACTCCGCCCTCAGCTTTGAGTGCGGCTACCTCCAGTATAACTTCCTCGAGTCCAGCTGGGCCGGCAACGACACCAACTTCCGCAAGGCTGTCCAGTATGGCGTTGACAAGGAAGCCATCAATCAGGCAGTCTTCTACGGCCAGACCAACACCCCCGACATCCTCGGTGACGAGACCTGGACCGGCAGACCCACCGCCGGCACCTATGACA
>ERZ1026772.938-NODE-938-length-17954-cov-5.422091_pt1 | contig 17954 bp, 13 predicted proteins | sample MGYA00380124_ERZ1026772 | MGnify/ENA primary metagenome ERZ1026772 (study PRJEB33269, sample SAMEA4719760) | human gut metagenome | biome: human-associated habitat; feature: organic feature; material: feces | place: Cameroon | collected 2013-10 ...
GTCGATTTCGAAGATATCCACGATCGGAGCGACGAGCGACGGATTGTGCAATCGCGCCCCCATCTCGGAAATCTGCGTCAGCGAACGCCAGTCGAAGTTCTGCGACCCGAAATAGACGCGCGTTCCATCGACGATGAAGAATTTCGAATGCTGTACACCGCCCGAAATATCGGCATAAGAAATGATGCGAAGCTCGACGCCGGGGATCTTTTTCAATTCTTCGGGCAAGACGCCGTTTTCGCCGCTCGACATCTTTTTATCGACGATAAACCGAACTTTGACGCCACGGGCGGCAGCATCTTTGACGGCTTCGATGACTTTAGTCAGCGCCTGCGTTGCCGCCGTTTTGGGCAGTGAATCGTCGGCGGCAATCGCATAAAATTCTTCGAAATCGAGCGTCTTTTGCGCACTTTCTATCGCTTCGATCCAAACCGGGACGACGTTGGCGATGAAGTCGTTGTCGAGCGTCGTTTCGTCGGGCCACGATTCGAAGAGCATGAGATCGGCGTCTTTTTGGCTATGGCGCAAGGCGTCGTCGGCTTCCGATGCGCCAAATAAGCCACTGGCATCGGCGCGATCGGATTGCGCCGTGGCAACTGGGGCATCTTGCGCCGTTTGCGCCGGCACTTCTTCGCTTTGCACAACGGCATTTGTTGCGCTCTCGGGGCACGAAGCCCCCGTCCCCGACGAGGCACAGCCGCCGAGCAAAGCAACCGAAAGCGAACAAACGATAATTCCAAGTGTACGATGAGACATGTTTTGAGCTACTCCCGAAAATACCGCCCATCAATGGGCGAAATTGAGCGATTTGAACGGCGTATTCGCCAGACACGCAAAAAATCTTCTATAACATGGCGCGCATTTGGTGTAGGAAAATCCGCCAAAGTTCTTTCTCGTTCCCCCTCCCCACGACTTCCGTTCATGGGTTCGAGCAAAGCGAAATCGGCGCAAAAATACGCAAAATCGATAAAGGAACGCATCTATGCGGCAAAATTCCAATTCCATATACCGACGCCATATCGGTGTGATCTCGATTGTTCTAGCGCTCTCGGCGCAGTCGTGCAGCCTGTTTTCGGCGTCGACCCAAACGAAATCGGCAACATCGACCACGACGACGACATCTCAAACAGTTGCCACGGCGATCGATGCATCGACTTCGCACAATATTTCTGCCACGTCGCAAATCGGCGAACAAAATACACAACATTTCATCGTTCCCGAACCCAATACCGATCTATCGGCGACCGATTGGCTCGTTTTGGCACAAGACGCCTACGATACACAACGCTATGGCGATGCATTTTCGGCGGCGATTCAAGCGTACCATATCGCTAACGCCTCGGGCGATTCCGACGTCGTCGACGAAGCGACGACAGCCGCCATCGTTGCCGCCGCACAACTCGATGTTCGCGAATTGACATCGCGATCGCAATCGGCGACTTCGGCCGTAGAAAGTGCCATATTGACGCGAGTTTTGGCGTCGATTTGCCACAACCAAGGCGATCGCGACTGCGTCGCCACACAAGTCGATCAATCGGCTCGGGCTTGGGAGGCCCTTGGCGACGATTCTCAAGCGCGTCAAATGGTCAAATGGGGCGATTCTCTACACCCCGATTTGCCCATCGTCGCCGTCATGCTCCCGCTCTCGGGCAAAGATAGGCGCATGGGGCGAGCTATGCTCGGTTCCTTCTTGCTCGCCGGGGGCATATACGACCACCGAGAATTGCCCTTTGCCCTGCGTTTTTTCGACACCCAATCCGATGCCTCGGCCATCGAATCGATCGTTTCGTCGTTTGCCAACTCGCCAATACGGCTCGTCCTTGGTCCCGTCGACGTCCTCGAGAGCACGAAGGCAGCCCAATTACTGCCTGCCGATATTTCGATGATCGGTTTTTCTCCAAACGATGCATTTCTGGGCGATCGGCCCAACGTCTTCCAATACGCCTATACGCTCGATCGCGAAGCGCAAGCCATCGCCGAACGCCTCGTCGATATGAGTCCGCGTCGCGCCATCGCCATTGCGCCGCAAAATGCCTATGCCGAAACGACTTTGGCACAAGTCAACGCATTTTTGCCGCCCGCCTTCGCCATGAGCGCAGAGCTGTATCCCGCCTCGCAGACCGATTTGCGCGACGTCGCCAAACGCATCACGTCACAAAACCCAGATGTATTGTTTTTCCCAGCCCAAGCCGACGACGCCGAGCGCATCGCCAGTTTCCTAGCGCAAGAAAACATGTGGTGCACCACGCCCGGAACGCCTGCGCCAAAGGCTTCTACCGATACTCGTCAATTTGTCACCTGTCTCTCGACGAGTGCTTGGGCTCCGATCCGCAGCGATCACCGCTATAAATTCATCGTCAATGCCCTATATCTCGACTACATGGCAACGGCCGACGATATCGATGCAACGTTTTCGTCGCAATTTTCGACGCTCTATCATCGCTTGCCCTCGGTCTACGAAGTCGTGCCATACGCCATCGTTTCGATGCTTCGCGCCGTTTCGGCGTCGGCGTGGAAATCGCCCGATGCCCTTCAAAACGCCATCTATCAGATCCTCAACGGCAATCAATACCTCCTCACGCCCGAGGTGCGGCAAGTCGTCTCGAACGGTTCGATTTCTTATCCATCGACATCGACCCCCATGTCGACGACGGGGCCTGGTTCGTCGAATACTTCTCAAGCGCCATCCCTTCCCGTGCGATCATTGACGGTAAAATGAACCATAAATCGACGACATATTGGGCGTGGATGGCCATTTTGGCCCTCGGGCTCCTCATCTTTGCCCCGCACAATGCCCTGGCACTCTCGCCCGACGAAGTCGAAGGCAAATCCGACGAAGTCTTGGCCAGCGAAAACTGGGAGACGCGCGAAGTCAAAGCCAGTAGCGGAACGGTCAAATGCGGCCTGTTGGCGATATTGATTTCGACCGTATGGCGCGGCTATGGGCATTATTGCATCGACGATGCATCGAGCCATTACAAGCTATTGGGCATGGAGGGCACAGCCCTCGGGCTCATGGCGACGTCGTTCCTCGTCGGCGGCTTGAGCAAAGACGACAACGCCTTATCGGGTATTTGGAAATCGCTGTTTCACTACGGCATGACGCTCTTCGTCGCGAGCTACCTCTTCGACGTCATCGGAACATTTAAAGGCGATACGTTCAACTTTTCCGATAATCACCTCGATCCCTATGGGCATTCTGTCGCCATGCAATTGCGATGGATCCCATCGAACGATTTCAATCTCGGTTTACAACTGGCTTATTCCTACAGGCATCCGCGATTCTGGGTCTCTCCCTACGGTTATGTCGACGTCACATCGCTGAGCAACTACGATTTCGGCGTCGATTGGGGCGTCGCGCTCTGGTATGCCGAGCGAAAACACACCTATGTGGCGATCGCCATGGATACAAAATACGAAGACTATCCAGACGACGATTATAAAATTCTCAAATTCTTGCCATATATCGAATTTTCGCTCGATCTGGGCACTTGGTTCGATCACCTCGCCGAGCTGCGATTTGTCAACCGTTTGGGTATAGGAGCGAGTTTGTATGATTTCGGATTTGCCGACACGGCGCGGTTTTCCGATCACGATACATTGCTCGTCTTAGAGAGTGAAATAAGCCTCAACGTCATCGACGATTTTAACATTGCATTCACCTATCGCTACCGCTCCGACTACGTTGTCGGCCAGTTGAGTGCGCCTAGCCGCATCTTCGATACGATTCCCGTTCCCGGCGTCGGCGTCTTTTCGCTCGATCTCAACTTCCGAATTGCTCGCGGTTGGTATGCGACAATCGATTCAAACTTCGGACGAAGCGTCGACTTTTGGCTAGGTGCGGCAAAGCATTTCTAGACCGGATCTTTCGGCGATCTCGTCTTTGGGCGAAAAACGCGGTATCGTTTTTCGCGCCACATTTTTTATCCATTCATCAATACAATATTGAATATTTCATATAACGCCAACGCACAGGGAGTAGGGGAGAAATGGAAAAGGAGATTTGGACAATTCAGAGGATCTTGGAATGGACGACGGACTATTTCAAAAAAGGCGGTCTCGAAACGCCTAAACTCGATGCTGAACTCATATTGGCGCATGTCTTAAAAGTCCCTCGCATTCAGCTCATCATCGACGCGGCGCGTCCACTCACATCTCCCGAAATCGCCGAATTCAAAGCGCTCATCTTGCGCAGGCGGCGGTCACACGATCCCATGGCATATATCTTGGGAAAGCGAGAGTTTTGGTCTTTGCCCCTTAGTGTAGCGCCGTGCGTCCTCATTCCGCGCCCCGATACGGAATGTTTAGTCGAGCGCGTGCTCGAGTTTATCGAGGCTTCGAAGAAAAATACTTTGCCAAGCTGGCTAAAACCCGCCGTCGGAGAGTATTCGACCGAAGCCATCGACGGGCGACGCGCCTATTACGAAGCTATCGAAGCCGCCGAAGCCGCAGAAGCCGCCCAAACCGCAGAAACCGCCCAAACCGCAGAAACCGCCCAAACCGCCGAAACAGCCGAAACAGCCCAAACCACTCGCGAAACGGAATCCGAATCACCTGCTCCAAAACGCTGGAACATCGCCGATATTGGCACCGGTAGCGGAGCCATCGCACTCGCTTTGGCCTCCGAACTCCCCGCTCAAACACGAAGAATTATCGCCACCGACATTTCGCCCACTGCACTCGTCGTTGCTCGAACAAATGCCAAAAACCTCGAACTCGAAGAAAACGTCGACTTCGTCTGCGACGATTTGCTCAACACTTTCGTAAAGATAATCAATCTTGGCGTCGAAAAATTCGATATCATCGCCTCAAATCCGCCCTATATTGCGACTTCCGAAATGCGCGATCTCCCTCCCGAAGTCCATCGCGAACCAAAACTCGCGCTTGAAGCCGGATCCGACGGGCTCGACATCTATCGAAAACTCGTACCACAAGCCCATGAACACCTCGTCGAAGGGGGCTTGTTCATCGTCGAAATCGGTTCAAAACAAAGCCAAAGCGTCGCCCAACTCTTTACCGATGCAGGATTCAAAAACGTACGCGTACTCAATGACTATGCCAATCTACCGCGAAACGTCGTAGGCATTCGATAAAGTCGATCGATTGTTTGCGACAAATGCACACAAACATTGATATTTCATCGCATAATCGTTACCATTTTGCGATGTGTCGGTTTGTTCGATAGAATGGAGGTATCAATATGATAACGAACGCCATCGGTAGAATTGGAAAGTTATTTGGCTGTGCGGCGACGGCGGCGCTAGGGTGCGTTGCCGGTCTCGTCGGGCTCATCGGCTGTTCGCAATGCAGCATCGAAGACGAAGTCATCGCCTATTATGGGCCAGCCCCCGACTACAGCGATAAAGACGAAGTCATCGCCCATCCAGCATACGGCATGCCGCCGTTCTACGGCGACGACAAATACAATGACGATAAACAGGTTCCCCTCTATGGACCGCTTCCGGGATTCGACGACGATGCCCAAAAAGGCGACGATGCCCAAAAAGACGACGAGAGCGCGAAAGGCGAAGATAAACCCGTCAAAATCGACGACGATGAACCGGTTGCCGTCTATGGACCGCCTCCGGGATTCGACGACGATGCGCCGATCGACGACGATGCCCAAAAAGACGACGATGATCAAAAAGACGATGAAAGCGCGAAAGGCGAAGACAAACCCGTCAAAATCGACGACGACGGCGGAATGATCGCCTATTACGGGCCCCCACCCCAATTCGACGACGAATCATCTATCGACAAAGACGAATAGGAGGGGAGTGTGGCAAATCTCTATTCGATGATTTATCAAAAGATGATGTGGAAACGTCATCAAATCCGCATGCAGAACAACTGCGAGACGCACGAATTGCGCTATCTGTTTTTCGAAGTCTCGCGGCGATGCAACATTGCTTGCCGCTATTGCGGCAGCGAGTGCACGAAAAGGGAGCGCGAAAACGAGCTGACGACGCAGCAGTGGCTTTCGATCATCGACCAAGTCGCCGAAGATTTCAATCCGCGCCGCGTCATGGTCGCCGTCACAGGCGGCGAGCCCCTCTATCGCGAAGACATTTTTGAGATCTTCGCCCGCCTGCGCGATCGCGGTTTCCCATACGGCATGGTTTGCAATTCGACATTGCTCGACGCCGCGCGCGCCAAAAAACTCGTCGAATGCGGGATTCGATCGATTTCCCTTTCGCTCGATAGCATCCCCGAGGTCAACGACGCCGTCCGCGCCAAAGGCTGTAGTGCGGCAACGGTCAAAGCCATTGAAAATCTGCGATCGGCGGGCTACCGAGGCATCCTCGAAGCATTATCGACGATTACGAAGCCATGCATTCCTCACCTCGCCGATATGCAAAAATGGCTCACCGAACTGGGGATTCACCGCTGGCGCGTTTCGCCCGTCATCCCCATCGGCCGAGCCGAACAATGCACCGATTTGCTACTCTCCGACGACGACATCCGAGCACTCCTCGATTTCGTTCGCCAACGACGATGCAAAAAAGACGACGATTTGCGACTCGAATTTAGCGAAGAGGGCTTCTTGGGCGAAGAATACGAAGGCTATGTGCGCCCGTACTTGTGCCAATGCCGCGCCGGCATCAATATCGCGGGCATTCGCTACGACGGCAAAATCGGCGCTTGCCCCGAGATTTCACAAGCCTTCGACCAAGGCGATATCCTCAAAGAACGCCTCTCGACCGTTTGGAATGAGCGATTCAAAGATATGCGCGATCGCTCTTGGATGCACGAACTCGGGCCTTGCAAGCGATGTAAAAAATACGACATTTGCCATGGCGGTGCGCTTCATCTCTACGACGATAAATCGACGGCGACGAAGCGATGCTTTTATTGCATGCTCGACAAATCAAAAAAATAGCGCAGCGTATGCGCGCAAGGGGGCGAGCAAAGCGATGCCACCGAGCACATAGCTGCGTTGCCGCGGAGGCGTATGCGCGCAAGGGGGCGAGCAGAGCGATGCCTCCGAGCACATAGCCGGAGCCGACACCGTATTGCCCTATGGGCAATAGGTGGCGACAAATAAAAAATATTTGTATATCAATAGCATAATGTATAATGTATAATGTATAATGTATATAATATATTACAAATGAATTGCAATATATTATATACATTAACATGCGCGGTGGCGATGCATACTAAGGTTGAATTTGTATCTTCCAACAGCGGTGGATGCGATGCGCTTTGAAATCTTCGGGGAGCGATTGCGGCGTGATGTCGGCGATGGCGACGGTGCATTGCCCGATGTGCGAGGGGATTTTTTGGGGGTCAAAAGCGAGTCGTCGCGAGTTCGTCGAGAAGTAGAGCGTGCCATTGGGGCGCAGGAGTGGGAGGCAGAGTTCGACGAGTTCGGGCCATTGGCGGTTGATGTCGAGGACGTCGGCGGTCATGCTCGAGTTGCTAAACGTCGGCGGGTCGAGCAAGATGACATCGAAGCGCTTGTCGGTGGTCGATGACGTGTTGGCGGCTTGGCGTTTGCGGTTTTCGAGGCGCAAGAATTCGACGACGTCGCCGCGCGTGAGCCCGTATCGTGCGGGGGCTATGCCGTTGAGTTGCAAGTTCTTTTCGGCCCACGACAAATATGTATTCGAAAGATCGACGGTTTGGACGAAACTGGCTCCGCCTTTGGCGGCGGCGACGGAAAGTGCACCCGTATAGCCAAACAAATTTAATACACGTTTATCGGCACATGTTCGAATTAAATTCTGTCGCAGTGGGCGGTGGTCGAGAAACAAGCCCGTATCGAGGTAGTCGGTGAGATTGACGTGGAAGCGCAAATCGCCTTCGCCGACGGTGCCCAAGACGGGCTGCGATGGGTTCGACGATTTGTTGTATTGGTCGCGGCCTTTTTGCTTTTTGCGCGTTTTGAGGATCGTGTGCTGCGGAGCGAGTTGCAGGGCGGTTTCGGCGGCTTTGAGCATGGCTTCGAGCCAGATGGCTTCTTCGCGCGGGTCTTTTTCGTAGGGGCGTTCGAAGAGGGCGACGACGGCGTATGTTTCTTTGGCGGCGTCGGTGGTGAGTTGGTAGATGTCGACGCTGAGGGGGATTTCGGGGATGTCGCGGTCGTAGACGCGATAGGCGTCGATGCGGTCGCGTTTCATGCGCTTTTGAAAGTATTGAGCGCGTTTGGTCAGGCGGTTTTGGAACATCTCGGCTTGGCGCTGTGTTTTCGCGCCGAGATCGGGCGGTGTGAGCATAGAAACCTCGGTCAATAGGGCATAATCGCACATCATCGGTGGCAAAGCGCGCGTGGGCGTTTTGCGGCGGCAACATACACGTCTTCGGTGAAAAAAACAATTTTGTATGCGCAAGTTCGCACATTATGGGTATATTGCGCGGCGGCGTGCAGGCCAGGGGCAGAGAGCAGGCCACCGCGACAACAAATCGCGCGCAGACGAGCCAAGCGCAGACGAGCCACGCGCAGACGCAAATTTCGGAGTGGAGCAGACGCAATCAGACGATGAAAACGAGGCAGACAAATGAAACGGCGAACCGCGCCGAATTGACGACGCGAATTCCGCACAATCCCGAGGCAGAAATTTCGCTTTTGGGGAGCATCCTACTCGACAACGATACGGTCAATATTGCCGCCGACCGCATCGTGGCCGACGATTTTTACGATGCCGTCAACAAAGAAATCTTCACCGCCATGCTGAAATTGCACGACGACGGCAAGCCCATCGACTTGGCGACGCTCTACATGCACATGGCGAACGTGAAACTGCTCGAAGAAAAGGGCGGCATCCATTATTTGGCAACGCTGAACCAGAATTTGCCGTCGGCGACGAACGTGCAGCGCTATGCCGAACTCATCAAAGAGACGTCGCTTTTGCGCAAGGCGATTGCGATTTCGCAAGAGGCGCTCACGCTCGCGCAGCTACCGATGGAAGACGTCTCGGCGTTTCTCGACAAATTCAATCAAGATACGTTTGCGCTGACGCTACAGAATACGGCGAAACCGTATTTTTCGATTCAAGACGTCATGCAATCGACGTTTGCCAAGCTCGAGGAGCTCTACTGCAACCAAGATCAGATGCCCGGTGTGTCGTCGGGATTTATCGATTTCGACCGCAAGACTGCAGGGTTTAAGCCCGGCACGCTGACGATCGTCGCCGCGCGCCCGGCCATGGGGAAAACGGCTCTCGCCCTCAATTTCCTCACCAATGCCGCCATCGATCGGCAAGTCCCCGCCGCCTTTTTCTCGCTCGAAATGACAAAAGAAGAGCTCGGCAACCGCATCATCTCGTCGCGCGCCAAGATAAAGGGCGACAACATGCGCCGCGGCACGCTCTCCGAAGCCGAATGGAACCGCGTCATGACGACGATGGAACGCATCAATGCATCGAAGATATTCGTCGACGAAACGCCCGCCATCTCGATTACGCGGCTCAGTGCCAAGGCGCGCCGACTCAAAGCCGAGGCCAACATCGGCATGATCGTCATCGACTACTTGCAACTCATGACGGGCAGCACCTACACGCCTTCGCGCGAGCAAGAAATCTCCGAAATCAGCCGCTCCCTCAAAGCACTCTCCAAAGAGCTTTCGCTCCCCATCATCGCGCTCGCTCAGCTCAACCGCGGCGTCGAAGCGCGAACCGACAAACGCCCCATGCTCCAAGATTTGCGCGAATCGGGCGCCATCGAACAAGATGCCGACATGATTACGTTCATCTATCGCGACGATTATTACAACAAAGATTCGCCCGAAAAAGGCGTGTCAGAAATCATCATCGCCAAACAGCGTAGCGGCGAAACCGGTACGGTGAAACTCAAATGGTTTGGCGAATATACGCTTTTCGAAAACTTCGCCGAAGAAATCATGTAAGGAGGCTTCGCATGGGCATTTGGCAATCGATACGAGTCCGACTTTTTGGCGTCAAAGATCCCGAAGGCGACATCCCCATCGTGCGACACCATCGCATCGAATCTTCGGGCGCAATCGCCGACGATTCATGCGCACCAACCGAGGCCGAAACGGCGGCAAACGGCCAAACGAGTGCTTTGTCGGACTCTACAAACAAAAATGAACATGATTCGACCATTAAAAATATTCATCGAATTTTATTCATTTGCAGCGGAAACATTTGCCGCTCACCATACGGCGAAGTTCGTCTCCGTCAGCTGGCACAACGACGCCAACTCGATTGGCAAATCGCTTCGTGTGGCACGCTCAAGCTCATCGGTCGCAGCGCCGCCCCCCTCATGATCGAAGCCGCCCAAGCACACGGCCTCGACTTGCATTCGCATCGTTCGAGCGCCATCTCGACGCCATTGCTCGAAGCCGCCGACGTCATCTTTGCCATGGGCCCCGATCACAGCCGCGAAATCGTGCGCATCTGCCCCAACGCTGCCCCGCGTACCGTCATGCTCGGCACGTGGCTCGCTACGCCCAAACACCAAATCGACGACCCCATGGGCAAGCCCTACGACGCCTACGAACGCGCCGCCTCCGAAATCGACGAAGCCCTCGAACGCTGGTTTGCACAGTTTTAATTCTTTCGATCCTTTATATTATTTTTCGTTCTTTATATTATTTTTTAATCTTTATATTTTTCATAATTCTTTATGTCATTTTTCATTTTTATATTATTCATAATTCTTTATATTATTTGGTGTGGCGCCGCCTATGTGCCGCTAGGCTGCGCCTAGCTTGCGCGCATACGGCGTCGGCGCCGCCTATGCGTTGCATACGGCGTCGGCTTCGCCTATGTGCTCACCATTCCTAGCGGAATGGTTCCGCGCATACGGCTACGCTACGTTTGCAACGTCTTGTTGAGTCGCGCGAGCCGTGCTTCGTCTTGTCGAATATATATCGTTCGCTCGTTGTGAACTTCGACTTTCCCTATCGGGCCCGATTTGATCTTTTTGAGATATTTGGCTTGTGTGATTTGTATTTCGGCGCCCGTACTTCGTGCAAAGCTCGAATAATGCATCGCCAAAAGCGCGGCATCGAGTATCGTTTCGGGCGTCGGATTGGGCGATTTGACGACGACATGAGACCCCGTCGCGCCGCAGGCGTGCAACCACGTATCGTTGCCGCGCGTATAGCGGAAAGTGAGCTCGATGTTGTCTTTTGCCGATTTCCCGACGAGGATCGGCGTCCCATCGGCGGCATAGAACGTTTTAAACGGCTTGTGCTGTGCCTTGGCATGCGATTTCGTCGCCGTCGCCGTGCCGCCGGCTTTGGGCACATCGTTTTGAATGCAAAACATATCGAGCGCGGGTAGGGCATAGTCGATTTCTTCGACTGTCGTCGCCGATTCGATCCGATCGACGATCTTTGAAATCTCATCCAATTTCAATTGCGTTTCTTCGAATCTGGCTCGAATTAGTGGTTCGGCTTTATCCATGCGCTTGGCTTGGGCATATCGCTTTTCGATATTTTCTCGCACCGACATCGACGGATCGAGCGCGATTTGAACGATATCGCCCGTTTCGAAATCGGGGAGCGATGCCGATTTATCGCCCTTTTTGATTTGCCAGGCATAAGCATTGAGTAAATCGGCTTCGCGGCGTCGATTTTGCGCCGTTTTGACTTTGGCGAGGTCGCCGCAAAGCGACGCATGGAGCTTGGTCAGCCGCGCGAAGTGTTTTTTCGCACGGCGCAAGGCGTCTGTTTTGCTCGTCTCGAACGATTCGCGGGCATTGCGTTTATCGATCATCGCCTCGACCGAGGCATAATAATCGCCGCGTGCGGCGTCGGCAAAACGATTTATCGATCGCATCGTTTCGGCATTTGCCGGTCGCGTATACGTTTCATTCACATTGCGATCGGGCGATTTTCCAATTCTTCCCAAGATGCGCTGCGTCTCGTGGTCGATAAAAAAGATGTTCGGATTGCGCCCCGTGAGCTCGGCAATCAAGACATGGCGCACGGCATCGGCATGCCCAAATTCGAAGAAAACGATTCGATCGTCGTGCGCGATGCGAACGGCACAAACCGTCTCATTGAGCAGATATTTGCGAAGCAGCATCGTAAATGCCTGCGGTACGGCGGGCGCTTTTCGAGGATGTTCTGTCGCATAAATGTCGAGATGCGTTGCACGAAAATCGACGACGACGAAAAAACGCCCTTTTTCCTTCGCATTCAACGCCTTAAATCCAAATTGTATGCGATTTGATCCGTCCGATATTTGTTCGACACGCGCACCACTCAAATCGAAATTGAGTTGCGTCGTCATCTGCTCGAGTTCAGCATAATGCATCGTGATATTCCTTCGCCTCTAATTCCAAAAACGCTCCATCACACGACGGGCGATGGGCTAAAACTAGCAGTATCGACATTTTTCGAATTCAGTCAAACGACAATCGAAACGAGCGATCCATCGCATGCCCACATAGATAACACGGCTATATAAAAACAATAGCCCCGCGGTAGCGGGGCGATATAAAAACGACAACAGCCCCGCGGCAGCGGGGCGATATAAAAACGACAATAGTCCCGCAGTAGCGGGCGATATAAAAACGACAATAGTCCCGCGGTTGCAGGGCGGTATAAAAACGACAATAGTCCCGCGATAGCGGGGCGATATAAAAGAAAGCAACAGCCCCGCGGTAGCGGGGCGGTATAAAAACGACAATAGCCCCGCGGTAGCGGGGCAATACTCAAGCTATAACTTTGCTTTGCGAATTTTCAAAGGCATGACTTCTATCTTCTTGTGCTTTTTGCCGTTCGAATGGCAACAACCACCGTGCGACGCCTGATTTGAAAACGGGCAATGATCGCACGAACAGCCACAGCTCCCAGTCTTCGCCTCGGGATCGCTCAGTTTTTTATACTTTTTGTAAAAAGTCAAACCGAGGTATCCGAGCGCCAATGCGACGATGACGATGATCAATATATTGTCGAGTTGCATCGATATCTCCTACAAAAACAGTCTATTTTCCCCGCCATCTATTCTATATGCCCGCACTAGAACAAGAGCCCGATGAGGCGAACGATCGCAGCGAGTACCCAAGCGATGGCAAACATTCCGAAGAATTGCGAGAGCGCGAATTTCCAAGAGTTTGACTCGCGTTTTGCCACGGCTAGCGAAGCGATACACGGCGATGTCAACAACATGAACACGATGAGCGCAATCCCCGTCGTCGTACTATATTGAGCACGGAGCTTGTCGCGTAAAGAGGCAACGCCTTCATCGGCATCGTCTTCTGCATCGACTTCGCCGAGAGAGTAGACAATGCCCATCTGCGACACGAAGACTTCTTTTGCTGCCAAAGCACTGACGACTGCCGTCGAAATCTTCCAGTCAAATCCGAGCGGCTTAAAGACTGGCGCAATGAAGCGCCCAACGGTACCCATATACGATTGTTCGAGTTCTTTATCGGCCAAGTAGTTGTCGACTGTCGATTGGAATTTTTTGGCTTGGTCGAAGACTTCTTTATCGGCAAACAGTTCGGGGTATTGAGCTTCGAGTTTCACCGATACCAATTCGGTTTTCTCTTCGATTTCTTCGTCGGTCAAGTCGCCGAGCTTGGCGATTTCTTCGTCGACTTTTTCGTCAAATGCCGATTTTTCGGGGATTTCATCGCCATATTTGGCGACGATGGCATTGTGTGCTTTCATCAACTCGGGCGATTCCGTCTCGATCGTCTTGGTGATTTCGGCTGTCAATTGATCGGCAGTTTCGTCGTCCATCTTCGGGTATGCAGCGAGCCACCACAAGACGATCGAAAGCGCCAAGATAATCGTACCAGCTTTTTTGAGGTAGAGCCACGAGCGCTCCCACATGTGCATGAGAATGGCGCGAGTCGTGGGCATGCGATAGGGCGGCAATTCCATGACAAACGGCTCTTCTTCGCCCTTAAATACGGTCTTTCGCAAGATAAAGGCTAGCGCCAAAGCGACGACAATGCCCAAGAGATAGATCCCCAAGAGCGCGATTCCTTGGTATTTCTCGGCAAAAAAGATCGGAACGAGAAGGAGCCAAATGGGAACGCGAGCGCCACAACTCATAAACGGCAAAACGAACATCGTCGTGAGGCGTTCCTTTTCGCCCGCAATCGTACGCGTCGCCATCATACCCGGCACAGAGCAGCCAAATCCCGTAATGAGCGGAATAAACGAACGCCCGTGTAGACCAATTCTGTGCATCAATTTATCGAGCAAAAACGCCGTTCGAGCCATATAGCCCGTATCTTCGAGGAACGCCAACCCCATGAACAATATGACGATATTGGGCAAAAAGACGACGACACCGCCCACGCCCCCAATAATGCCATCGACGAGGAGACTGGCAATGTTGGGATTGTTTTCGGCAAAGCTGCTACCCGATATCCATTCGCCCAACGCACTAAATCCCGCCTCGATCCAATCCATCGGGTATTGACCCAATGTAAACGTAATTTGGAATAGGGCATAGACGATGAGGATGAAGAAGACGAGCCCGAAGACGGGATGCGCTAGCCATTTGTCGATCTTATCGCTCATTTCGCGAGCATTTGCGCGTTGCTTTTCGATCGTCACTTCTTTGAGCAAGCCCGCGGCGAAGCCGTAATATTGCTCGGTGATATATTCTTGAATATCGAGCTGCGTATCGCCGCGCACGTCGTTGCGCTCGGCTTTGGCAACTGCCACGGCTTTCAATCCGCCCTCGATGGCGCCAATCTCTTTGACGTATTTTTCATCGTCGGCGATGAGCTTTGTCGCCGTCCAATCTCGGTGATTTTCGACCGAAGCCGGCAGAGCTTCTTTGACTTTTGCGATCGATTTAGCGAGGTGATCGCCCAATCGCAAGTGATCGGTGGGCGCTTTGAGATCGCGTCCTTTGGCGATAGCCGCTTTGAGCTCGGGGATCCCTTTGCCATGAGAGCCGACCGTCTTGATAATCGGCATGCCCATGAGCTTCGACATTTCGTCGATGCGCAGCTGAAGGCCGGCTTTTTCGGCTTCATCCCACATGTTCAAGACGAGGATCATCGGCAAATCGAGTTGCATGAGCTGCGCGACGAAGACGAGGCTACGAGAAAGCGATCCCGAATCGACGATGGCGACGAGCATATCGATGTCGCCACTCAAAAGCTCTTCTTGCGCGACTTTTTCTTCGGGCGAATGGTAATTCAATGAATACGTACCCGGCAAATCGACGACTTTGATTTCTTCGCCTTCGTATTTAAACGAACCGTCGCGCTTTTCAACCGTCACGCCCGAATAATTGCCGACGTGCTGATTCGCTCCCGTCAATCCATTAAATATCGTCGTCTTGCCGCAGTTCGGATTGCCGGCAAGTGCAACCGTGAGCATCTTCTTTTCGCTCATACACATCTCCTCATCGCCGCCTATTATCCGACGAATGATGTTTTTGTGATTTGTTACAATTTGTTGACTTTACAATACAATTTTACGCAGATACATTTATGCCCATACGACGATGTCGATAGGGCATAGATGGAGATTTCATTTCCCCCGCGTCCGCCCGACGGGCGCGGTTTTCCGCTCTCCATTTGTAGAAAGCGATCTGGGGCTGAAGTCCGGCATCCCCTCCATAAAGAGGGGAGTAGGGCGGAGCTGTTCAAAGGCTAAGGACTGAAGTCAAAGTCGATATATATATCGATACTATGCAATATGCAAATCAGCATATTGCAATCGATATATTACATACTCTGGCGCGTTGGGATATCGAAGACACCGCCCAAAGCGAGTGTAAACGTCGGATCGTTGGGATCGTAATCTTTATTGGGAATGTCGATGCGGAATTCCGATGTCAATTCAAAATTCTCGAACAACGTTGCATTATAACCCAATCCAATATAACCGCCAGAAACTTCGCGCTTGCCAAGGTTTTCGGCGAGGTTTGCTGCCGTAAATCCACCTTCGACGAAGAGCTGCTGATCGGTCACAAAGCTGACATAAAAACCGATCCCGAGTTCGAGACTAACATCGGATTTGATCTCTGTTTTGTTTTTCTCTTTTTCATTGACGACACTTGCCGATGTAATCGGCAAGCCCAATGTCAAATATGCACCCCATGACGACATATCGTCATCGGAATCCAAGTTAAACTCAAACGACGGAGCGACGACGTAAGCACCTGAGTCGTATGAAAAATCGACGACGACGTCGATGTCAAACATATCCGTATCGAGCGGTGTAAATACGGTTTCGAGCGTAAATCCAAACCCAGCCCCCGCGAGACCTTCCTCGGTCGCCGCCGAGAAAATCCCCTGTAACGTCATGAAATCCGCGACGCCATAGCCAAAGGCGACCTCCGATGCAAACCCAGGTTTGCCATCGTGGATATTCGTCAAAGCTATCATCGGAGCCACTTCGACGACGCCCGGATCGAGGAGTTCTGTCGTGTCGAGCGCCAGAGCTTGTGTGCTCATGAGCGATGCGACGGCGAATAAAACAAGTGTTGAAAACTTCTTCATTGCTATCTTTGTTACCTTTTTTTTGCGATTATCTGGCTATACCCAAAACCAGAAATATCAAACTGCGAGACGACACTCGCCGAAAACCCGCGAGCCTCTCATGGAAACACACCACGGCGCAATGCGCAAATAAGATGTTCATTGCACGCGATAAACCCAGAGAGCAGAGGCCGACTACAGGAGAAGATATAGCCCACCTCTGCAATCTGGTTAAACCAATTTATTCGACAAACACCGCCTCGGCCTCGTTCTTGCGCAACGCCAACTGGACGCTCCCGACGCGAATCCACACGGGGTCGCCACCCAGCGCCGAACGCTCCTTCATCACTTCGACACTCGGGATCACCCCCATATCGAACAAACGCTGCCGTATCGCCGAATTCGCATGGACGCTCTTGACGACTGCGCGTTGCCCCGTGATGAGATTGTAAATCGTATTCTGCGACATGAAAACTACTCCAAAACAATGTGTCAAATGCGCAACTCATGCGCCAAAACAAACTGGCAGGCGCGCCAATCCAGCGCCATCCGCCTTCTGTTAGGGCTATCTAACAGCGCTTGTTCGACATGTCAAACAGTTTTTGTTAGACGCATCAAATTTTGTTAGACGCATCGAACGAATTTCCCCAAAACGCCTACAAATCGCCCGCAAATCGCCCGCAAATCGCCCACATTCCATCTATTACGCCCCACCAATCGCGCCGCCAAGCGCCACCGCTCGACGCATTCCCCGCATTTTACAAACCGCCACCAATCGCGCCGCCAAGCGCATATTGCTTGACAATCGGGCGCCTTTGTGCTAAAAGTTCGCCCCGTTAGGCGACGTTTTCGTCTTTCCGGCAATCTGTTGCTGCCTTTGGGGGCGATACGGTTTCGACGGGGATACGGAGATTCGTGTGGCGTGTCGGGGGCGGTTCGGTAACCTCGTTAAAACTGCTGAATGCTTACAATTGCCAACGATAATGTTGAGCTCGCTCTCGCTGCCTAATCGCACGTGAGCACAAGAACCCTCGGGTTCCGTCTTTATGGGTCACGCCTGATGATTCATACTGGCGTCAAGTTTCAGGCTGGTCGAGTAGGCACCATGGTCGAGGGCGCCCGCAAGACGAGATTAAATCACGACCTCTCTAGTGACGCCCGCCTTCGGGCACGCGCTAGAGTACACAAACGAAGGCTACACACGTAGAAGGGCGAAATCGAAGATTTTCGGACGCGGGTTCGACTCCCGCCGCCTCCATCCACCTATCCCGACCATCCGTCGGGATTTTTTTTGACTTTTTTGAACTCCGGCTATGTGCTCGCCGCTATGCGGCTTGCGCGCATACGCCTACGCGGCTACGCCTATTTGCGCATCTTGCGCAAATACGGCTCCGCTTTTGCGCTATTGCTACGCAATACGCGCAACAATGAGCTCCGGCTATGTGCTCGCCGCTATGCGGCTTGCGCGCATACGCCTACGCCAGCAACACATAGCTCAAAAAACGACATTACAGTCGCATTTGCCTCTCAGCCCGAATCGCGTCGATACACGCCAAGGGCAATCCCGTCGTATAAGTGATGAC
>ERZ1026772.940-NODE-940-length-17937-cov-71.294318_pt1 | contig 17937 bp, 23 predicted proteins | sample MGYA00380124_ERZ1026772 | MGnify/ENA primary metagenome ERZ1026772 (study PRJEB33269, sample SAMEA4719760) | human gut metagenome | biome: human-associated habitat; feature: organic feature; material: feces | place: Cameroon | collected 2013-10 ...
AAAAAAGGCCGTCCAGCCTTAGGTTTTAACACTTAGGTTTTTGGACAGCCCCTGAGTTTTTAATGGTGATCGATACGGGATTTGAACCCGTGAATGTCGCCTTGAGAGGGCGATGTGTTAACCGTTTCACCAATCGACCATATAAAGGGCTTAATGCCCTATTATTTATTTAGCTAATGCTGCCTTAGCAGTATTGCAAATGCTTGTGAAGCTTTCAGGATCTGCGATAGCGATTTCTGATAACATCTTTCTGTTCATGTTAACATTTGCAAGCTTTAAGCCATGCATTAATCTTGAATAGCTGATATCGTTTAATCTAGCAGCAGCATTGATTCTAGCAATCCATAACTTACGGAAGTTTCTCTTATTTTGCTTTCTAGCGATATATGCATACTTATGAGAATGCATTACTTGCTCATGAGCTGTCTTGAATAATAAGTGTTTACTACCAAAATAACCCTTAGCTTGTTTTAAGACTCTCTTATGTCTTTTTCTTAGATTATTAGATCTTTTAACTCTAGCCATTATTTAATCCCCCTAACTAACCTTGTAATAGAGCTCTATCTCTCTTAGTATCAGAAGCAGAGACAATAGCTGACTTTCTTAAATTTACCTTTTGCTTATGTGTCTTGTTAGCAGCAAAGTGTGATGTGAAGTTGTGGTGAGTCTTTAACTTACCAGTACCAGTAACTTTTACTCTCTTAGCAAAAGTCTTCTTAGTTTTCATTTTTGGCATTTGAATTCCTCCTTATTTCTTTTTAGGCATTAAAACGCAAGACATGATATTACCTTCAAGCTTAGGTTGTTTATCAACATTTGCCAAATCAGACAAACTTGAAATAAAATCATTCATAACCTTTAAACCAACCTCTTGACGAGTCATCATACGTCCTCTAAAACGCATGTCAACCTTAACCTTCATACCATCTTCAAGCCAACCAGTAGCTTGCTTAATCTTAGTATCAAAGTCATGCTTATCAATAACAGGAGATAAACGTAAAGGTTTAAGTTCTGTTACATGTTGGTTCTTCTTAGCTTCCTTAGCCTTCTTCTGAGCCTCAAACTTATATCTTCCATAATCCAATATCTTACATACTGGTGGATTTGAATTTGCTGAAACGCATAATAAGTCTAATTCTTGATCATAAGCTTTATTTAAAGCTTCATTTCTGCTCATTTTACCAAGTTGTGAGCCATCTGAATCAATTACTAATACTTCTCTAAAACGAATATTCTCATTGACTAGATCTTCGGGTTTTTTACCTGCTATGTTAATGTCCTCCTATAAAATAAAAAGCGAGACAAAGCCCACTCATATTACTATCTTGTAGCAATCTAGTTACCCAAATCCTTGTGGATATCAGGTGAGAAGTGGTCTTCTACTTTCTACGTACTTTTTATTACTTGATTATTCTATTACTTTACCAAGTGATTTGTCAATCTTATCTTGTTAAAAAGTTTTGAATCAGTACAATCACCAACATATGTACTGGATAGAATGCATAACAGATATATTGGAATGGTTTATTATGATAGCCCTGTCTACCCTTATATAGCCAAATAGGAATTAAAGCTAACATTGCAATTCCTTGTTGAATAATCTCAAATTCATGGCCTAATATAGTTACTGGATAAAATAATCCACCCAATAACTCAATATTAATAAAATACATACCAATTATTTGGCCTAGTATTTGCCACCACTTTTTGCCTCTAAAGAAATAGAATACAAAAATAGTTAAAACACCAGCACCATAGTAATCTAACATACCTACAGTACCTATTAAAGCACCAACTAATATAACCAAAATACTAGTTAATACATATACAAACTTATTATTCTTACTCTTAGCCTTTTCAATTAAATAAATACCAATCAAGCCTACAATAAAAGTCCAAATAACATTTTGATGATATGGATAGAAAATAGTGCCACCATACATCAAATCAAATGGAATCTCTGAAAGTAACGCAAAGATAAACATCCTAGTTAAATACTTCTTAAAGTTACGAGTATGAAAGTAACCCTCTACTGTCATAAACGTAAAAATTGGGAAAGCAATTCTACCTACACATGTTAACCATTCTTGAGCAGGAAATAATGTAGCCCACAAATGATCCATCAACATAAAGATCATTGCCATAATATGTAATGTAGCTGAACTTAAATCAAACATAATAATACTCCTATAAACATACTAGAAAATAGTATCATCTATGTCACAACTAAAACAAGATTTCTGAAGAATCAATTTTGTCTTTATCACTAATTTTTCTAATCACCTTGCAAGGAACACCAGCTGCTACTACACCACTTGGAATATCATGATTAACTACACTACCTGCTCCAATAACTGAATTAGAACCAATAGTAACACCACCACAAACGGTTGTGTTTGCTCCAATCCAAACATTATCTTCAACTGTAATTGGAGCAGAAGTGCCAATACCCTGACTTCTTTGTATAGGATCAATCGCATGCCCTGAACAAGCTATACAAACACCAGGGGCAATAAAGACGCCGTTTCCAATATTTACAGGAGAAGTATCTAAAATAACGCAATTATAATTTAATAGCGCAAAACCATGAAAATGAATATAAAACCATAATCACAATGAAAACTTGGTTCAATATTGACCGAATTATTATAAGTACCCAATAGTTCCTTTAAAATACCTTCCCTTTCATCTACAGAAGCATTGTTATACTTAAAGCATAATTCCTTAGCGTGTCTTTGTTTATCTACAGGTGTTTTTAGATAACCACTCGCATATTTTTCATTTCTCTTAATAATATCAATCGGGTTAATGTACCCATTATAAACTATCAATTAAAATGAAAGCGCTTTCTATTATGTGATAAAATATTATTTAGGAAGGAAGGGAAGCTTATGTTAACCCCACTTTATGAGATGTTAAACATAACATCTAATGTATCTATAATTATTATCTCAATTGCGCTTATACTGATATCGGGTTTTTTAATGACACGCATTACTAAGCCATTAAGATTGCCGAATGTCACCGCCTATATTGTTGCAGGCATTTTAATAGGTCCCTATTGTCTTAATCTAATACCTAAATCATTTGTAGAAGGCACAAGCTTTATCGCAGATATTGCCTTAGCCTTTATAGCCTTTAGTACTGGAGAATTCTTTAAATTCTCAACGCTTAAGAAAAGTGGCACTAAAGTATTAATAATAACTATCTTTGAAGCATGTTTAGCTTCAATACTAGTATTTGTTGTTGCTTACTTTATATTAGGACTAGACCTAAACTTTTCAGTTGTCCTAGCTGCTCTAGCTAGTGCTACAGCACCAGCATCAACCGTTATGACAATAAGACAGACACACGCCAAAGGTGACTTTGTAGAGACCCTACTTCAAGTAGTAGCCTTAGATGATGTGGCAGGACTATTAGCTTATAGTATCGCAATATCAATTTCCCTAGCTTCTATAACTGGAAACTTTCAATTTATTAATATCGTTAAACCTATACTATTGAATATATTTGTGTTTGGATTAGGAGGAATATTTGGAATCCTTTTAAAAATAATCCTACATGAAAGATCAACCGATAATCGTTTAATTGTATCTATTGCCCTACTATTTGCCTTCTGTGGTATTTGTGCCCTTTTGGATGTATCGCCACTACTTGGATGTATGTCAATGTCTATGATTTATATTAATCTTACTGATGATGAAAGATTATTTAAACAATTAAACTATTTCAATCCGCCAATACTTCTATTATTCTTTGTAAGATCAGGTGTTAATTTTGACTTAGCTGCCCTATTTAACACATCAGATAGTATTGGTTCTGTATCTTTACTTACAATCGGTATCATCTATTTCTTTGTAAGAATCATTGGTAAATATCTTGGAGCCTATATTGGCTGTTTACTTGTAAAGAAAGATAAACTAGTAAGAAATTATCTAGGCCTAGCCCTAATTCCTCAAGCCGGTGTAGCCATTGGTTTAGCGGCAATGGGTGCTAGAACTTTAGGAGGAGAAGAAGGAGTAATTCTAGAAACAGTAATCTTATCTTCAAGTATCCTCTATGAGCTAATTGGACCAGCTTGTGCTAAGTTATCGCTTTATTTATCTAAGTCATATTCAGATAAATTAGAAGACTTGGTGCCCGATGTAGATAATAGTAAATCCGATGTAGAAATCTTAATCGATAGAATACAAGCAATCCAAGAACAGCTTCCTAAGCATGATGACCCATTTTATGAAGATGAGAAAGCTTATAACGAAGCAGCCGATGAACATTATGCTAAGATGATAAATCCATATTATAGAAAGAGAGGCATTCATTAATGTTATATATAGATCCCATAGCTAAATTATTAGGAAACTGGTCAAGTGAAATAAATATCTATTCCATGATTTTAAGACTATCAATAGTCATTATCCTAACTGCTACTGTAGGATATGAAAGATCAAGTAAAAGACACTCAGCAGGACTTAGAACCTTTGTGCTTATATCTTTTTCATCATGTATATGTATGTTACTGGACTTATATATGGAAACAAAGATACCATATCTTTCATGTGCAACTATAATCGCAACAGCCATCCTTTCTAGTAATTCCATAGTATTTAGTTCTCGTAGTCAAATAAAAGGACTAACCACCTCAGCTGCCCTATGGTTTTGTTCATTCTTAGGCTTTATTGTAGGCAGTGGCCAATATACTATAAGCATTGTTGTTTACTTATTATTCTTATGTATTCTTACTTGGTTCTCTACTATTGAAGTCTATTTAAACAATCGTTCAAATCACTTTGAAATCCATCTAGTACTTAAAAACAGTAACTATCTTAGAGACTTCGTTACTGTTAGTAGACAACTAGGACTTAGAATTGATGATATTGAAGCCAATCAAGCTTATGTTGGCTCGGGCTTAAGCGTTTATACCATTACTTTTACAATATTTTCAGAAACCCTACAAAGATATAAGTCTCATAAAGAAATAATTGAAGCCCTAAGTTCTTTAGATTATATCTATCATATCGAAGAATTAAGGTAGTAAGATGCGTAAGGCATCTTTTAACTTTTCCAAATAGTTAAACTCTTACCGTCATCAGCTACCCAACCACCACTTTTTAGTTCATACCAAGTGTAGCCGTCATTCTTCTTTACATTACCACTTGCTTCATAAGATTCATAATATCCCAAAAATCCTATGTTTCTCGCATTATTTGAAGGAGCCTCTCTAATAATAAGACCTTCAACTTCAGATGTTAATCTAGCCTTACCTTCTTCTGCTTCATATAAGGTACCAACAAACCATATTTCATTTGTATCCTTGTTTTTAATTAGGAACAAGAACGGATCATCAAATCTCAAGTCAATATATTTAACAGGGACACTATTTAGATAATCATAATGTTCTCCAGCACCATAACCACCTAGTTCAGTTATGGCAGCAGCCTTAATACCATCATTAGATAATTCCATAGTTGACTTATGTTTAGTATCTACCGTAATCGATTCTTCACCCACCATCTTAGAGAAATCAGCCTTATTAACATCAAAAATATCAGTAATACCTAGTTTCTTTAAATCTTCATTTAAATCTAAATCACAATCAAACTTAAAGGTTGGAAAGAAACCCTTTACCTCTGTAATATATCCTTCTTCAAAATCTTCATAGTTAGGTGCTTTTACTTTACTTATTAGATTATTAACCTCATCAAGTGATAACTTACTAATATAATTATTTAAAGTTTCTTTCTTTGGCAAGATACTTACAAATTGGAACTGAGTACCATCATAATCCTTCAAATCTTTCGCAAAAACCTTAATTGAATCATCTACATAATAGTAATAGTCAGTTGAACTTTCAAAGAATTGATAGTTTTGATCTAGTTCATCTATATACTGATCTAAATAATTATAGACAATAGTATCGATATCATCACTGCCATAATAGTAAGACATATCACTATAAATATCTTCATCTTCCAAAAGTTTATAATATAAATCATTTCCAACCGTATTTCTAATATTTAATTCACCTAGATCATTTAAAATGTCATACTTATTCGCAACTGTAGTAAACTCAGTACCCTTTACAATCTTCCCATTAAAGGCCATCGGCGTATAAATTCCATCAGCATACTGATAAATACGTTTTCCATAATAAATATGATCACCTCTATAATAAAAATCATTCTGAATCTTGTTAATCCAATCCATATCAATCGCTAAAGCATTAATAATTAAAAATCTTAAACTGGAATCAAAAGAATCGATATAATTATCAATCATCCCAAAAGTTTTCCTATTAATCCAATTATTAATATTAGTAGGATCACTAAATGATTCTTTTGTAACCCCAATTCGATATTTATCACCTAATACTTCTTCAAATTCAGGATTAACCTCTATATCATCTTTTATAGCTACTAAATTAGCCAAAGATAAATGTTTACTATTAGTATAAGTCTTAGGCACATATCCATCTAAAACATTATCAATTTGTTTCTTGGTATTACCGTTTGCCCCTTCACTTAAGATTGCTAGACAATATTTAATCGATAATGGCGAATAGACAAGGTTTGATTCATTATTCTCTAGCTTTAAAAAAGCCAAATCAAAATCCTTAACCTTATTATCTACAACTATTGGATCATCAATAGTATCATCAGTATTTGTGTTATTATTACAAGCAGTTATCATAAATAAAGCTAGTAAGATAATTAAAAACCTTTTCATATAATTCCTCCTTCAAGGAAATTATATCTTTTGACACCATTAAAAAAATCATACCTATGTATGACTTTTACTTCTTAATATCGACCCTTTCAACATCAATATTATGATCATCATCAATATTAATAATCATATATGAAGGTGGTGTACCATCCCTATTTAAGCGACATGAGCCAGGATTTAAAAACCTAACCCCCTCATAGCTATAATCAGAAAACATGTGTGTATGGCCATATAATAAGACATCGCAGTTATTTTGTATGGCAGCCTCATATAAACCATAGAAATCACTACGTAAATAACGATGGCCATGAGTTAAAAAGAAGCGGTGACCACCTACTTCAAAAATCTTAAATACGGGTAAATTCAAATAATCATTATTGCCCCTTACTGAGACAAAAGGATAAATATCCCTTTCCTCATTAGCCTCAGAATCACCTAAGTGCCAATAATAATCCGCATCAGGATTATCAGCTAGGATTTTGTCTAAGACATCAAAGTTATAATGATTATCGCTACATACGACTATTTTCATTTTGTAAGTTCCTTTATTAAACCATCATAATGGTGGAAAGCATACTCTTCATAAGCCCATTCCATATTAATATGCTTATCTAATAATCTTTCAACCACATCAACAATCTCATAATCATTTAAGAAATAGAAATGTTGTGCTGCCTTATTATAATAATCGATATGATAAGCTAAAAAACCAGGATATGTACAAAATCTTATAAAATAAACAGGATCAATAGAATAATCAATAATATATTTGATCTCTCTTTCATCCAAATACTTCTTTATTAACGCCCTCTCTTCACTTGTGCCATATGGATATCTAGATAAAGAATCATAATTACGGTTCATAAACAAATATGAACCAATAGTTAAACAAATAACACAAATTACTAATGTCGCTCTTTTAAACTGCATAAAAACATTATAAACCAAAACTACTTAAGTAACCAGTCAGCGCCCTTGATAACTTCAACTTTACTAAGCCTTTCAAAACCTGTCTGTTTACAAGCTTCAAAAGCACAGATTGCGACACAATTTGATAAATTCAAACTTCTCGCATCAGCCTTCATAGGAAGTCTATAAGTTGAATCTAAGTGATTCTTTAGGATTTCCTTAGGGATACCAGTAGACTCCTTACCGAACATGATATAAATATCAGCTTCAGTATTAAACTTACAATGATCAAAAGTATCTAGACCATATCTAGATAAATATACAAATTGTCCCTTATAATTTTTACTTAAAAAGTCTTCATAAGAATCATAGAAAGATATATCACAATCCTTTACATAATCCATTTCAGCTCTTTTTAAATACTTATCATCGAAAGAAAAAGTAATTGGTCCAATAATATGTAACTTCATATCAAAGCACATACAAGTTCTTACGATATTGCCTGTATTTGCAGGCTTCTCTGGTTGGTATAAGACAATATTAATCATTTAAAAACTTCCTCAAAACAAAATATAAACCCACTAGCATCACACTAGTTGACACAACAATTAAAATACACAAATCAAAGAAGAAGCCTTCTGGCACCATCATCACTAGAATATCGTATCTAGGATCTAGTATATATAAATCATTAAACGGAAAGAAAAGATGGTGGAAAGCTAGCCAAAAGCCTTCAAAGTCAATTAAGCAAAACAACAATAAGAAAGCTATTATTAGTCCTACTAGTGATAATGAATACTTATAGCCTATAAATAATTCCTTACTTCTTCCAATATAGATAAAGCTTAAGACAAAGATGGCAAACGAAACATTTCGAACAATGATAGCTCCATCATATAGATTCTTAACATCAATCATATGAGTCTTCTCTTTATCATTGAAGACAGCTCTGGTCATGCCATTTATCTTACACTCTATATCTAATGAATCGTTTTCCCCTTTGATAAACCCTAGTAAAATATCTGTAGTCTTATTTAAATCATCTTCGCTTATACCTATATATTCAGCCACACCCAACTTTTTATATTCATTCTTATAAAAAGCCTTATTAAATGACCAATAGTTAACACAACTTAAAAAGGCAAAAGTAATCAAAGATAATGTACATAGAATACTAAGATGCTTATTTTTCAAGCGATTCAACCAGCTTTCTTAAAGCTAGGGCACGATGTGAATTATACTTCTTAAACTCTTCACCTAAATCAGCCATTGTAAGTTCTTGACCATTCATGACAAAGACAGGATCATAGCCAAAGCCCTTAGTACCAGATGGTACTTCCGCAATCTTACCTTCAAGTACTCCTTCATGATAAGATACTTTACCATTTTCATCGATATATGTAATGCCACAAACAAATTGTGCACCCCTATTATCGGATCCCTTTAGTTCTTCAGTAATCTTCTTGTTTTTTTCTTCATATGATAGTTCAGGCATCCATCTAGCTGAATAAATACCAGGCCCTCCATCATAATAATCTATACAAATGCCACTATCGTCCGCAATAGTTGGTAAGTTAAACAAGTCATGATAGTATTTAGCTTTTATATAAGAATTCTCTTTAAAAGTCTTACCATCTTCTACTGGTTCATCACAATTTGGATCTAATTGTTTAGGTGAAACAATTTCTACTTCTACATTTAAGGAATTAAGAATATCCTTAACTTCGCTAATCTTATGAAGATTACCGGTTGCCATTAAAATCTTTTTCATAAGATATATTGTACAATAAATATATGAAACATGTATTCGTGATAAATAAGATATCTGGAAAAGGATCAGCCTTTAAGGCCATACCATTAATTGAGAAGGTATGTAATGAAAAGAAACTAGACTATATGATTGAAGTAACACAGTATGCCAATCATACAAGAGAAATTATTGAAAAATATAATGATGAAAAAGATATAACTATCTATTCTGTGGGTGGTGATGGTACTTTTCTAGAGACTGTTAATTCTATTAATCCTGATATTCCTGTAGGATTAATACCTTGTGGTTCTGGTAATGACTTCTATCGTTATTTTGGTGGTGTTAATAAGGATATCGAAAAAAACATTAAAGATACTATCGAAGTAGAGCCAAGACATATTGATATTGGTCAAACTGATGTGATGAAATACGCCAATACTACATCACTTGGAATTGATGCTAAAATCACTTTTGACGCTTCTAAGATGATTAGAAATTCATTCATTACTAAAGGACCAGCCTATGTCTTAAGTATTATCTATAATGCGATATTCTTAAAATCATTAAAAGTAAAAATGACTGTTGATGGTGTTAATAGAGATGGTGAATATTACATCATTTGTCTTATGAATGGTTCTTATTATGGTAATGGTGCCAAAGCTGCCCCATTGGCTCAAATTGATGATGGTTATTTTGATTTAATCTTATTTAAGAAAGCTAATCGTATTAAGACTTATAAGACTTTAGTTAAGTATCTTAAGGGTAAGACCACAATTAAGGATGGTATTGAAACCATCCGTTGTAAAGAGCTTATTGTCGATTCTATTGAAGACATGATATGTCAATCAGATGGAGAGAACTATGTAACTAAACACTTAGATGTTAAGATGTTACATAATTATTTAAAGCTTAAAGTTTCTAAATAATAAACTTCTCAATTATCTTTTCTACTAAAGGATTTCTAACAACATCAGACTTAGAAAATGTCACAAAGGAAATCCTTTTAATATCCCTTAATAACCTATCAGCATAGACAAGACCGCTCTTGTTTCTATCAATCTTTAAGTCAATTTGACTCACATCACCATTTACTATCATCTTTGAATTAAAGCCAAGACGCGTTAGAAACATCAACATTTGGCTTCCTGTTGTATTTTGAGCCTCATCCAAGATGATATAAGCATCATTTAAGGTTCTACCACGCATATAAGCCAAAGGAATAACTTCAATCAATTCCTTTTCCATCATACGTTCTACTTGTTCTTGTCCTAAGATATCATATAAAGAATCATAAAGAGGCATTAAATAGGGATCAATCTTTTCTCTTAAATCACCAGGCAAAAAACCCAAAGATTCACCAGCTTCTACAGCAGGACGCGTTAGAATAATCTTTTTAACGTCCCCTCTTTTATAAGCCATACAAGCAAGCGCAACAGCCAAATATGTCTTGCCAGTACCAGCAGGACCAATTGAAAAGATTAAATCGTTTGACTCAACAGCCTTGGCCATTAGATATTGATTATAAGTTTTATACTTAATAGGCTTACCGCTATTTGTATACATGATAATCTTATTTTGCCAAGAGATATCATTGTTGTTTAAAAGATTGTTGTAGGTTTGTCTTATGATATTTTCATCAATTAAACACTTCTCATTAACATAAGAAATTATCACTTCGATAAAATCAGAAACCTTATTAAAAGTATCATGATCACATGATACTAATAAACGGTAGCCTCTTAAAATCATATCTACATCAAATAATGAAGCTATTAAACTTATATTCGAATCATTTACACCAGCTAAATCTTGTAACTGCTCATTATCAAGATCATTTAATAATATTTCTTTATATTGCATACCTCTATGATATTTAAGTCTAATTAAAATGTAAATAAACTTGATTAAATGTTGATGATGTAATCACACTTCTTCGCAACATCAATATCGTGAGTTACTATAATAATTGTCTTACCAATGTTTTTCATATGTTTAAACAATTCCATTATCATATAACCGCTTTTTTCATCAAGAGCGCCAGTAGGTTCATCAGCTAATATGACATTAGTATTGCTTATTAAAGAACGAGCTATCGCAATTCTTTGTTTCTCGCCACCTGATAAATTATCAATCTTTTGATCACAAACATAGCCTATATCAAGTTTATCTAAAAGTTCTCTAGCACTAGCAAGCTTTTTCTTATCGATATTACCATAACGATATTTAAGCGGTAATAAGATGTTGTCCATTACCGAATATTCATTTATTAAGGCGAAGTTTTGGAAGATGAAAGAGATATTTTTTCTTCTAAACTGTAATAATTCTTTTTCATTAAATTTTGATACATCTTTACCATTAAACAAGTAAGTTCCTTTATCAATAGACTCTAAGCCACCAATGATATTTAATAAAGTGGTTTTACCGCTACCGCTTTTACCCATAATCGCAACCATATCGCCCTTTGAAATAGTGAAACTAAAGTTTTCAAAGATTTTTCTTTCATTATGATCCTTACCAAAAGATTTATAGATATTTTTCATTTCAATCATGGTTGCAACCTCCTTATAAAATCGATAATTTTAATATTATTTAGTCTAATTCTAATCACTATATAAACAACAAAGTAAATTATTAAATCAACAAATATAGTCATGATTAATACTATTGGAAAATATGTCATATAAGATTTAAAGAAAGTAGGATTTAGCACACAAACTATAAAGTCAAATAAATAAGCTATAAGAGTTGAAATTATAATAAGCGCTAATAAATCATTCATCACAAGCTTTCTTATGTCTTTTTTAGAAGCTCCATTAACTAAATGAACCGCATATCTTTTAAAATTCATTGATATTCTTCTAAATAAATTCATTATGATAATTAATAAACTAAATAAAGTAAGAGTACCAAAGGAAATAGCCATCATCTTAAAAGAATTAATAGCGTCCCCATATATCGAATCAACAATATTTTTTTGATTGTCAACCCTATACATCAAAGACATATCCAAGTCATTAAGCTTATCTTTTAAATCAAGATATGTATCCTCATCAGATAATAATAAGCCAGGGATTCTTTGAGCAAAATTGGCTATAATTACTTCTTTTCTATAGGCATTATTCTCATCGATATCGACATCAGGCAACAAAATATAATGATCTAAATTAATATAAGTTCCTAGGTTTAGATTATAATACTTATCGCCCTTTTTAATAAAGCCAACAACTTCATATGTTGTATCTTCTGGGAAAAGAAAATAATCACCACCAAAATCGTCCCCTACTTTGTAGTACTCCCTATATGCATCGCCAAGTATAAGTGGCACTTTATCGTTTAGTTCGTATTCAAAATCGTTAAAATTAGTTCCTTCATTAATGTGAACATCATACTTAAGAAAAAAATTCTCATTAACTCTAAGTGATAAGTATGGGGCAAAGCCTTGTTCCTTAAATCTTTCTGCCTCGTTTTTATTAACCGACATGAATCTTAGTTTATTACTATCGTATTCATTGTTAAATTGATTTTGAATTTGTTGAATTCTTATATAGTTATTATCTAAATAGGTGAATAGATTATTAATATTCTCGATATTATCTAGATTCATTACTTGGGAATATATTTCATTTCCACCCACATCCATAACATTGTAGACATTATCGTCTTTAAAAATACCATAGAAACTCTTGTTTGCTTGAAAGTGCATGGCCATATTAACAAATAAGACTCCAAACAAAGATAAAACAACAGATATTTGTAGAATAAAAATCAAAGTAAGATATTTGGATTTTAATAGATTTATCTTTAATTCATTCATAAGTTTTCTCCAGTTTTATATCTTTGATACATTGATTTAAAGGAGGCAACAAAGAAAATGCACATAGCATATATGCAAGTAATAGATATAGAACAGCACTTAAAGATCCTTTAAAAATCACAAAAGCTATAATCCAAGATAATGAAATATATATTAATAGCTGGATAAAAATGTCTAAGTAGATTTTTGTGTATTGGAAGCCAAATATATATTTTAATTTTATTTCTTCTTTCTTTTCCTCGACATAAAAAGACATAATAACTAAAACTGATAAACAAAATAAGATATGAATCATTATAAATATCACTCTTTGAGGCATATAGTTATTAAAAGATACATAATCATGATTAACTACCGCTAGATTTGGATTGGTAGAAGCTACTTTGTAAAGATTATTGTCGTTAAAATCAATTTTAATAATAGGACTATTTTTATAATCAACATCACTTAGATTAACAAATACCAAATTATCAGAACTTAGATGCATTTCTTTATATAAGCCAATTATTTTATATTCGATACCGTCAATCTTATAATAATCACCTATTTTATATAAACCATTTTCACATACTATGCATACATTGTTATCATCGGTATTAAAGTATCTTCCCTTCACAATTTTTGGCTTAAAAGATTCATTATACGAAGCAATTTTAATAATATTGTTCTTTAAATCTACACTACTAATGGAAATATCTTTTTTGTCATTGATAAGATTATGAATAAATGTTTCTAATTTATCATCGTTCTTAAATTCTAATGAATACTCTGAAAAGTAGTTGTTATTAGCATAATTCATGTATTCAACATCGCCTAAGTACTTATTACTAAGCAGCGTATAAGAAAAGATGATTAGAAATGTAAATATTAAAAGTAATCTAATTTTATTTTTCATACAAGACTTCCTAATATTAATTAGAGCCAAGTATAATTGGCTCTAATTAAATAAATAAACTATTGACCATAATAAGATCTAGCAAGAGTTGGTGTTAAACCATAATATTCAGTATATGCATTAGTTTTGGAATTACCATATTGTCTGCCTGAAGTCGACTTAACATTCCCATTAACGTCTTGCAATTCCGCAACAGTATAATGAATTTCACCTCTCCACGTAGTATATGCATCAACTTTTTTAGGAGTAATAGGATTGCCTTCATAAACGTGCGCATGATGGTCAAAATGAGCTTCAACAAAGTGTGCACTTACAGGTAAAACAGCAATAACCGTAATTATAGCTAAGCTTAATAAAATTATTGTTTTTTTCTTCATACTTATTTTTCTCCTCTATTTTTTAGTAATAAAATTTAAAAAATAGTTCAGTGTCACCGTTTTTATACCTAGCTATATTGAAAGTAATCATAGAATCAATCCCTTTCTAATTAATTGCATGATACTAATTAATAGGCTTAACGTCAATATTTTATCAAAGAAATAACTAATCAGAAGTTTCAATCAATTCTTACTTCAAGTATTCCATCAGCCTTAACTTTAATAATAGAATTCTCATTTGATTTATTATCAACCTTTAATACGCGATAAGTATTATTATTAATAGTAACTTCATAACAAATTGGATAGAACCATAGATTAACTTCCTTAGTTATTTCCTCATCAACAACGATCTCTAATTCTTCATTAACGGGAATACATTTGGAAATAATCTTAGAAATATTATTTTTAATCTTGTTACTTCTGATATGATTATTATCTTTAGAACTGATTTTAATTGGTTCTAATAATACTTCTTTAATTTCTATATTAATATTTTTAGAAGATTCTTTAATATCATAAGTATTTTTATCCTTTAGTTTTAAACTATTAGGATCTATCTTAGAACCACTTCTATAATATTTATAATTTTCATTAAATTGATAAGTACTTAAATCTATCCTATTTAAAGAATCAATCTTGAAACCATCTTCATTCTTATTACAAGATGTCATCACTAGTATCATACATATGGTTAAAATTACTTTAATTATCTTTTTCATAATGTAATGATATTACTTTTAGCCAAATAAAAGAAAGTTCTCTAGAACACTAGAGAACAATTACTTATTTCTAACTTCAATTAATCCATCAGCTACCATATACATAAATTCTATATTATCAGCCATATTAGCTGGTTTTAATATGCGATATACATTATCATTGTAGGTAATCTCGTAACAAATCGGATAGAACCATAGGCTAGCAGCACTATCTTCAACAAACAAGCTACTATCAACAATTATGTTTTGTTCAATTTTTAATTCATAGTTAATAGGAATATACTTAGAAATTATCTTCTTAACGCTAGGTTCAATCTTATCAGTACCAACATAACCCCAATTATCAAGTGGCAAGTTAATTAATCCTTCACTATCATAATCAGCTGTTAACTTTATTGGTTCTAATAGCACTTCATTAATTTCTAAATAGACATCTTTATCAATGGCATAAACTAACGTCTCAGCCAATTTAATATCAGTTGATTTAACTTCCATTCCATCTCTAAAATATCTATTCTTTGTACCAAATTCATAAGTACTCAAATCAATCTTTTCTAAAGAATTGACATTGAAAATAGCTTTATCATCATTATCAATATTATCAATTCCTTCTTGACCTAAGAAAGTAGGACCATCAGCTCTTTGTTTATAGTTATATACCTCGCCATCATAGACAACATTAATAGAATCTTCATTAAAGAATATATACAAATCCATTCCACCAATATCAGCTATATATAAATTAGGCTCGGCAAACTGTTTGATAGTGCCCTCTTTCATAGGCTCATTTTGACGATACAAGTAAATCTTAGTATTATCCATAATAGTAATATATTCTTCATCAGTTAAATCAACAACATTTTTACCATCAATACCGCCACCACCATATGTCTTATTAATATTAATTTTTGGATCAGTATCTTTGTTGTTAACTAAATAGATATTACCAGCTAAAGACAATAATAATAAAATACCTAGAATAATCGTAATTAATTTAGACTTATCTTTCATAAACTTACCCTCCTTCTACAGATATATGAAATGTTCTATCAGATACAGAGGTCACCATTTTTGTACCTAGCTAAATTGAATATAATCATAAAGTAAAAACCTTTCTTGTTAATTAATCTAATAATATTGAATACAACATGATAGTTCAATATCAGATTTGGTCATAACAGAAAGGTTTTTTATCATCTTATTAATTTAATATATTCAGGTAATAGTTCTTTAACTCTTTGAGGATTTCTATCTTTGTAGTAATCCAATACCATTTCGTATATTAATTGGTAGTCGGTTAAAGAATTACTATCTTTAAAATCTTTTAAAGACAAATTAAAGTAATACTCAACTTTTTTATCATTTTCATTAATAAAAGCTAGTATTAGTTTTAATACATGATCTATATTTGATTCATTATCATAACCTAATAAATTTTTAATTTCTTTTTTAGCAGTATTTATATCTTTTGTTTTGTAAAAAATATAAGCTTTGTAATAATTTAAATCAGAAAAAGACGAACCATTATTCCTTGATAATTCAATATACTTTAAACAATTATCGTAATCATGTTTGACAAAATATATAAAAGATAAATTATCAGTACAAGCATTCATTCTATATTTGAAATCATATGTTGCTGATTCTTCATACATCTTTAAATATACACACTCAGCCTTATCATATTCTTTCAAATTAAAATAAATATTGGCTTTTTGTATTTTGACTTGAATTGTTCTTTGAAGATTGTGAATATTTTGAAAAACTGTAATTGATTTATCAAAAAACTTTAGCGCTTCAAAATTATCATACTTGCTTTCATATATTCTTCCTATTTGATAATACAACATGGCTAATATATCATCATTGACGCCAACCAAGGAATATCTTTTATAAGCATTTAATACGACAGATTCAAGAAAAGATGTATATTCAGAAATGTCTTTTGAAAAACATAATAAAATCGAGTATATAAAAATAATATTGTTATCATAAACATCAATAAAGTCTTTACAGTTCAATACATATTGAGCTCTAATATCATTATTAATTTCTTTATTTCTGATAGCTTGAATCAAATCATAGAAAATAAAAGCTTTAGAATGTTGATACATCTCTATGTGATCATGCATTTCATCATATCTTTCAAACAATTTTGGCTTTTCAAAAGAAATTAAATAAGAAAACAATTCTAAAGTAAGATCATAAGCTTCATCATAAACAGATTGTCTATCATCATAAGTAACATTGTAATAATTAATAATCTTATTAAAGACATCTTTAGTTAGATTTCTTCTTCCAGCTTCAATATCATATAACATAGATTGGTTAACACCAATCTTAGCTGCTAAAGTCTTGGTATCATCCTTACCCTTATGAAGATTCTTTATATATAAAAGTTCTAATTGTGTAATCATATTACATTTATTTTAAGAAATAACTTATTACTTGTACATCTTATATTTGGTCATAATTTGAGCATAAAAAAATAGTGCGCTAACACTATTTTCCTCTTCTTGCTTTTCTAGCTGCTTCAGACTTAAGTTTTCTCTTAAGACCTGGCTTAATATAATACTCACGTTTTCTAACTTCTAGAAGGGTTCCATTACGAGAAACTTGTCTCTTGAATCTACGTAAAGCATCATCTAATTGTTCATTCTCTTTTACTACTACCTTTGACATCCATCACACCCCCGTTTTTAGACTTTCTCACCATAAATCTTTAGAAGCAGTATGCTAACCGAAAT
>ERZ1026772.942-NODE-942-length-17896-cov-104.471274_pt1 | contig 17896 bp, 18 predicted proteins | sample MGYA00380124_ERZ1026772 | MGnify/ENA primary metagenome ERZ1026772 (study PRJEB33269, sample SAMEA4719760) | human gut metagenome | biome: human-associated habitat; feature: organic feature; material: feces | place: Cameroon | collected 2013-10 ...
AAACATCACCAATTATTTTAACTAAAGAATCTTTAAACAATTTGACGTTCAATACTCCAGCATGAAGTATTATTTGCATCGAACTGTCAATCATCTCTTCTGTCATTTTTATCTCCGTGTTATTTATTATTAGCTTCTTCCCCTAACAATTGTTTATCATACAATTTGACAAATGGGAACCATATTACTAATGTTAATACAAATAAGGCAAGAACAAACAGTATAGCTGCAATTGATCCTTGAGTTGCAATCCAAGTACAAATCGGATATGGTGTATACCATACTTCAAACTGAATTTGTGGGATAGGAATAATACCAACAACTTTTGCAGCAATCCAAGCCAATGTAGGAACCACTAATCCTATAATCCACATAGGAATCATCATTATAGGATTCCAAGCGATTGCACCAAATACAACAGGTTCATTAATATTGAAGATTCCTGGGACTAGACACGCTTTTCCTAATGATTTTAATTGTCTTGACTTACATACAGTCATCATCAAGATAACTAAAGGCAATGTACAGGCAAGTCCGCCAATATACATATATGTTGTTGAAGTAAACGTTGTTGTATAAATACTCATGTTAGCTATTGTTGCATTACCTGCAGCAACCAACGCTAAATTTGCAGCTGTATTGGCTAGCATCGCTGGTGTTGTAACTGGTGTTAAGCACCAACTAGAAATTCCCATAGAATAAATAAATACGCCAATAAAATTAATCAAAATGAATCCATACCATTTGTTATATGTGTCCATTAACGGCGTAAATGCTGCTGTAATTATCGCATATAAATTGATATTTAAAACTTGAACTATAATAAATCCACCAAACACAACAACTAAAATAGGTAATAATGAATCAAACCATTGTCTAACAAAATCAGGAATTACACTATCTTCTTTAAAAAATGAAAATTTTGAAAAAACATTAAATACCACTGATGTAATAATACCTGTAATAATTGCACAAAACATGCCTCCAGCTCCCAATGTTGATGAAACATATCCAATGTATCCTTCAGCTATAGTTTCTGGCGTTACAGAAATTAAAAATAGAATTAATCCACTACATGCAGCCAACAATCTTTGTTTACGAATTCTTTTCTTTTCACAAAAATTTAACGGGATTAAAAAAGAAATCAAAATTGAAATCATTCCCATGGTCCAACCAAACGGTGTCCAAAATGAGAACGGCAAACTTACATAATTTTCCAATATGGCACCAACACAAAATACTGATCCTAACAAAATAAATGGTAATATTTGCATTACAGAATCCTTAATAGTAGTTATCCAAATATTGTGGTTAATTTTATTCATTGCTGGAGCAAATTTTTTCTCCAAAAAATCCATTAATTTATTCATTTTTTTCTCCTTATTTCTTCATTTCATCCAATAAATGATCAAGCGCTAACGCGCCATCTAATTTTGAATAGTACGATTGTTTCATTAAAATTACTTTCACATTTGTTCCTTTAGTAACAAAATCCAACAAATCATCAACAATATACGCTAAATGAGGGCCAACCATAATAACATCTATATCATCGATATAATTTTCTACTTCAGCTTCACTTCTTGCGATAATACTAATGTCTAAATTTCTCTCAGTAACAACTTTGCGCATATTAGTGGCCATAAATCCCGAACTAGCTCCGGATCCACAGACCAATAAAACTCTCATTTTTTCCATTGTTTCACTCCTTTTTCTTTCGATGACTTAATTATTTCAATTTTTAAATTTCTTATCTACTGCATTTTTTCCATGTAAAGGGGAAAAATGTAATCTATTTTTTTGCACTATAAAAGTGAAAATAAATATCTCATTATAAATAAAAATACATGATATTATTTTGATGAGGCATTTATATGCAAACTAAATATATTAATCTAATAAAAAAATTAATTGAACAACAGCCACAAACAGCTATTAGTTTAGCTGATAAAATGAACTGTTCTTCTAGGACAATAAAAAATTATATCCACGATATAAACATCGAATATCCCGATTTAATAATGTCAACTAATAAAGGATATGTCATAGACTCCGAGAACGTTAATAAACTATCTTTCATTACTGAGTCTTTTCCTAATAGTAGTCAAGAAAGGGTAACATATATTATTAACAAGTTGGTTCATAATGATAAAGGCTGTGATTTATTTGATTTGTGTGAAACACTTTTTGTTTCATACTCTACAATTAAAGGCGATTTAACAAAAATCAAAAGAAAATTAGAGAAATTTGAAACTTCAAGTTCAAAACAATCGAATTTTTTGTGTCGGTTTGGAAAAGAATAAGCGAAAATTACTCAGCAGTATTTTATACGAAGAAAGTAAAGTAAACTTTGTAAATCTTGATTTTTTACAAAATTCTTTTACCGATATAGATATTATATATATCAAAGATTCAACACAAGAAATTCTTACCAAGTATCATTATTTTATTAATGACTATTCTCTCATTAATTTAATTTTGCATATAGCCATCGCTATCGACCGTATAAAAAATAATAATACTACTTTAACTCCAATTTCTTTAATATTTAATGAAGAAACAGAGGAGTTTAAATCTGCGACTGAATTAACTTTAAAACTTGAAAATAAATTTAATATTCAGTTTAATAAAAACGAGATATATGAAATATCATTATTGTTGATTTCACGCACAACATCATTTGATTATAAAACCATAAACAAGAATAATATTGAAACAATTATTGGAGCAGAATGTTTAAATTTAGTTAAAACATTAATCGAAGAAATTAGATTGTTGTATTACATATCTTTAGAGGAAGATGAGTTTTTTATACGTTTTGCTTTGCACATAAAAAACTTGCTTATTCGTTCAAAAAATAATTATTTCAGTAAAAATCCACTTGCAGATGAAATTAAACTAAGTTGCCCTTTGATTTACGATGTAAGTGTTGGTTTGGCGAATAAAATTCAAGAAAAAACTGGCATAAGGATAAATGATGACGAAATTGCATATATAGCTTTTCATATTGGCAGTACATTGAAGTCTCAAAGACATATAGGCAATAAATTAAAAACAATTCTCTACTGTCCTAATTATTATGATTTAAGTTATAGAATAATAGATAATATTAATAATAACTTCTGTGAATACATTGTTATTAACGATGTGATTACTGACGAATCTAAAATTGATCTTTTAGATGATGTTGATTTAATTATAAGTACAATTTCAATTTGCAAGAATACCACTATTCCAATATGTAAAATTTCGATCATTGTTAATGAAAGCGATAAATCAGTAATCATGAACAAAATTAAAGTAATCCAAAAAGAGAAAAAAATACAAACTTTTAAGAATTATTTAAACCAAATCATGTCTCCTGATTTGTTTATGTTTAACGATAAAACAATAAGTGAAGATGAATGCATTTCGCTTATGTGCAATACATTATGTAATTTTAATTATGTTGATGATTCTTTTATTAATGAAATACTCGAAAGAGAGAAAATATCCTCAACTGCATTTTATAACTTCGCAATACCGCATTCTATGAAAATGACAGCTAATAAAACTGGGATTTGCATTCTAATCAGCCACAATCCAATAAAATGGAACAATAACAATGTAAATTTAGTTATGATGCTTTGTTTTAATGCAAATCAACGTCATATATTTAACGAAATATTTGAGCCCTTAACAATGATCCTATCAGAAAGCGTTAACCTTAATGCACTAACACATGTTACTGGCTACGATGAATTTATTAATACCATTGTTGGTATCTATGCAAAAGCAAATTAAAAATTAGATAAACTTAAATTTTAAACCCAAGTAGCTGATACATATAATAGAGATGTATTTAAATATAGATGTGGTGGTATTTTTAAGTTCACATATACTTATAATCAACTAGAAGGAAAAACAAATGACAAGAAATATAGAGAAGACTTGTATTAATGAAATGCAAAGTTTGTGGCTACAAAGAAGAGGTTTCACTTAAGAGTTTAGAAACGATTAAAAACCTACCACCTGTATTGAAGTGTATAAGATACTATGCCCTTTTTGTCTTAATTATATGTATGAAGACAAAGATAACAACGATCAACAGAATTGATAATCAATACTTATTAAAAGCCCTTTTCATAGTGCACAAATTAAAAGTTGGCCATATGTCCTAACTTTGGACTTTATAAGAGACGCAATTAATTTCTTAATATTTTAAAAGAGGTACCACGACCTCTTCTAACTATCTATCCTTATTTTTCTCTTTCAAACAATAAGCACCAATACCCAACCATACAACAGTCAAAGTAATCAGCAACACCTTAGAACCAGTAGGCAAAGGACCCAAATCAGAACTTAAACTACCTATTTGATCCAAACGATACAAAGACCTTACATCCTCAAACAGCTGATCAATAAAGTCACCGTCTACATCCTTACCTCTTCTAGCACCCTTAACAGTTTCCTCAATCAATTGACCAGCCGCATTTCTTAAAGAAGCCGAACCATTAAAGACACTAGTAGTAAAAGTATTATTGATATTATCAATCAACAGCTTAACAACATCAATCTTTATACTATAATGCTCAAGATTATCTTCGCCACCTCTACTCAAGTAATCCTGATAACTAGGGTCATCAATCGCCTTAGTAGTAACTGGAATATAACCTTCAGTCTCACTATAACTAATCTGAATATCATTACTCAACAAATACTGGGCAAAAATCCAAGATGCTAACACCTCATTAGAATCAGCCTTATTAAAGATACAAATAGAAGGACCCTGAGAAATCATCGTAGGATTATCCGCGTCTTCTTGAGGAACCTCTCTCACTACTGTTTCAAACCTAACAAGCTTCTCTTCAGGAATATCAACCAACGGTGCATCGCTTCCCATCCAGGTAGCCCCAGCTGTTGAATCCACCGCAAAAATACACTGACCAGCATTCAAGAAATTAGCTGGATAACTAGAAATCTTAAAAGTAGAGAAAGCCCTAGACTCTGCATGCTTAGCAATCTTTAACAACAATTCCTTAGTAGTATCATTGAAAATCTCGATATTACCATTATCATCAGAATAGCCAGCACCACTTTGTCTTAAAAGCTGAATCATCATATTATCAGTAGACTTATAGATAAAAGGAATCATCGTCTTTTGACCATTAACTAAGAAATTACCATCCTCATCCTTAGCCATAGCCTTCTCACTAACCTCAAAAATGAAATCCCAAGTTACCACATCAGGTATTTCATAACCCAACTTCTCCACAAAATCTTTATTAATATATAAAGCCTCTGTAGACCTCATAAAAGGCAAGGCATACTGATGTCCATCGATCACTCCCTCATTCAAAAACTTAGAAACAATCTCATCTTTACTTGGACCATCAAACTTTATTTCACTACCACCAAAACCATACTTAGCATCAGCCATCAACTCATCAAGTGGCACAACCACATTATTACCAGTCAAATAAGTTGCAATATGATCAGGATAAGTAATACATACATTAGGAGTAGTATTAGTAGAAATATTAGTAATAACATCATTATAGATTTGACCATAGTCAGTATATAAAGACAAATTAACCTTAATATTTGGATAAATAGCCTCAAAATCACTAATAGCCTTCTTATAAATAGCTACCTGATTCTTATTACTATCATTCTTCGCCCAAAAAGTAATCTCATAAGTCTTAGTAGAATCATAGTCTTCAGGAACTGTAAAACCCGTTGTTTTAGCTTGACCATGACAAGCTGTTAAACAAAATAACACTAGAAGTAAACAAATAAACTTTCTCATCCCTTTGTACCTCCTCTTGAAACACCTTCCATAATCTTCTTATGGAAAATCAAGAATAAGACAATCAAAGGAATTGAAATAAGTACAACCGCCGCCATCATTGCTGGCACATTCTCTCTACCAAAACCACTCTCTCTAATTGTCTGAATACCATTAGAAACAAGGAAATACATCTCGTTATCCGTGATGAGTCTAGGCCATACATAAGCATTCCAACATTCAATAACCTTAAGAATAATAACTGTCACAATAGTAGGCTTACAAATAGGAATCATCACCTTAAACAAATACTTCAAATCACTAGTACCGTCAACCTTAGCAGCCTTATACAAAGAATCCGGAATCTGTTGGAAATTCTCTTTCAACAAATAAATATAAAAGACACTAGTAACACTTGGAAGAATCAAACCCGTAAAAGTATTTCTCAAACCCAAATTTGTAATCGTCACAAAATTGGTGATAATAACAAGTTCATTTGGAATCATCATCAAAGAAAGGAAAGCCGTAAAAGTAAAATTCTTACCCTTAAAATCCAAACGTGCAAAGGCATATGCCGCAAGCACTACCACAATCAACATTAATGCAGTAGTAACTACTGTAAAAATCAAAGTATTCAAGAAATATCTTGCCAAAGGAACCGCTGTAAAAGCCTGCGTGTAATTCTCAAGTGTTGGATTAGACACAAAGAACTTTGGAATATATTCACCATTATAAGTACCATAACTCTTCAAAGAAGTAAGAATCATCCAATAGAAAGGAAACAATACGATAATAGCCCAAATACCCAAAAAGATATAAATTATAGTCTTCAAAAGACCATCCTTAAACTTAGCCTTCTTATAATCCGTATTATTCATAATTAACCCTCTTTGAAGTCAACAAATTAATCACCGTAATTGTCAATACTATTACAAACAAAACAATCGCAGCAGCACTCGCAAAAGACGGATAACCACCAGAAGCACCATACAACATATCATAGATATAACCTACAATCGTATTCATACCAGCCGCATTCAAATCCGTACCAAATATCGCAACTACATCACTATAAGCCTTAAACGCACCAATAAAACCCGTAATAATCAAATAGAAAATCATTGGTGAAATCATCGGTAAAGTAATCTTTGTAAAAATTCTAAACTTAGAAGTACCATCAATTCTTGCCGCCTTATATAAGTCCTGATTAACACTAGCTAGGGCACTTGTAAGAATCAAAATCTTAAAAGGTAAAACTACCCAAATAGTATAGAAACACAAGACAAACATCTTAGCCCAATACGGTCCATCGATAAAGTCAATAGAACTATAACCTAATGAATTAATAAGCACATTGACTAAGCCATCAGAATAAGCTGTCTTCTTAAACAAAATCATAAATACCAAACCAACTGCCAAAGTATTTGTAACATATGGCAAGAAATAAATAGTCTGAAATAAATCCTTTAACTTCTTAATTGAATTCAATGCCAAAGACACCAGTAACGCAAAACCAGTTGACAAAGGTACTGTAATAATAACCAAAATAAATGTATTTTTTAACGCCTGTAAAAAATAAGGATCACGAAGCACATATTGATAGTTATAAGCGCCTACTCCCTTATAAGTACCAGAGGCAAAGTTATAGGCCTCCTCAAAAGAATAGACAAAAACATCAATAAGTGGATATACCATAAAAACGCCAAGAAAAACCAAAGCCGGCAACAAGTATAACCACGCTTTATAATTGTTTTTCTTAAACATCTAAACGCTCTTCACTTTCTTTATCAAAGACATAAATCTTACTAGGCTTAATCTCAAACTTAATTGTCTTCGAATCTTCATTAACTACAGTATCACTTGGAGTAATAGCCCTAACATCCTTATCAGAAACACAATGCTCATTATAAGAAATCACATTATGATCTCTTCCCATAACATCCCTTCTAATAAAATCACAAGTTAAGACACCACTCTCGCTTACTACTAACCCTTCTGGTCTAATGCCAACATAAACATCTCTATCACTAGACTTAAATTCCATAATCTTATCATCACCGATATAAAGATGATTATCCTTAATCCTGCCATCAAAGACATTAATGGCCGGTGTACCCAAAAACTTAGACACAAACAAATTACAAGGATTATCATAAACATCCTGTGGCTTACCAATCTGTTGCACAACACCAAGCTTCATAACCACAATCACATCAGAAATAGACATAGCCTCCTCTTGGTCATGAGTAACAAAGATGGTAGTAATACCTGTTTCCTTTTGAATACGTCTAATCTCCTCACGAGTTTGTAAACGAAGTCTAGCATCCAAGTTACTTAATGGTTCATCTAGTAACAACACATTAGGAAGCTTAACCAAAGCACGCGCAATTGCCACACGTTGTTGCTGACCACCAGACAACTGCTTAGGATAACGATCCATATACTCTTCAATCTGAACAAGCTTAGCAGCCTCAATAGCCTTAGCCAACATTTGTTCCTTAGATAATTTATCCTTACCCTTTAAATTCTCAAGTGGAAAACAAATATTCTCCTTAACAGTTAAATGAGGATACAACGCATAATTCTGGAAAACCATACCAACACCTCTATTCTCAGGGGGCATTTCGCTAACATCCACATCATCAAAATAAAGCTTACCTGAGGTAGCACCCTCTAAACCACAAATTAGATTTAAACAAGTAGACTTACCACAACCTGAAGGACCCAACAAGCCAATCAACTTACCATCAGGAATCTCAAAACAGAAATCATTGACTGCCGTAACATCCTTACCGCCTTTGGTATTAGCCTTAAACACCTTCGTTAAGTGATCAAAAACAACCTTCATAAGTTACTCCTTGTTACCAAGCTTTTTATTCACAAACTTCACAATAGTAGTCAAAGTTTGCTTAGGCACAAACCTTGTAGCCACAGCAGCACTCTTATACAAGATACCATCAACACACAAACCACCACCAGCATCAACCTTACGCATACCAGAATCAGCTAATTGCTTAACATTTCTTGTAAAATACTTCTTCTTAACATTAGACATAGTCACATTAGCACGATTCCAGAAATTAGTATCAATAGGACCTGGACAAATAGTTGTAACCTTAACATTATATGGCTTCAACTCTTCTCTTAAAGCTAATGACAAATTAAGGACAAAGGCCTTAGAAGCATAATAAACGCTCATATAAGGACCTGGCATAAAACCGGCAATAGATGCGATATTCACGATATGACCAAATTCCTTTTCCTTAAAATAATTACCAAAATAATAAGCCAAAGTCATAAGGCCCTTATCATTTAAGTCAATCATCTTTTGAAACTTCTCAACATTACCATCTAGAAACAAACCAAAATCACCAAAACCAGCATTATTCACAAAACAAGAAACATTCAAGTTATTAGAAATAACATAATCATATACAGCCTTAGCACCATCTGTCTTAGACAAATCAGAGATTAAAGTTAAAATATTAACGCCATACTCTTCATTAATCTCTTCCTTAGCCTTCAATAGCTTATCTTCATTTGTGGCAACCAGCAACAAATCAAAGTCTCTCTTGGCAAATCTCTTAGCAAATTCCTTACCAATACCAGAACTTGCCCCCGTAATAACAACATAGCTCATAAATTATTCTCCTATCTTTGCATATCGTCTTGCAATCCAGCTACATACACTATCCAAACCTGGATAGATTACTCTTTCTGAAATATTAATATAATCAAGCTTATCTCTTATTTCTAGCTTATTCTCCTTAGGAATGATTATCTTATATAAAGAAGAATCTTCTTCAACTAAGTCAGATATTAAGACCTTAGAATCAGAACAAATAGAGAACAATGAGTACTGATTAATCATTCTATTATCACCACTTGCAGGTTCAAAGAATAGAAAGAAGGGATCATCACTCAAAGCTTCTAGTTCCCCTAAATTCTTCGCATTTCTCTCTAACAAACTAACCGTAAAAGAACTCATATCTCTTTTAATTAATTCAGACTTCAAAGGTTCTGGCATCCTCTTTAAAGATTCATTAGTATCAATACAATAGATAGCACCATCCTTATCATAATCATTTAAATTAACAGTCACAAAATGAGCAGCTACCAAAGGTGAATAAGTCCAATCTAATAATCTAGTAGGAAGACCAAAGTGTTGACCTGTTGCCAACATTTGCCAGAAAGAATTAATATCCTTTAGTTCATCAAAGCCATACTTCTTAAAAGACCTAATAATATTCTTCTCTAAAGCAAGATTATGACTACATTCACGATTAAGAGTTGTAATCAAAGGATAATTATCATCAGAAACCCCTCTATAAACATAATCATTACGATAACGGTGTATCTTACTATCGTAACAATCCTTAAATACTAAATTTTGAAGTTCTTCAAAACTATGAATAACAACCTCTCTCATCTACAAACTCCTCGCTATACTCTCAATTTTATTTAAACGATGTTTAAGACCTGACTTAGAGATAGACTCTCCATATCTTTCCAGATACTCATCACATAATTCATTCAATGAATAATCCTTACAATCAAGCCTCAAATCAATGACATTCTTTAGCTTCTCATCCAATTCTTTATACTTATCAGCTTCTTTAATTGCCAACATATAATCTATTTGTTCATTGGCAGCTTTCAAAGACTTCATTTCATTGGCAATCTCACAATTATCGATTCTAATAAGTGAATGCTTAAAATCCCTTTCGATTCTAGCATCCTCAAACTCCAATAAACAGGTAGTAGCACCAATAAGTCTTAAGAAATCCGAAATCACTTCCGCCTTCTTTAAATAAACAATTTGTTTATTCCTTCTTGTAGAAATCTTAGCCTCAATATTAAACCTTGCCAACAATTTAACCACAAAGTTGGCATGATCAACATCATTTAAAGCCAACTCCAAATGATAATTCTTATTCATTGGTGAGTTACAAGTACCATAGGCCAAGAAACAACCAGCCAAATAATTCTTAGCACAACAGTTCTTCGCAACTGTCAAATAAGAAGGATGTGACAATAAGCCATTCTTATACAAGCCAACATCTTCAAGTATCTCAATACCACTTCCAAGTGTCTTAACAATATAAATATTATTCTTCTTTAAATTATTCTTCTTAATAACACTTAATTCGGTATCAACCTTATACAATTTCTTTAGAAGATAAACAATACGCTTCTCACAAGTTGGATTCTCACTTCTAATTAGAAGCTGCATCCCCTTGTTAGAAATAGTCAAAGAAGAGGTCAACTGTAAAAGGGCACAAAGCTGTGCCTTCTTGCAACAATCATCCACTTCAATAGAAGCTATCTCTTGTTTTATAGAACCTGTAAAAGACATTAAAGCTTCTCCAGTAATGACTTAACAACTTTTCTAATCTTAATTGGGCTGTGTCTTACATTATTCTTAGAAAAATCTAACAAACTTCTAGAAATAACCTTTACGCCATCATTTCCTTCATCTTTAACTTCAATTGCCTCTTCCACAATATATCTAGCTAAGATATCCTCAGGAATCTTATCCTTATGAGCCACCACTAAATCAAGTGGCACATTATGTCTTCTAAAGGCGTCCACATGTTCCTTAAGATTATAATTATAAGTCTCACCCCTTTGAGTCATCGCATTGGCAAAATAGATCTTCTTAGCCTTAGATTCATTTAGTGCATCATTAATATCCTTAATAATCACATTAGGCATAATCGAAGTATATAAACTGCCAATACCATAAATAATCAAATCAGCCTTAAGTATCGCATTAATAGCTTCCTTATTACCAGGCACATCATGATCATAAAATACCTTATCAATATGCATTAACTTAGAAGGAATATTAGCCTCACCCTTTTCAATAGAACCATTCTTATATTTCGCATATAAAGAAATAGTATCCAAACTAGAAGGAATAACCCTACCCTTAGTCTTCATCATCCTACCCATTTCCTTAATCGCAACAGGCAAGGAACCATTATTAATCTCAATCAAAGCTGCCAATACTAAATTACCTAAAGAGTGACCAGAAACATCACTTTCATCCTCGCCCTTAAAACGATACGCAAAAAGCTCATTAAATTCTTTGGAATCAGATAAAGAAACTAGGACATTACGAATATCACCAACAGCTGGAATATTATAAAGTTCTCTAAGCCTTCCTGTAGAGCCGCCATCATCCGCAACCGTTACAATCGCACAAAGATCTACATCCTTAAGATTCTTAAGAGCTTTCATAATAGTTGCCTGGCCATGTCCTCCTCCAATCACAACTACTCTTTTCATCTCTTGTCTAGCTCCCTATGTTTAATATGAGAAACATATTTATTCTTATAATAATCATACAAATAGTTCGCAATAGTAACACTTCTATGTTGACCACCAGTACAACCAACACAAATTGTCAAATGACGCTTATCACCATTGTTGTCATAAGCCTTCAACATGAAATCAACATAATCGATTAACTTTACAATATATTCTTGTGTCATCTTAGAATTAAGCACAAAATCCCTAACCTCAGCATCATTACCAGTCTTCTCTTTTAAATCCTCGACATAAAAAGGATTATCTAAGAAACGCACATCAAAAATCACATCACAGTCCTTAGGAATACCATTCTTAAAACCGAATGACACAAAGCTCAATGACAAGTTCTTATCTTCAATATCATTCAAAGCTCTATTTATTTGATCCTGAAAAGCTCTAACAGGAAGATTAGTAGTATTAATCAAGAAACCTCTATCCTTATATTTGTATAGAATATTCTTCTCAATATCCAAAGCCTCAGATAAAGTATCTGCCACATTATTTGTTAAAAGTGGATGAATTCTTCTTGTGAACTTATAACGATTAATGATAGTCTCCTTATCCGCATCAATAAGAATTAAAGTCACTTTAAAATTAGTATTAGTTAATAAAGTAACCGCCTTATCCAAGTCAAAAGGAGATATTGTCAACACAACATTTTGATACTTAAAAGAATCATCATTATCGATTAAATTAATTAATTCCTTTAATAGCTCTGGAGGGTATTGGTCTATACAACGATAGCCCTTGTCTTCCAAATAATTAGAAGCAGTGGTTTTACCAGCTCCGCTAACTCCACTTATAATAACAAGCTTTTTCATAATACCTTAATTGTATCACACGCTTATTTGTGTACCACCACTAATTACCAGCCTGTATCTCTAAAATAATATCTCTAAGTTCTGCCGCTCTTTCAAAGTTTAGAGCCTTAGCAGCCTCGTTCATTTCCTTAGTCAAATCCTTAACCAACTTATCCTTATCCTTGGCACTATGATTCTTCTTTTTCATATACTTAGAAATATTCTCTTTATTCTCTTTACCATGAATAACTTCAGCAACTTCCTTAATAATAGTCTTAGGCACAATCCCATGTTCTGCGTTATAAGCTTCTTGAATACTTCTTCTTCTATTAGTCTCTGTTATCGCCTTATTCATTGAATCAGTCATCTTATCTGCATACATGATTACCCTACCATGAGCATTACGAGCAGCTCTACCAATAGTTTGTATAAGTGACTTCTCACTTCTTAAGAAACCCTCTTTATCTGCATCTAAAATAGCCACCAAAGAAACCTCAGGTAAGTCCAAACCTTCTCTTAATAAGTTAATGCCAACTAAAACATCATATTCACCTTTTCTTAAATCATGAATAATTTGGCTTCTCTCTAGTGTCTTTGTCTCATGATGTAAATAAGCTACCTTTAGATTTTGTTGTTTCAAGAAACTAGTTAAATCCTCAGCCATCTTAACTGTTAAAGTAGTAATTAAAGTACGCTCATTTACAGCTATATTCTTTCTAATCTCTTCCAACAAGTTATCAATTTGTCCCATTGTCTCTCTTACTTCAACACTAGGATCAAGTAAACCGGTAGGACGAATAATTTGTTCAACCACTTCACCAGCCTTTTCTAATTCATAATCACCAGGAGTAGCACTGATATAGATTCTTTGCGCATCAATCTCTTCAAACTCCTCAAACTTTAGTGGTCTATTTTCTAAGGCACTAGGTAGTCTAAAACCATACTCTACAAGAGTCTCTTTTCTTGCCCTATCACCATTAAACATACCCTTAATTTGAGGCAAAGATACATGGGATTCATCGACCACAATTAAAAAATCCTTTGGAAAATAATCAAACAAGTTATATGGTCTTTGTCCAAAAGTTCTATGATCTATATGCATCGCATAATTCTCAATACCAGGACATACACCAGTTTCTCTTAGTGCCTCTAAATCATAACGACATCTTTGTTCCAAACGTTCATACTCTAATGGTTTATTATTATCTTTATAATACTTGAGTCTTTCCTCAAGCTCTTTTTCGATTCCCTCACAGGCAATATTAATGTCTTTCATATCTCTTGCATAACCGGTTGCTGGTGGGAAGACATATAAAACATAGGCATTGATGATATTTTTAGTAAGAGGATCAATCTCACAAATTCTTTCTATCTCATCATCAAACATTTCAATACGCACAATTATCTTATCGTTATGGCCTGGTACCAGCTCAATAACATCACCCTTAACCGAAAAAGTACCACGTAAATGATCTATATCATTTCTAATATATTGTCTTGCGATAAATCTTTTAATTAGCTCTTGTCTATCGATTGTTTCCCCTACCTTCAAAGTAAAAAACATATCCTCATAATTAGTAGGATCACTACTTGCATAGATACAGGCAACAGAAGCCACCACAATCACATCACTTCTCTCTAATAATGAATTATAAGTAGACATTCTAAGCATATCTATTTCATCATTAGTTACTGCATTCTTCTCAATATAAGTATCCGTCTTTGGCATATATGCCTCTGGTTGATAATAGTCAAAGTTTGAGACAAAGTATTCAACTGCGTTATTTGGAAACAAAACCTTAAACTCTGAATATAATTGACCAGCTAAGGTCTTATTATGAGCAAATACTAAAGTGGGTTTGTTTACTTCTTGTATTACATTGGCCACAGTAAAAGTCTTACCAGTACCTGTAGCCCCTAGTAATACTTGTTCATGTTTGCCTTCTTCAATGCCCTTAACCAACTTATCAATTGCCTTTGGTTGATCTCCAGTTGGTTTATATTCGCTTACTAATTCAAATCTTCCTTCTTTATACATACATCTCTTTCAAATGCTTCTTCTATATATTCACAAATATCTTTCGCAACATATAATCCTTCACTTTCTTCTAAAGTGATTGGAAGTGTCAACATTAATTCTTTATATAAAAGTGACTTGGCCATCTTTAACTTACTTGGATCTTTTAGATAATATTCTTCTAAATACTTATTGCCTGCTAAGAAGCCATCACTCTCTTCAATTGGTAGTTGATACTTAGGAATAAACTCATATTCCATGCCCTCATCATTGTAGTAGATAGTATCATTTAGCTCTTGTCTTATTAAAGAATCTAATAATAAAGCCTTCGCATTCTTAAAACCCTCATGACTTAAATAATCATTACAGATATCTACATATTCTCTTAGATTCTTCTTATCCAAGATAGATACTGCCATTAGCTGTTTCTCTTTTGAACCACCAAGATATTCAATGATTTCTTCATCACTTAAACTATGTGTCTTAATATCTACAACCAGGCTATCCTTAATCTCATTAAGCTTTTCTTCAAAGTCTCTTGGAATATAAGCTTGACTTAATTCATCATCAACTATTCTTCTGACTTCATCTTGTTTATTATCTTTTAATAATTCTTCTATTTTTTTTAAAATTTCATCATAATAATTCATGACTATATGATACATCTATTTTATAATTAATTGATACGGAGGCGTACCCAAGTGGCTGAAGGGACCGCACTCGAAATGCGGCAGGTCATTAACGTGGCGCATGGGTTCAACTCCCATCGCCTCCGCCATTTAACTTTATGAACTTTATAAATTCCTATAAAAGACTAGAACAATTATGTAATGACATGTTTAATGATAAACATGGTATTTCTATTTATATAGACAAAATGATTAACACTAGTAATGGTTGTTATTATGTTGACAGTTGGGACGAAGATTTAAAACAACTTAAGCATTACCGTTGGGTAAGAAACAAAATTGTACATGAACCTGATTACACTGAAGAAGATTTATGTGAACATAATGATGAAGTATGGCTTAACAACTTCTATAATAGAATTCTAAATCAAAAGGATCCTCTTGCGTTGTATCGTAAACAAGCATATAAAACCCAAAACAAAAATAAGCGTGTATCTATACAAACAAGTCAAGCATACACGCAATATAAAGAACCATCAAAAGTATCACCAATTTTAGTTACCTTGGTAATTATTGGCTTTATCATTATGATGATATTAAGTATCCTCTACTTTTTTATGTCATGATACAAGAAGAATTAATCAGCAAGCTTAATGCTAAAGACTTATTTGACAATAAGTTATTAGATAATTTAACTCCAGGAACTTTTTTTACTCTACAAACAATTCATAAGTATCTTTTTAATAATGTCTTTGACTTTGCTGGTAATCTTAGGACGGTTAATATTGCCAAGGGGAATTTTCTTTTTGCGCCCTTAAATTATTTAGAAAATACACTACAAAATATTGATAAGATGTCTCAATCTACATATGATGAAATAATTGAAAAGTATGTAGAAATGAATATTGCCCATCCTTTTAGAGAAGGCAATGGTAGAAGTACTCGTATATGGTTAGATCATATTCTAAAAGAAGAACTAAATAAAGTGATTGATTGGACTAAGTTAGACAAACAATCATATTTAAATGCCATGATTGATAGCCCTATTGATGACACTAAAATCAAAGAATTATTAAAAACTTCTTTAGCAAGCGACATCAATAATCGTGATATCTATTTAAGAGGTATTGATCAAAGCTATTATTTTGAAGATTTAAATGAATACACACTATCAAGCAACGGGATAGCTAAACGCAGCCAAAACGGTTGCCATTAAAACCATCAACCGTTTTGGCTTCCCGGACTTACGGCATAGAGACATTACTGAAAAAATTGTTTATGTAAAGCATTCACTAGATATAACTTGCTATAATGATGAAGTATTAAAGGAGCATTTTAGATGAATAAGAAATTATTATGCGTTTGTGCATTATCGCTATTACTAACAGGTTGCGGTAATTTAGCTACTAGTAATGTAGCCGATGGTGAAACCGTTACGATTGATGCTACTGAAAAGTTAGATCCAACTGTTTATTTAAAAGATTTAGATAAAAACGCTACTGTTGATTATGAAATTAAAGATAACGAAATGATTATTACAGTAACTAAGGGTGATAAAACTGAGAATATTAACATTCCAGTAGAAGTCAATGAGCCAAAGGTTTCAATTGATAGACATATCGAAGTTGATAAGTATGTTGGCTACGACTTAGAACAATACATCCACGAAGATGAAGGTGTAACCCACACAATAAACTTTGATGAGGATACAGGCAAATTATCCGTGACATTCACTAAGGGAGAATGGTCTACTACCCTAGAAGATGATGTTACAGTATTAGATAGTAATCCTATTAATAACTGGCCAAAGAAATACTCATGCGAAATTAATAATAAAGGTGCAATTGGGTATTCTTTAATGTTAAATGAAGATAAAACTTTTAAAATGAATTTGGTAAACGGAAAATGGAGTGATACTGGTAGTTACACATATGACGGCGATAACAATTGGTTCTTTGATTACAATAATTCAATTGATTTATACGCAACAGGTAATTATGAAAAATTTGCACAAGATACAGGACTTAATAGTTGGGGTGAACAAACATATATAACTTGTATATTAATTAAATAGTTTACAGTTAATTAATCTCGGATTAAAATCCGAGATTTTTATTTGGTCAAAATTAAAAAACGGTTATTTACAGTTAAGAGGGATAAAAATCCTTTAATAAAGGCATGTTTCATGATCTCTACCCCTGCTTTTTAACGATTTTATTTTCATAATAATGGTCAATGTTTTATTTGTATATAAAACTATGTTACGTTAAAAGTAATAATTATCTTTTAATAAACTATAATATAGTGAAAGAGGCTGAAGTAAAAAGTTAAGTTCCACTTTAAAGCCTTCAAAAGAAATAGGTGAATT
>ERZ1026772.945-NODE-945-length-17850-cov-12.953807_pt1 | contig 17850 bp, 33 predicted proteins | sample MGYA00380124_ERZ1026772 | MGnify/ENA primary metagenome ERZ1026772 (study PRJEB33269, sample SAMEA4719760) | human gut metagenome | biome: human-associated habitat; feature: organic feature; material: feces | place: Cameroon | collected 2013-10 ...
AAATAAAAAGTTTAATTGTAAAATTGGATGGCGATTATGTTGATTTGAAATATGAGGTAAAACCAATGCCATTCCGAAGAATTCGTAGGATTACAGGTTATTTGGTGGGCGATACAACAACTTGGAATGATGCAAAGTTAAACGAGTTAAAAGATAGAGTCAAACATAGCTAGAATAGAGGTGTTGTCTATGAGTACAGAAGTAATTGTTGCAATATTAGCATTAGTAGGAACATTGGCTGGTTCGTATTTTTCTAATAATAAAAATACAGCAGTTATGGATGAAAAAATTAAAGATTTAAAGAAAGACATAGAAACCTTATCAGATAGAGTAAATCGCCATAATAATCTTGTAGAAAGAATGGCGATAGTAGAAGAACATATTAAAATGAGTGAAAAAGGAGAGAGATAAATGTTAGATTTAAGTGTTATAAGTAATTATTTAGTAGTTGCAGTAATATTAGTATGTTGTTGTATTGGATATGTAATAAAAACAAGTTTAGATTTTATACCTAATAAATATATACCTCTAATCATGGCAGTAATAGGAGTTATTCTTAATGTATGGGTAGCAGGTTATATAAATATAGAAGTTTTACTAGGTGGTATGTTTAGTGGATTGGCAAGTACAGGCTTATATGAAATGTTTAGAAATTTATTAGAAAATCTTGAAAAATAAGAAGGTGATAAATAATGAAGACTAAAAATGGTTTTACATTATTAGAAAATGAAAAAGATGTAAAGGAATGGTTATCTAAGCAAAAGGTAACTAGAACAATAAATAAATTACAAGTACACCATATGGATATGCCTAACTATTCTACATGGGAAAAAACTGATAAGAAAGTATTCAGTGAGCCACACTTTGGGAGAACACAATCGCTAGATGATTATGGAAAAAGAACATGGCATTATAGTGATGGACATGGGCATTACATTGCACAACATTTCAATGTTTTTTTAGATGGAAAAATAACAACTGGTAGAAACCTTAATAGTACACCTATTGGAATAAGAGGTTGGAATACTGGAGCAATTTGTATAGAAATATATGGTTGCTTTGACAAAGGCAAAGACAAAATGACATCCGCACAAAAGAAAGCCGTTATATATCTATATGGAGAGTTATGTAAAAGATTTAAGATAAAACCTAGTACATCAACAATAAGACCTCATTGCTGGTTTACAGCTGGTGGTACTTATTTGGGAAAATATGATGTAAATAAATCAGCTAAAACTTGTCCAGGTACTGCATTTTGGGGTAAAGGATGCAGTAAAGACGGTTTTGCATGGTTTATTATGGACGTAAAAAACTATGTAGAAGGGAAAAAAGAAGAACCTAAGAAGGAAGAAACCAAGGCAACTACAAAGAAATTTGAAATAGTAACACTTGATAAACTTAATATAAGAAAAGTGGCAGATTGGGATGCAGATCCAGTTACAACAGTTAAGAAGGGGCAACATCTACAAGTAATAGATACAGTGGATGCTAAAAATGGAAGTACTCCTATGTATCGCTTAGAATCAGGTTTATATATAACTGCATCTGATAAATATGTAAAGAAAGTATAATAAAAAGGCTGGTAGGGATTAATTTCCTTACCAGCTTTATTTTATAATTTATTCATCTTGATTGTCGTATTGTTGTGATTGATCATCATCTTGTTGTGTTTGTGTATTACGTTCTATAATTTTTTCGTTTATACTGTCAGAATCTTCAAATTGTCCTTTTCTTCCATTATATTCTTCTTCTGTTACTGGGTGCCCATTGTAATAATATTCAGTATTACCATCTTCAGTATATTTGATAAATTCCTGTTCATCGTTATTGATCCATGCATCTTCATCGCTTTCATCATCAGGAATTATTTCATCTTCTATTGCCTTGCCAGGTTTTTTAGCACCGATGCATTCATAATGTACGGGTTTTCCGTTACGTTCACACATATCACTTACAGGTACAAACTCGCCACATATAGCACATATTTGGTTATTTTCTTCATTATTAGTATTTTTTTCCTTTTGTTGAACTTTCTTAGTTGTATTATTTTTTTCTGTATTAGAATTAGTTTTTTCGGTTTGCTCTTTATTATTTGTACTTTCTTTATTAGTATCTACTTTATCCTTATTTGTATTTGTGTTTTTCTTTTCTATTTGTTGTTCTTGCTTAACATTATTTGTAGTATCGTCTTTCTTATTTATATTATCACTACAACCTACCATACTTACTGCTAATATACTTGCTGCTAATATGCTTGTTATTCTTTTATTCATACTAACATCCCCTTTATTTATTTTATACTTTTCTTGAATTCTTTGTATTCTTCCTTTGTTAAATTGTATTTGCTATTACAATGAGTGCATTGTATTACTGCTCCACCAATCATTGCTGCAATAATACCAATCACTAGGAAAATAGTTCCTAATATAAATGCAAGTGGTGCACCTATCCAACCTATAATTGGTATCCAAAGTAAACAACCTCCTGCTAACCACAATATAGCCCCTGCACTAAAGAATATACTTGATGCAGATTTTATAGATGCTTGTTGCCCACACTTAGGACATTCAATATAAGATTTATTTTTTACTTCATTCATGTTAACATCTCCCTTAATAATTTATATTTTAGAATTCTATTTTATTTGACAATTTCCTCTTTTCTACAACATATATGAAAATTTGAATAAGTCTTATCCATATATCCTTTATTAATATAGTTTATATTTATAATGTCGCCTAAAATAACTCTACAATTGTATTCTTCATCTCTAAAAAATTTTATAAATATTATTGTTTTATCTCTTGATAAATTTAATCTTTTACTTAAATCTTCTAATTTTATTTCTCTATTCCATTTTTCTTTGCTTATTCTTTTAGAATTTTCTTTTAAAATGGATAGCCATTCTTTAGATAAATCTTTTAAATTTTTTAATACATATTTTATATCTTGAGAGTTGAATAGTTTAGCTATATTATATCCTTTATTAAAAGCATTGAATTTTTCAGCATAGTAGCTTTCATAATAAGTTATTTCATAGTAGTCATCTATTTCTTTTAATATAGAAAACTCAAAATTATCTTTGCCATATTTATTAAAAACCTTTTGGAGCTTATTATTAATATGGTTACCTTTCTTTAGTTCATATAAATGTTGTTTCCAACGTTCTTCGATATTAATTGATTTCCCTATATAGCTTTTATCTTCACTTTTACAATATATTCTATATATTCCACTAGTCATACTATTTCCTCCTCATAGACTACTCAAAAGAGTAGCCTACTTTAATTTTATAAATATTTTTCTATTATAGGTAAAATATCTTTTTCTTTTAAAAACTCATACAAGAATAATCTTCCCTTTTGAGTCCATTTAGTAATAATACTCACATCATCTCTTCCGTCTTTATGTTTATAATTTACTGTTTCAGAATGAGTATATCCCTTATTTTGATATTTTTTATATAAAAACCATTGATTACCTAATCTATATTGTATTTTAAAATCACAAAGTAATTTATTGAACTCTTGAGCAGACATTCCATAATCTTTTGCTATTGATGTTACTTTGATTAATCCTTTATTTTGTAAAATTATATCTGTGTAATGTGCTTTAGGTTTTAATACTTTTATTTCATCTTGTAGTGGTTCAGTTACTACTTTTTCAAAATCTTTGATTGCTAGTGCTTTTTCTAGGTCTGTTCTTGAATTGATTATATTTAATATTGCTTGGTCGTGTTTTGTTAATTGTGGTTTTGGGTTGAAATAATTTTCTTCTAATGTATCGAACATTTCCCATGCTTTATCAGTTCCTAACATTTTACAATGTCTACTAGCGCCTCTTTTAGTCCAAAGATACAATTTAGGTGAAAATTTAATTTCTTTATATAGAGGTTGGTTAGAATTTTCTATTAACCTTTTAAAATCCTTCAAATCATTACCTTTTAGCTCATAATAATGTTTGCCCTCCACAAATTTTTCTTTAGCATAATGAAAATTTTGTTTTATATTATTTACTTCACATTCATAAACCTCTGCTAACATCTTAGTAGTTATAACTACCTCTTCATTAAATTTTACTGGTATTAAATCTTTCATACTCTAATCCTCCTCTTGATTTTTATCTTTAGAGAATTTATAATATGATAGAGAAGTTTTTATAAGTTCTCTATGTGTAAAGATATCCTGTTACTTTGGACGGTAGGGGATATCTTTTTTATTTGTCTTTATCACTATTTAGATATTCATGTATAGCTTTTTCTAAAACTTCCTGAATAGATGTATTTTCTTGCAAAACTTTAATTTTTAATTTAGTTCTAGTGTTTTCATCTACTCTAACCATTATTTGTTTTTGGTCATTCCTTTTCATTTAATTACTCCTTTCTCTCTATCTAATTATATGTTAGCATGATAGCTTATTAACATCAACTATATTTTGAAAAATATTCCAATAATCGTTCGACATAAAAAGACTAGAGAAGTCAATCCCTAGCCTTTCCTTTATTAGCAATTATAATATTCATTTTTTATGTTGTCATATCCCATTAGAACCTTTCCAGAGGCATCAGAATACAATTCACATCTTACTTGGGAAGGATCTACTTTGTTTTCATCCCCACCACTTATTTCTATAAATAATTTTTTAGCCTCTGCAAATTTACACCAGTCACTCAACCATTCGTTTCCTTCTCTATCAAACCAACTAACAATATAATTTTTATTCATTTTCATATCCCCCTTAATTTTTTATTTACTTATATATATGAGAGAGTTTATATAAAAATTACATAAATTTATATAAATTTTAAATAATTTTTTATTAATTTTATGTAACACTTTTGTAAAATTTACATATATTTATATAAACAAAATAAATAGAGGATTTTAAGAAAAAATAAATAATATATAAATTATACATTTTTTAGGTAATAATTGAATAAAAATTAGTGAGGTGAGATTATGGCAAAAGAAAAACCAACTATAATCAATATTTCATTTAAAAAGAATACACTTGATGACGCCATGCTTTTAGATTGGCTCCAACGTAAATTTGAAGTGTATGGCAAAAGCAACTATATAAAACAAGTTCTTAGAAAAGAAATGCTAAAAGAAATAAATAAAGAAGAGTAAACAAAAGAAAAGCCAAGGAAAGAGTATCCTGGGCTTTTTTATTATATAAGATGTCTTAATAATTCACATAATGCAGCCAACCCAAAATAAATGCCAGCCTTAAACAATTCACTTACCTCCGATAAAATAAAAGATTAAGAATATTATTTCTCATAAGGGGGATTTTATAATGGTAAAATATTACACTTTTTCAGAATTTTTACACTTAGAAGAAGAAAACTTGAATATGATAGAAAAGTTCTTAGATCATATCAAAAGAAATAAAGTTGTATATTCAAGATTAGTATTATTAGTAGCTTTGCTAATGAAAAATAACAATATAATTTATGCAGAAAGTTTTGAAGTGAGTTTAAATAATTCAGCTAAACAAATAATAGATATGTTGTTAGTATTAGCTAAGTATTCATTTTTAGGTCTAGGGCTGAAGGAGATAATATCTACTATGATTGCTGGAGGAAGTTTTAAAGATGCAACGACATCAGGAATGCAATATCTATTGACTTATGTATTAATCAAATTGTATCCTAGCTTATTTAATATGTTTAGTAAAATTAATTTCTAGGAGGAGATACTATGAAAGCTAAAATAATCTTTAGCATATTAGGATGTTCATATAACTTATGCTTAATCAGTGGATTAGCAAGCTTTATATTATATGCCTATGGTTTAGATAAATGTAAGCATGGTCCAACTATAGCTATAGGGGTATATCTTGTATTGTCAATATTAGGAGAGTGTCTACTATGAAATTAAGTGATTATTATTCAATCAAAAGACAAGAATATGTAACATTTAAATTAATTCCAACTAAAAGCAGTAGAAATAATACAACTATAGGAATAGCACATCTTATTAATAGTATGTATAGAAGCACTAATAAACTTATCTATAAAGAAAATAAAAAGCTAATAATAGAAACTAGATTAAAAGCTTCTTATTATATACACATATCTAAAGAAAACATATCTTTTTATTTTATTATTCCTAAAATATTTCAGAATCAATTTAAAAGTAAATTTTCCGATACATGGAAAAATGTAGATATAAAAATTGTAGATGCAATTCCAGTAAATATTAATTTATGTAGTAAATACCAATTATATTACAAATTTGATGATGCATTATCTTTGGAAACCGATAGAAGAAATAATGATTTATTATCAGCCAATTTATCTACATTAGAAATTTTACAAGAAAATGAATTTATAGGAGTACTATATAATTTTATTCCTGTGTCAGAAAAAGAAAGTAATTACTTTAAAAAGAAGAGTAGTGAAACTATACAAAGATATAAAAACGGAGAAAACTTAAAGAAATCTAAAAGTTTATTGGATTATTCAAAAATAACACTAAAATTTTTAATAGACTTGATAAATGCCCTTTTAAATTGTCTTTTAAATGGGGAGCAAAATAATCAGCTTATACTTTATCCTTTAGGAAAAGAAACCTCTCCTAGTACCCAAAGAAAGCTCCAAAAGGAAATACTTAAAAATCAGACTCTAATTTTAGCTTATTCAGACGAAAAATCAAGAGAAAATCAATTATGCCAGTCTATTTATAATAGTTTTTCTAAAATTAACGGAGACAATGAATTAATTTATGCAAAAATAAAAAAAGATATAGATATAAATAGATATATAATTAACAATGTTAAAATAAATTCTACTAGTACAGAAGAGTGTTCAAATTTTATTTCTTTACCAGGGGCAGAATTAATAGATCAATATAAAAACATAACTCATAAAGAAACTAAAGAAAATCCAGTACCAAAAGAATTAACTACTGGGGTTATTAATTTAGGAAGTATTGTATATAAAGATAATAAAGACAATGCTTATCTTAGTACAGATGAAAGCCTGCAATCTTTGCCACTTGCAATATTGGGAGGAAGTAGAAGTGGAAAAACAACTTTTGCTGAGAATATGTGTAATGACATTATAAAAAATAATGAATGTTTAATTGATATAGATTTTATAAAAAATTGTGAAGCTAGTGAAGAAATTAAAAATATAACTCCAAAAGATAGACTGATAGAACTAGACTTAAGTAATTCAGATTGCATACCTAGTTTAAATTATAATGAAGAAAAAATTATGCAAAATATGAATGCAGATGAAATATCTAAAATAAGCAGAAGAAAAACAAATTATCTATTACAATTAATAAATATTATTAATGAAGATGATAAACAACTTTCTAGTAAAATGAGAAAATATTTAGGATCTGCTGCAAGAATAGGATTTTGTTTTAATGATATTACTATAAAGGATATATTAAGAATATTAACTAACTACAAATATAGATATAAAATAATTAATGATTTATCCAAGGACCTGCAATTTAAATTAGAAGATAGCATAAATAATTTACTGGAATTAGATGAATGGAGTAAAATAACTAAGGATAATCCAGTATCAGAGATAATAGGAACTAAAGAAAATAAAATAGAAGGGATAATGGATAGAATTGATTTGCTAAGAGAAAATTATGTAATAGATGCTATGTTAAATAAAGATAGCAAGAATGATATAGATTTTGTAGAGGCTATAAATAATAATAAAGTTATATTGATTAGAATGAGAGATAAAGATTTTGAAGACACCATAAGTATAGATATATTAACCACATTTTTTTTGCAGAAAATATGGATGGCTACTAAGATAAGAGGGTCACAAATAGAATTGCCAAATAGGTGTACAGTATTAATAGATGAAGTTTTTCAAACTCCTACAGCTCAAAAGTTACTTACGCAGCATTTTGTCCAATCAGCTAAATTTAATTTAAAATTTGTATTAACACTGCATTATTTAGAGCAACTTAGCAAGGAAGCACAATTAGCATTAAAGAATAGTAATTCATCATATATGTTGCTTAGTGGAGTTGATAAAAAAGCATTTATAGCTTTACAAGAGGAGTTTGAAATACATGGATATAGTTTAGAAGATTTATTAAACTTAAAAAGATATAGATCCTTAAATTTAATAAAAAGCAGAGATGGATATGAAGCGTTCATAACACAATTACCATTACCAATAAAATAAGGAGGGTATAACCCTCCTATCTTTATGTTCTCATATTAAATTTCATAAGCATATAATATGCCTAAATTATTTCATCTCAACTTTCTCAATTTTCAAAAGTCTTAATGAAATATATGATTTTTAATATGTAGAATATTCCTTTTATAGAAAATTTAACATATATTTAACATTTAATTCTATTTATACTATATAATTCTTAATTATTATGGATACCTGTTGATAAAATTGTGGATAAAATGCAACAACTGACTTTGTAACTGACATTTTAAATATATTCATGGTTGTGTTGCTGTAGATAGCTTTATTTGATAAGTGCAATCAATCACACGTACAGTGTGCCAAAGGTCATTGTAAACTTTGGAATTGAATAGCAAGTGTAAGTATTTTTAGTACTTACACTTGTAACTAATGGTAATTTTTACTATATTTTAGACTGTCAATACACTGACAACTGACAATCAAACTGACAACTGACATTACTTTTTAAATAGCATATCTTCCAAATTATCACTTGCTTTTTTATCCATTTCATCAAGTGTATGAGTGTATATATTTAAGGTGGTTCTTATATCTGAATGCCCTAACCTAGTTGATACTGTCTTTATATCTGTGCCAGCTGCAATTGATAGAGTAGCAGATGAATGCCTTAAATCATACATTCTAATCCTTCTTAAATCGTATCTATCGCAAAATCTAACAAATTGGTGGAATAATGTATTCATCTTCCACATTTCCAATCTTGTATTTAGGCATACTAAATTATATTGATTAAATAGAACACCATCATTTATTAGTCTATTTTGTCTTTCCTTCTCTTTTATCAATTTTTCAATCAAATAATTAGGTACAGTTATTATTCTTTTAGAATTTTCTGTTTTAGGATCTTTAAAATAAGAATTACCTTCAATCTCATAAATACTTTTATTAACAAAAATAGTATTCTTTTCAAAATTGACATCGTCCCAGCTTAAAGCCATAGCTTCACCTTTTCTAAGTCCAGCGAGTAACATTAATAATAAAGGTAGTTCTAATGCCTTATTTTCTACACATTTAATAGCTTTTAAGGCTTCTTCTTTGGTCCAGCTAGTAGCCTTAACCTTAATATTTTTTTTAGGAACTTTTATAAAATCTGTTATATTTTCATTTGTTTCTCTAAAACGATAAGCATCTCTTAAAACTACTCTAAGGGAAGCATATCTAGCCTCTGCACTACTTCCACCATGTTCTTTATATATTTTATTTGCCCACTGTTGCAATTGGTATACAGTTACTTCACTTAATTTAGTATCTTTAAAAAATGGCTCTATTGATGCTTTTATGATGCTTTTTCTCTTTTTTATAGTATATGGAGATAAATTATTAGTATTATCTTCTAAAAATTTATAACATCTATCTACTAATGTTATATCTTTACTTATTACAAACTTGTTTTTATTAATAGAACTTTTTAGATCAATAAGATGTTTATCTGCTTCCTTTTTAGAATCATATTTGCCAACACTTTTTTGTTTTAGTTTCCCTTTTTCATCATAGTATTCAACTATAACATTATAATTATTGCCTCTCTTACGAATAAATGTGCTTTTTATATTATCCAATCTTGAACACTCCTAGTTCTTCTGAAAATTCAACTTTATTCAATTCTTTATCTATAAGCCAATCACTAAGTTCGTAGGGGCTTATTTTCAATTTATTTGAAATATTTATTATCTGCTTAATTGTTACATTCTTTTTTTTATGTTTGCTTTCTAATTCGCTCAAAAAACTCTGAGATAAATTACATTTTATAGCTAATTCCTTTTGTGTTAATCTTTGTTTTTTTCTTGCTTCTTTTATCATTATTTTTCCTCTCAAATGTCATTTATATTTACACTTAAAATGTCAAATTAGGTCGTAAATATCGCTGACAGCGATATTTTTTCTGCTACAATTTTATTAGAAAGGGGAGAGACAATGAAAAAAGAAGAGTTTATTAAAAAAGTATTAAAGATAAAAAAGAAAAACAAAGATGATTATAAAAAAATAATTGATAAAATTAATGAACTAAGACAAGTAAAGTAATTTATTTGTCTTTTCTTTTTTTTATCATAGTTTGAATCATAGTATCAATTAATTCTTTATTGTCTTCACTTAAATCTGAATACTTTTTATATAAACTACTTATTTCATCATATTCTTTATTTAAATATTCATCAGCCCCTCTTAATAGAAAATCTATTGTTACATGAAAGTAGTCAGCTATTTTTATTAATGTCTCGGCATCAGGAAACCTCCTATTTGTTACCCAGTTTGAAACAGATCCACGCTTTACATTTAATGTATCAGCTAAGTCTTTTTGAGTAATACCATTACTTTTTATTAAAAATTGAAGCCTATCACCAAAGCTAGTCATATCAACACCTCCCATTACTTCAAATATACCATAATTAATAATTATATGAAAGTTATAGCTTCAATATGAATATTTTTTCGAAAAAAATTAAAAATAATATTGACAACTTCAATACGAAGCATTAATATATAAGTATAAACTTCAATATGAAGCTAGAACAAATTAAAGGAGGTTGTATAAATGCCAAACAATGTTGCTGGATTTAGAGCAAAATACAAAATACCTCAAAGGGTATTAGCTGATTTATTAAATATAAAATTGCCGACATATTGCAATAAAGAAAATAATGTCAGAGCTGAATTCACAAGAAGTGAAATGGTTTCAATAACAATATTTTTCAAGCAATATGAACCACAAATAACAATGGATGACTTATTTTTTTATCCAAAAGTGCTTCATAAAGAAGCATAACATATTAAGCTAACAAAAACATTAGGGGGATGATGGAATATGAAGAAAGTTTTAACAGTCAATGATGTACAAGAAATACTACAAATATCTCAAAAAACAGCTTACAACTTAGTAAGACAAGCTTTAACTGCTGGAGATATGTTCAAAGTAATAAAAATAGGTGGAGTTTATAGAATTCCAACTGAACCTTTTTTAAATTGGCTAGACCAAATGGATTAAAAGGAGGGGAGTAATAAATGTCAGTAACTTGGATACTTAAGATTTATTGTAATCTTATAAGAACAGGTGAGGCAGAAAATGATTGGGAAGAATATTTTAAATTTCAAGATATGGTATTAAGAAAAATAAATAAGGGGGAATAGTAAATGTCAGATTTATATAACAGTTACAAAGTTTTAAAAAATAATGAAGGACAAGCAGTACAAACAATACCTAGTTATGAAGTAGCTGAAATGATGCCTAAGAAACACTGGGAAGTATTAAATATGATACATGGTAAAAGTGATAGAAAAGGAATAATTGAAGTTTTAACTGACGTCCAAATGGACGTGAGTGAATTTTTCATTAAAGGTACTTACAAAGATAAAAGTGGAAAAGAGAATGTATATTATGAATGCACTAAAATGGGTTGTGAATTATTAGCAAATAAGATGACTGGGGAAAAAGGAGTATTATTTACTGCTAAATATGTTAAAAAATTTAATGAAATGATAGAAGATCCATACAAAGGCATATCAACTGAATTAAGAGCAATATTAATGTTGGATAAGAAACAACAGGAAATAGAAAAAAGAGTAACTGGTATAGAAAATAAGATGACAATAGACTATGAGTTAGCAGAAAATCTAAGAAATGCAATAAGTACAAGAGCAGTTTATTTGCTAGGTGGAAAATACACAGATGCTTATAAGAAACTAAGTAAAAAGTTGTTTGCAGAATTTTACAAAGGATTAAAAACTTCATTCAAGGTTAACAGTTATAAAAATATTGCCCAAAAAAATTATGATGATGCACTTAAATATATAGAAAATTGGAAACCTAGTGAGATGTTAGTGTATGCCATACAAGGATTGAATGGTCAATTAAGTTTTGAATATTAAGGGGGTTATATTATGCAAGACTATATTAAACATTTACAAAGCCAAATAGAGTACTGGCAGAGAATTGCCCTAGCAGAAAGAGAAAAGAACATTAAATTAGAAGAAATCATTAAGAAAATTGAAGAAAAGATATACAACTTAGAAGATAAGGAGGATAAATAAATGAACTGGATATTAGATGAAGTCAGAGAAAGTATTAAAAATAAGATTACAGTATGTGAGAGTTTCATGGAACTATGTGATAGCCAAACAAAACTATATAAAGATAGATATAGTACAAACGATTTACAAGTTGCTTGTAATTATGAATACTGGAGAGCATGTAAAATAAGAACAGCATACGAAATCAAGGATTTAAAAGAAATATTACAAGAAATTGATGCAATGATGCAAGAAGAAATTAAACAACTAGATGAAGCAGATGAAGATGAAAGAGAAAATAGAGCAGATGCTTACATGGGAATATAAAAATAGAACCTACGGCAATAGGTCCTATCTTTAGAAAAAGTTAAGTAATTAGAAATTTACTTTTTCTATATTATATCACGAAAGGATATGATTTAGAACATGAAAATTAGAGATTTATTTCAAGGATGTAATCAGTCTTTTAGAAATAGTGAGCCTACATTTCAAACTAGGCTATTATATGCAGAATTAAGTAGTCCTTATGATGTATACGCAGATAGCAAATGGGGTTATATAGATGCCTCAAAGGAACTACTGGAGAGTTATAAGCCAATCGATGAACTAGAGGCTTACATTGACAAATATGAAGCTACAGACGGTAATAACACCGAATATGACAAAGCTTATATATTAGCATATAGGGACTTTATAAAACAAGAGAATACTAAGGAGTGTGAAACTAATGAATAACAATAATGCATTGCAGTTAGCAACTTATACATTAGAAGGTGGACAAGTATTATCAGCCACAACTGTTAAGAATTATATAGCACCAGGAGCTACTGACCAAGAAGTTTTATATTTTATCGAATTATGTAAGGCTCAAAAGCTTAATCCATTTGTAAGAGATGCATATCTTGTTAAATACGGAAATCAACCAGCTCAAATTATAGTAGGAAAAGATGTATTTCTTAAAAAAGCTGGAGAAAATCCATACTTTGATGGATTAAAGGCTGGAATAGTAGTGGTTGATAAGAATGGAGAAGTAAAAGAACGTGAAGGCTCACTGAAAGTTCCAGGAGATGAATTAATAGGTGGGTGGTGCGAAGTATATCTAAAAAATAGAGAATATCCTACTAAGTGTTTAGTTAGCTTAGAAGAATATATACAAAAGAAAAAGGACGGAACAGTAAATAGTATGTGGAGTAGCAAACCATGTACGATGATACGAAAAGTAGCTCAATCTCAAGCTTTAAGAGAAGCTTTTCCAAATGAACTTAGAGGTTTATACGAAAAAGAAGAAATGGGAATAGATACAAAATTACCGGAAAAAGAAATAATTCCAGGTATGGCATCAACTAAGCAAAAGAATAAAATAATGGCCATGGCATCACAAAAGGGATTATATGATTTCAATAATCCTAAGGACATAAAAGAGTTAGAGTGTTTCTGTACTAGCAATGGATACGATTTAAAACATCTTAAATTTGAAGAAGCGGATGAAGTATTACAACTTTTAATTGAATATGATCCAAAGGTTGATGATGTAACTGTAGATGATGATGAAATACAAGATGTAGAGTTTAATGAAGTTACTGAAACTGATGAAAGTAATATAGAAGGACAAGTTAGTTTATTGTAATAGGTTGAGGATTAATTCCTCTTCCTTAGACAAAAGATAAAGTGAGGTGAAAGAAATGGCAAGACAACATGGAATGTATGGAACTCCAACATATAAGAGTTGGTCAGAAATGAAATGTAGATGCAAGAACCCTAATCATTCAAGAGGAAATTATGGAGAAATTACTTATTGTAAAGAATGGGAGGATTTTAGAAATTTTCTAAAAGACATGGGAATTAGACCTAAAGGAACTACACTAGATAGAATTGATCCTAAAGGAAATTATGAACCTTCTAATTGTAGATGGGTAGATATTTATACACAAGCCAATAATAAAACTAGCAATAGATATTTTGAGTATAAAGGTGAAAAATTAACGTTATCTCAAATATCAAGAAAATATGGAATTAGTAGAAGTAATTTAGCGAATAAAATTTATATTAAAAAAATGAACATAACAGATGCAGTTAATTACTTGATTGACAAAGGGGGAATGACTTATCGCAAATAGAAGAATGTTTTCTCTAAGAATTATAAATACGGCTAGATTTTTAAAAATGCCAACAAGCACACAATGTTTATATTTTCATTTAGGGTTACATGCAGACGATGATGGAATAGTTGAAGCATATCCGATTTTAAATTCTATAGGAGCAACTGAGGATGATTTAAAAATATTAGTTGCAAAGAATTTTGTAAATGTTTTAAATGAAGATTTAGTAACTTATATAACAGATTGGAAAGAAAATAACAAGATAAGAGCAGATAGAAAAATAGATAGCATTTATAAGGATTTACTTTTACAGGTTATTCCAGAAGTAGAAATATTAGAAAAAAAACCTAGAGCAGATAGATTACCAAAACAAATGGACGTCCATGGGACGTCCCATGGACAACCAATGGACGGCATAGGTAAGGATAGGTTAGGTAAGGTTAGTTTAGATAAGGATAATATACCTATAGAGGAAGAATATGTAAATGAGTATGTAAGTGAAAAATTATCTTCTATGAGTAAACTATATCAAAAAAATATAGGAATGGCTAATGGAATAGTAGGAGAATGGCTTATAGATATAAGTAATCAAATAGATGTTGATTTATTTAAAAAAGCATTAGAAATATGTACTGAAAAAGGGAAATTAAATTTTGGTTACTTAAAAGGCATAATAAAAAACTGGCTAGATATAAACATAACCAGTTTAGAACAATTACAAGCATATGAACTTCAAAATAATAAAACATCTAATAATAGTATTGCCTCAAAACAGAAAAATATACCAGCAACACAAAAACAATGTGATGATGCTGAATTTAAAAGAAGATTGAAAGAAAGTAATAAATTATTAGATAGCCTAGATGAAAATATATGGGGTGATTAGATGAATGAAACTTTTAAAAAGATATTAATGGAGAGAGTTAACAATATCCCTAAAAGAGATGATATAAAAGAATATGAGTGCCCTATATGTAGGGATTTACATTACACATTTAATGATTTAGGGCAAGCGGTGCCGTGCAAATGTAAAGATAAATTTGAATCCAAAGAAAAATTAAAAAAATGTGGATTAGATGAAGTGTTCAAGAATAAAACATTTAGAAATTATAAAGTGAATAATGAAACTCAATTAGCGGCGAGAGATAAAGCTATAAACTATTGCAATAATTTCCTTGATACAAATTCAAGCTTAATTATTACAGGTAGACCTGGAGTAGGTAAAACACATTTAGGAGCAGCAACAATGATTAATTTGATTGGCAAAAATGTACTTTGCAAATATGAACTATATACAACTATGTTAATAAATCTTAAACAGTCAGTAATGGATGAAACAAATTTTATAAGAGAAATGGATAAGTACAAAGTACCAAGAGTTCTTTTTCTAGATGACTTTTTAAAAGGAAAGCCAACAGATGCAGATTTAAAATATATATTTGAAATAGTAAATGAAAGATATCTTAAGAAAAAACCTATGATTATTAGTACAGAAAAGTCAATTGATGAAATAGTTAGTTGGGATGAAGCAGTGGCAAGCAGATTAGTTGAAATGGCTCAAGGAAACATAATAGAATTTGGAACAGATATAGAAAACTATAGATTTTATGCCAAATAATTATATTCCAGGGGATTTCCCCTGGTCCATAGGGGGAGTAATTATGATTATTGATAAAAATGTTGAATTGTTTAGAAAAGCTCAAAATGGTGATAGAATGGCAATAACAAACATCGTTGAAAATAACATGGGACTTGTTATTGCGCAAGCAAAAAAATATAAAGGTAAAGCAATAAGCTTTGACGATGCGATGCAAGTTGGAAGTCTAGGATTATTATATTCAATACAAAATTATGACCCAACATTAAATGTGAAATTTTCAACTTATGCAACGACAAACATAGTGGGTAAGATACTAAAAGAATTTAGAGACAATAGAGATGATGTACCTTTCAGGATACCACGAAGAAATTACAACCAATACAAACAAATCAAGCAAATTAGAAAAAAATTTGAAAGCCTACAAAGAGAGCCTACATTAAAAGAATTATCAGAAATTATGGGAATAACAATTGAAGAAGTTGTCAAGACATTGCATCTTATGGAGGGCAAAATTCCTATGGATAGTCCGATAAAATTATGCCCAAATGAAAGAAAAATTACCTATTCAGAAACGATAAGAGATATAAGCATATCAGAGGACAAAATAATTTCCAAAATAGATCTATTAAACGCTATGAAAAAACTTTCAAAATTGGAAAAAACAGTAATAGAGATGAAATTTTTCGAAGGAAAAACACAATCAGAAATAGCAGTACTACTAAATGACTATCAATCACATATATCAAGAGTAGAAATATCAGCATTAAAAAACCTAAGAAGAATACTTGAAGGTGAAAATAAAAAAGATAATTCAATACATCGAAATAAGAATAGATTTATAGATGTAGCCACAATAGATTTAAATTGCCTTACAGCACGTCAAAGAAGTGTAATTGAACTAGTATTCATTGAAGAACTAACACAAGCTGAAACGGCGAGAAGATTAGGCATACATAGGGCAAATGTATGTATAACAATAAAACAAGTCATTAGCAAGTTGGAAAAGTTAGAGAAAAAGAAAATTAGTTAAGGGGATGAAAACTAATGAAAAAGGTACTAGGAGGTAAAGAAAAAAGCTGCATAAACTGTGGAGGCACAATGATACATCTTAAAGTAAAAGGACTAGGTGTAGTAAGCCAGTGTCGAGAATGCGGTAATTTAGTAAATGGAAGAATAAAAGATGAAGTTAGAGTATGGAGTTATGATCCAATAATAGAAGAGGTGAAGTAATGAAATTAACAGGATTACAAATAAGAAATATGCAAATGCTACAGGACCTAGAAAAAATGATAAAAGAACTTGAGATAAAAAGGATAGAGCATGATTTATTAAATAAAAACAAATATGCTGAACTATATAAGGTTTATCATAGATTGTTGGAGGGAATCAGATGATAGATGAAAGAGTATATGTAGAAAATTATTTAAAAGAAGAATATCGTTTATCAAATTATTATTTCTTTGCTTCTAATATAGAAATACTTAGACTTATAGAGTATACAAATAAAGTAATAAATAAAACAACTAAATATAATAGATATGGAGAAATAATAGAAGGAAAGACAGGAAAACTTGTAAGAAAATATATACCAATAATAGGCCAACAAAATATGATTTATATATTAAATCTGGTTAATAAAACGAATAATAAAGCTACTTTAAAGTACATAGAAAGAGAATTTGAAAACTTTTATAAAAAATACAAATAGCAAAATATTATAGATTGTTAGAGGAGATTGGATATGAAAGAGGTTATAAAGTTTGCTAGATTCTACTATGAGCTGGGCTATAGCTTAAATGAAGCGATAACTATGGCTATTAATATAGCTAGGGAGGTTGAGATAAGCAAATATGAAATGGGGGGATTAAATGAAGAATAATTCAGAAGCAACACATCAAAAGATAATCTTCGAATGGGCAGAATGGCAGAAGGCTAAG
>ERZ1026772.946-NODE-946-length-17846-cov-5.458827_pt1 | contig 17846 bp, 11 predicted proteins | sample MGYA00380124_ERZ1026772 | MGnify/ENA primary metagenome ERZ1026772 (study PRJEB33269, sample SAMEA4719760) | human gut metagenome | biome: human-associated habitat; feature: organic feature; material: feces | place: Cameroon | collected 2013-10 ...
GTAGCCGTATTGGCCGCCAGGCCAATAGGCGTAGCAGCGGGCGTATTGGCGTAGCCAATAGACCGCTAAAAAAAAAAGCGCGTATTGCCGCAAGCAATAGCGCCGAAAGCGTAGCCCGCGTAGCCGTATTGGCCGCCAGGCCAATAGGCGTAGCAGCGGGCGTATTGGCGTAGCAGCGGGCGTATTGGCGTAGCCAATAGACCGCTAAAAAAAGCGCGTATTGCCACAGGCAATAGCGCCGAAAGCGTAGCCGTATTGGCCGTTAGGCCAATAGGCGGAGCTCGTGGAGCCGTATTGGCCGCCAGGCCAATAGGCGTAGCAGCGGGCGTATTGGCGTAGCCAATAGACCGCTAAAAAAAAGCGCGTATTGCTGCAAGCAATAGCGCCGAAAGCATAGCCTGCGTAGCCGTATTGGCCGTTAGGCCAATAGGCGTAGCTCAAAAACAAAAAAAAGGCGATTTCTGCAAGGAAACCGCCTAAGATGGAGCTAAACGGGATCGAACCGATGACCTCTTGACTGCCAGTCAAGCGCTCTCCCAGCTGAGCTATAGCCCCGTAAGACGCACGATGAAATGGAGCTAAACGGGATCGAACCGATGACCTCTTGACTGCCAGTCAAGCGCTCTCCCAGCTGAGCTATAGCCCCATGAGCGTCGTTGCGCGGCTCTCACCGTCGCAACGGGGGCGCTTTTACATCACGCGATGGTCGTTGTCAACATGTTTTTTCGAGTGGTGCATTTTTTTTATTCTTTTGCGCCGTCGTGTGAGCAACTGTCGCAATTTCCGTCGCAATCGCCGTGGCAATTGTCGCAATTTCCGTTGCATTCGCCGTCGCCGCAACCACTGCAACCGCCGCATCCACCGCATCCACCGCAACCCCCTGAGCTACCGCAACGCGAGAAGTCCCAGGGGATTTGCGTGAAGTAGTAGCCGTATTTGCTGATGAATTCATCGACGTCGTGATCGGCGGGGATGATGACGAAATTGCCGGATTCGGGGTCGTCTTTGTCGGCTTCGTATTCGATGGTGAGGCCGCCGGTGGCTTCGAGGAGACTGCGTTCGATGATGACGCGGAGCCCGTCGAAGTCGCAACATTCGTCGATTTCGGGGGAGTATTCGTCGAGGGTGAATGCCCATTCTGGGCCGTAGGCGATGCTGAGGATGGTGATGATGAGTCGCACGGAGGCGTTTGGTTTTTTCTTTTCCATGCGATCGTAGATGGTGCGGATCTGTTCGACGGCTTCGTCTTTAATGATGAATGGAACCATGGGGGGCGTCCTTTTGTTTGTCGTTGTTTTGGCTTATTGGGCTATTTGCGGTTGTTTGGGGCTATTTGGGGCTATTTGGGGCTATTTGGGGCTATTTGGGGCTATTTGGGGCTATTTGAGGTCGCCGTTATCGATGTATTTGGCGGCGTCGACTTCGCTTCGTAGCTCGGAGGGGAGTTTGAACCATCGTTGTGGGTCGTATTTTAGCGTATTTTTGAGCCATCGCAAACCTTCGTCGCGTCGGTCGAGGTGATAGACGTAGAGCATGCCGAGGTTGTGCATGCAGATGACGGCGCCTGGATCGAGGTCGAGCGCGTGTCGGTAGGCGTCGGCGGCGGCTTCGTATTCGTTTTGTTTTTCGAGCAAGACGCCTTTGTTCGACCAGGCTTCGGGGAATTTGGGATTGGCTTCGATGGCGGCGTCGAAGAGCTTGCTCGCGTCTTCGAATCGCTTTTCGATCATGGCGGCGGTGCCGCGGTTTACGAGTCCGCGTGCGGTTTCGCCGATGGCGATGAATGCCAATCCGCGTCCGTCCCAGACTTTGGGGTTGTTTTTTTGCGTCGGTTCTTTCATGACGGCTTCGAAGGCGTCGAGGGCGTCTTTGGGGTTATTGACGGCTAAGTAGGCGAATCCGAGCGAGACTTTGACGTCGTGGTCGTCGGATTTAATGTGCAGTGCGAGTTTGTAGGCGTCGATGGCGTCGTTGAATTTGCCGAGTGCGGCGAGGATGTTGGCGCGTTCAGTTTTCGACGAGAAATCGTTGGATTTTTTGTCGAGGGCGTTGTCGATGTATTGGAGTGCGTCTTCGAGTTTTTTGGCGTTTCGAGCGATGATGGCGCGTTCGCGCCAGAGTTCTGGGTCGTCGGGGGTCACGGCGAGTGCTTCTTGGATGCAACCGTCGGCTTTGTCGAATCGTTGTAGCGATGCCATGAGTTGAGCGGCTTTTATCCATGTACGCGTGTGTTTTGGGTCGGTGTTGAGGATTTGTCGGTAGAGTGCGAGGGCTTCGGTGGGTTTATCTCGATCGATGAGGATTCTGGCTTTGTTGTTGAGTGCTAGGATGTGATTGGGCTCTTTGGCGAGGATGGCATCGAGAACGGAGAGGCATTCGTCGAGGTGCCCGAGTTTGTAGAGTGCGACGCCGTATTCGATTTGGTGATTGAGGTTATTGGGTTCGAGTTCGATGCACTCTTTGAATGCGGCGAGTGCTTCGTCGGGGCGTTTGGCGTCGAGCATAGACCAAGCTTTCTGTTTCATTCGAGCGATTCGTGCATTGTCTGTCATGGCAATCACCGTTCCTTTATCGATGGGATGTCGCGTATAGGGCGCGAAACTGTCGCCTGCGGCGGCAAATGTTTATAAGTGTTCGAAATCGTCGCGTGAGGCGATAAATGTTTATGAGGGTTCGAAATCGTCGCCTGCGGCGGCAAACGTCTGGGTAAATGATTGAGCGAAATCGCCGCGCGAGGCGTGGTGTAGCTGGATAGATGCGTGTGCGGAATCGTCGCGCGAGGCGTGGTGTAGCTGGATAAATGCGTGAGTGGAATCGTCGTGCGAGGCGACAATTCCACTATAAAAACTTCATGTTGTCGGCTTTTGGCGGTGGTTCCCACTCGCCAGGTTCCCATTTGTCGAAGTTGGGGTCGGAGTAGTAATCGTACTGCGTTTCGGAGGAGATGTCGGATCTTTTATCGTCGAGGTGGTCGTCCATCATTTGATAGAGTTCTTCGTGTCGAGCGCGTTCTTCGGGGGTGAGTTTTTCTTTGTTTTCGAGTTTTCTGTTCAGAGCGACGAGTTCTTCGACGCGCGAGGCGACGAGAGCGGCATTTTCTTTGAATTCTTCGTCGCCGGCGACTTCGGCGTTTTGTTTGACGTCGCCGGCATAGGTAAGGTTGAGTTGCTGGAGCATGTAGATGGGGTGATAGGTGAAGAAGTTGTGGTCTTGTGGGAAATCGAGAGCGCTGGCGACTTCTTTCGTCATCCATTGGAACGGCAACCACAAGAGGAGCCATTTTCCGAAGGCGGCTTCGGATTCCCATTGCCAACCGACGGATTGGATGGCGGTCTTCGTCCAGTTCATTTTGGGCGACCATTCGCTTTTGTGGTAGCAGATCATCTTTCTGAAGTCGTGTTTTGAGCGCACGAGTGGGTTGCGTTCGCCCATGCTGTAGAAGTTTTGGATTTCGGACGATTTGAGGAAAGACGGCATTCGCCCGGTTTGTTCGCGCACGAGTTCTTTGATGGGATTGAGGAGTCGTTTGACGCGAACGAGTGAGTAGTCGGTGTTATCGCCTTCGATAATGCTCCATGCTTCGTTTTGGGCATTTCCGTGTACGAAGAGATTGGTAGGGCTGAAGACTTCGACGTGTAGTTGTCGATAGAGGTCGTCGGGGTTTTCGCCAAAGACGCCGATATGCCCGATCGTTTCGCCGGCTTGAACGGGGATATTGGTCAAGATGATGTCGCCTTTGAAGAAGGCTTCGAGGATTTTTTCAGGGGCTTTGGCTCGCGCCGTACCATCGACGACGTGTGGAATGCCCTTTTCATAAGCGCTGGCGGCGTGATCCATATTATAGATGACGCTATCGGGCGGTGTGATATTGGAGCCTAGGAGCTCCGAGACCCAATTGACGTCGTCCCACTGCTCGTGTTTTTCCATCGTTTCGAGATGCATAAAGAGCGAATACCAGTAGACTGGGGTGGGGGCTTTTCCGTCTTCGAGATCTTCGAGGCGTTCGTGCCTGACGAGTACGAAGCCTGGGTTGCCGAGGTCGACGATTCGCGCATTTCGGACGGCGACGATCGTGCCCTCCATCATATTGAGCACGGGGGTGCCTTTGGGCGACGTGAGGTGAATGCCCGAATGCCACGATTGATTGGCGCCGACGGGATACCAGCCACCGGGGGCAATTTCTGCGTTGGCATAATACCGATCGAGCAAGTCTTGGAGCACAGCGCCGCCCGCTTCGGCCAAGTTCCGGCGTTCATCGGGTTCGCCGATGAGCATGGGCAAGCTGTTTCGTTTGCCTTTGATCCCCGATAAGACGCGAAGCCAATCGAATGCCGGGCCCGGATCCCATTTATTGGCAGAGCAGTGGAAATGCCCTAGGAATCCTTGGAAATCGATGGAATTGCGCAAAAGTCGATTGATGACTTCGCCCGATTCCGAGATCGGCGGGAAACAGTTTTGCGAGACGATGGGGAGCGGGATCCAAGGCTCTTCGCCGGGAATGTTAATGGGACTGATGAGGGCTTTGATAAGGGCGATGATCGTATCGTATTGGGGTTCGGTGTATCCGAGCATCGTCTTGACCGATCCATTGACTTTGCCCTGATAAATTTCGCGCATGCCGGCGGCCGGATCGCTATCGCGCAATTCGGGATAAACGGGGTTATTCATGTCAATGGCGATGCTGTGGTTGTTGTTATCGCCCGTCGCCCAAGCGACGTGATAGCAGTCCATGAATTGATACAAAGCGCCATCGTAATTGACGACGAAATGCGTCGAGAGGCCGCGCGTGCACAAGACGTTAAACGTATCGATGGCGTTCGATGTGACGTCGTGGTGAATGGCGATTTGGTGGATGTGTTGCCCGAGAGCGTCGAGTTCGGCGCGTGTCGTGCCAAAGAGCTGTTCTGCGCCTCGATTAAACTGCCCGCCGTAGCGCATGCTATAGTTTTGCATCGTCGGGCGCAAAATCGCCATTTGCATGAGTTTATCGGGCGAGAGCGTGTTTTCGGGGTGATAGAAGCTCGGCGCAGAATTGTCGTCGAAGCGTAGAACGGGGTAATTCGTTTGAATGGGAACTTTTCTTCCGCCAAAGAGGATATAATTTTCCATACTGCATTCCTCGTTTTCTGCGATTAATCGCGAGCTCTGTTTGCCTCGCAATAGAGGCATGTCGTCCAGTGAGCTTTCATGGGTCGACCGCAATCGGGGCAAATTCTGACGTTATCCTGCGGCTTGGGTTCTTCTTTTTTGGGCGCGGTTTGCGGTCTCGAAGCGGCATCGGCTTCGCAATAGAGGCACGTCGTCCAATGGGCTTTCATGGGGCGTCCGCAATCGGGGCAAATTCTGCCTTGCGGTTCTTCTTTTTTGTCTTTTGCCGATCGCGTCGGCGCGACGCCTTTCTTGGGGGCGCCGCCTTCGAAGCCGATTCCAGCCTTGCAAAACATGCATTCTTTCCATTGTGGCATCATCGTTCGATTGCAAACGGGGCAAATGCGTCCCTCGAGCTTCACGCCTTTCTTTTCGGCGTCGGCTAGGGCTTTTTCGCGCTGTGCGGCTCGGGCTTTGTCGAGCTCTTGGGCGGCTTCGCGAGCACAGAACATGCATTCTGTCCAATCTTTCATCATCGTTCGGCGGCATTTGGGGCAGACTTCGCCGCGTTCAATTCCCTCTTGAATGCGTTGTTCTTCGATCGCCGCTTCCATTTCTTCGCGTTTTTTGCGCTGATGTCGCACGATCAAGAATACGATGAGGGCCACGACGAGTAAGCCTGCGACGATACCGCATCCGATCCAGAAGGCTTTCCAATTGAATTTGAGCGAATCGATTCTGACTTCGCGATAGGGATTCGACATGACCGACATGCCGCCTTCGCGCGTCGCTTCGATCTTATAAGTCGCCGTTTGCCCTTCGCGAAGCGTGGAATCTCGGAAGGTGATGAGGAGTTCGCCATAGATTTCGCCCCATGCGTAGTCGATGCCTTTGGCAATTTGTTCGGGGAAGTCGGCATATCGATATGTTCCGCCCGTCTTTCGACTCAATCCTTCGAAGCTCGGTATGAGACCGCGAATAAACGGCTTATACATGACGACGAAGATGCGAATGCCATTCGCTCGTGCGGTGAGATAGGCATCGTAGATTTCTCGTTGGACGTCGTGCGAACGATACGTATACGTATCGAAGGCATCGGTCACGAGTATGATAGCTCGCCGTGCATCGGGGCGGAAATGCGCCGGATCGCTGAGTGCTTCGAGGGCTTTGTCGAGGCTACTGTATAGGAACGACGGCTGCGCCTGGGGTTTGACTTGCTTGAGCAAAGTGACGACGTCGGCGGAATTCCCCAATGGCGCTACATTGATGGCGCGACCGTCGTCGAAAAATCCGGCGACGTTATCTTCTTTGGGGCGAGCTTGTTCGATGATATGCGACATGCTCTTTTTCATCTCGTCGAGTTCGCGTTCCGAAAATCGTTGAGATATGGGGACGATAATCGCCAAATCGATGGGTACTTGCGAATTCTTAATCGTCGAAATCTTCGGCTTCGTCGAAACGACGTCGTCGTCGTTATAGACGGTCAGTGCCGTAATCTTACTCGGATTGACGGGGAGATTCTTCTTATCGAGAAATGTCGCTCGAATGGTGATTTCGGGCGCAAGCGATGTATCGATATCGTCGATCTTGATGCGATACTCTTGCGGAATGAGATCGGGGCTTTGCGCCCAAGCCGTGGCGCAAGGCCAAGCGACGAGCGAGAGCAAAATGGCGAGTTGTAGAAAGACCCGGTTTGGGAAAGCGTTCATATCGTAGCCCCGTTCCTTCGTTCAGAGTCCAAATCTATAAGAATTCGCTAAAACTTCGACGGGCTCGCTGCGCAATCTGCGGTGACGCCAGTCGCGCGCCTGGGCGACGAGGACGAATGATTCGTTTTTCGTCGGAATATAGGGCATTTCGATGTCGAGATGGCGCGCGCCTTGTACGGTCGAAAGCCGATGTTCTCCGCGTTCATCGATGGCGATGATATCGATAGCCCATGCCCTCGGATCGTCGTCTGTTTCGATATCGAGTCCGAGTTTCATCCCCGGCAGGGCTCGCCAATCGGCGAACGATAGGCGTCCGCGCAACGATTGCCCGCTCCATGCGCCTAGCCCGAGGGCGAAAGCCGCACCACCCAGTGCGAATAAGATTTGTCGTCGTGTCCACTTCATCGTCGTTCTCTCCGTGTGATGGCGTTGACCCAAACGCCCCAAATTATAACCGATTTAGACGCCGACTGCGGAATTATTGTCGATTTTGATGGAAATCTTTTATCTGTCGCCACCCAATGTGCACGACGACGCATCGTCGATGGCGCCCGGGGCGAAGATAATTCTGATTTTGCGATAGATAATGCATCATTATTCGGTCGCAGGGCACATCGACGGAATGGCGGCGACATAGGATCGGAGCTCATCGCGCCAAAATTCGCGATCAAAAGTCCAAAAGACTTCGTCGTGAGCTTTTGTCGTCTCGGTCGTGGCAATGCTCTGGGATTCGACGCATTGACCGCCTGCGGCGACGATTTTGAGGCATGCCGCCTCGCGTTTCCTCTGCGATAGCTTGATTTCGATGGCTACTTGCGATGCCGATACGTCGAGCGCATGTATTTCGTCGATAGCCGACGTATAAATCGATTGCAAAACTTGGGAAATCGTCGTTTGGCGATACGCAATCGCGGCGTCGTATGTCTTTTCGAGATCGGGCCACGAGGTAAAATTCTGCGAGACGTATTGGCGCAAATTCTCGCGCTCGCGATCGAGCGTTTGAAGCGATTGATGAACGCGCTTAAAATTGAGATCGGATAAAACGCGAGCATAGATTCGGGCGGGAATGGGCGACGTTTGGGGCGATTTGGCATGCCGCAGTATTTGACCGTAATAGTCGCGCATCGACGTCTCGGCGACGATGTGCGACAGCGTATCGGCATCGGCGATATAAGTCGATCGCAATGCATCGATAGCCCGCTCTGCGTCGGCATATCGGCAAAGACCCAAATACGCATTCGCCTCTATCAAGAGCATATCGGGGTTCCATGTTTGCGCAAACATCGGGGCTCGAAGCGCATGCGTGAGCGAAAGCGCATGCGAATAACGTCGGGCAAATACTTCGGTCCAAGCTTGTTCTATGAGTGCATTGCGCAAGCGATGGCTATTGACGTCGACGTTTCGATAAAATTCCACTGCCGAATCATAGGCGTGATTTTCGGCGGCAATGCGCGCCAATGCTAGCCAAGCCGTATTCTTGAGCTGATAAGCCGTGTCGCCTTTGAGATTATCGAGCGTCGATAGCGCATTGCCTAGGCGTTCGACTGCCGTTTTGAAGCGGAATCCCGGCGCGCGAACGTCTAACGTCGCCATCAACAACTGCGCTCGCGCGTATGCAAGTGAATGGGGCGCAATCTGTTCGAGTGTGCGATAAGCCATGTCGACGTTCGGATTCGGACCATAGACGAGACTATAGGCGACGAAATAGCGATATTCATCGCGTATCGCTTCGTCTTCGGGGATCTCCTCTTCGTGTGCGGCAATGCGTAGCGGTGCCGTGCTCGAATAATCCGATCGATGCGCATAATCGACGAAAGTCCGAAACGTCGCCGCATAATCGGCGATAATCGCATCGGATTGTAGCGCGGCATCGAGATATGCCGCCCCCATTCCATAAGCCCCAAGCGCCCCAAGTGCCTCTCCAATGCATTGGCGCAACGCCGCGCCGAGCGCCGTATTGGCTCCGGGGGCGATATCGCTCAACATCGACATACACGAATCGAGAGCTCGAATCGGTTCACCTTCTCCGATTTCTCGACGATATTGAGCAACCGTGGGCAATTCCGACATGGCATCTTCGAGCGCCCCCGTCTCTTCGCGAAGTGCTGCATATCGCCGAGCCATTTCCGATTCAATCCGATAGGTATTGTCGAGCTCTTCGAAAAACTTATCGAGAACGATGACGGCATTCGACGTCTCTATCGGCGATAATACCGTGCCTTGCACGATATGAGGTGCTTCGACGCTCGTATCTTCGGCGGGAATCAGCGAACTTTGTCCCATCGCCGTTAGTGAATCTTCTTCAGAACTCGTCCCCGTTATCGCTTGCGAATTTTGTTCGGGTGCTGTCTCGATTTGTGTATTTTGTTCGACACTCGTCCCCGTTATCGCTTGCGAATTTTGTTCAGGTTCTGTATCGATTTGTGAATCTTGTTCAGTTAATTTCTCAGTTTGTGCATCTTGTTCGATTTTAGCTTCGTTCGATGAATCTTTTTCGTCGGCGACTGTATCGCTCGCTTTCGCCGTATCGCTCGTTGTCGAAATATCGCTCGCTTTCGCCGTATCGCTCGTTGCCGATGTGATGTCTTCGTCTTGGCCGTCGCTTTGCGACGATTTGTCTTTATCGAGGGCTTTGATGCGCATCGATATTTCGGCCATGACTTTTGGCGATACGCCTCGTTCTTTGAGTTTATCGTAATCGCTTTTTTCGAGTTTATCGAGGTCTTGGGCGTTTTGGATGACCGACACGAGAACGGATTCGGGTACGCCTTGCGCATGCATGACGATGATATCTTGCACGGTCAAGGCTTGGGCTTCGTTCATATCGCCGATCGAAGCACCCAAAACTGCTGCAGTCATGCTCATACAGACGAGGAGAGATCGCCAATTCGATTTCATTTCGACACCTCGATTTCGGGCAAAAAGAAGCTCACGCCGATCGATAGCGATGCGGGAACGACCCATTGTTGGGGCGTCTTATAAAAGCGCAACGCCGCTTCGATTCGCAATGCCAACCACGACAAGAGGAAAAAGTGTGCATCTGTCGCAAATACGCCTTCGGCATAAGCCGACAAATCGCGCTTTGTGAGCGATTTGTTGGGCGTCTTCGAAAACACGGCACCGACGCCCGCCGAAATACCCCAATCGAAATGCCCGAGATTTTGCGTGCCCGCCGTCCATTTCCCATAAAACGGATGAAACGTCGCAACGGCATAAATATCGCCGCGTTGTTCATCCGATAACATTTGGGCGGCAACGCTCGATTGATTGGCATCCATGAAATCCGACAGCGCCGAATCGGCATGGATCATGAGAATCGATCCGCGAAGGCGAACACCCCACATTTCCGTAAATCGATATCCAGCATCGAATTCTATCGGGAAATACGTGTAATAATCGTCTGTCAAGACGACGCCGATGTTCAAACCCAATTCGAAGCGGTGAGCCGTCGTAAACTGTCGCTCGCCCATTTGTGCGGGCACGCTTTGCGTCGTCCATTGCGCGGCGAGGTCGTCGTCGATTTCATCGGCAAAAGTGTCGACCGGAGCCAAGCATAGGCAAGCCGCTACCATCGCACATATCTGTATCCATAATGCCCAACGTTCGATGAACGACGCCAATAGCCCACTTTTCCCAATTCTATCGACGGCCGTTTTCTCGATCTTTCCGATATCGACGCCTTTTTCGCTCCCGATATCGCTGGGCGCATTTTGCCGCCATTGCCCTAGGCTTTCCGAATTTATCGCTTTCATAAAGCCTCCTAGAGCAAGAACGAAACGCTAAGGGCAAATTCTGCCGCAGTCCCGAGTCCCTTGTCGTTTTGGCGTCCAAAGAGATATTCTCTAAAGTCGAGGCGCAAGCCGACGAAGTCTAAAAATACGAAGTGCATGCCGATGCCAAGGCTACCTTCAAACGTCGCATGATAGCCGATATCGCCGCCTTGGCGCTTTGCTGGCGTTTCGACGACTTGAACGCCAAGACCCGCGGCGACGTTGAGATCGAAATGGGCTATCCCTCGATTGGCTACTGCAAATTTTCCCATAAAGACCGAAAATACGGGCGTTAGCGCAACGCGCGCCACCGAATACTCTTTGATCTTTACACCGCGCAATTGCGTCTCGGAGCTCTGGCTCCCCGTCAATCTGTCATAAGATGGCGTGAGGAATCGCATACAGTGTTGACCCGCCGCTCGTGTCTGATTCTCGCCCGTTTCGTTCGAAAAACAACCCATATACGACGCTGAAAGCTCGAGCGATACCCACTCCTTAAAATGATATCCACCGCGCAATGTCACCGGCATATAGACGACGAATATATCGCTCGCGATTGTCCCCAACCCGACCGATATTTCACCGCGCCCAGCCTTCGAAAATGGGCGCTTTTCGATGACGACGACGTTCTTTTCGCGAGCACTTTCATTCGGCATAAGCGTATCGATGCCAACGTCTTCGATAACCGTTCGCTCCGCGGGCTGAACTTGCGCATCGTCGGCCCATGCTTGCGATCCCGACATCGCAAACCACATCGTCATGAAAAAGGCGATTAACCTCATGGTGTTTTTGTGCATCGTCGCCACTCCGCCTAAGGGATAAAGACAAATCGGTTATCGGTCGTTTCTGTCGTCAAATCGGATTGACCAACTTGGCGTTGGGCTTCGTATGCCACGGCACTCGTACCCAAGGTGACGACGAGATTCGTCGCCAAACGCGAAAGCGTTCCCGATGGGGGCTTATGCGAAAATTTCACGTCGATATCCCAATGCGATTGCGTATTGAGTGCAATCGATTTCATCACCGCCGATATCTGCGATGGACTTTCAAATATAAAATAATTCCCACATCCCAGAGCCACCGATTGCGCATATCCAAGCGACTCGTCCATGTCGCCTTTCGGGCGAACATCGATCCAATACAAATCGACGCCCGAAACGCCCGCCGCCGTCATTTGCGTCATCCAAGCAGATTTTGCCGCGTCGTCGTCGGCTGTCCCATCGCTCAAGGCTATCATCGATTTCCGATACGTCGACGTCGCCTTTTGCGTGACTTTTTCGAGCGTCGTCGTCGACGCCGTCCAAAGCGGCGATCCACCGCTAGGCGACGGATAAAAATGCATGACTTTGGCGTTCCAAAGTGCCTCGGTGCGAAGCCACTCCGGCGTCATGTCGTATACGCCTGTTGCCGCCGTCCCATTGGCAAACACTGCCGCATACTCGACCCGATCCGACTTATTCCCATTTAAGGCTATCCCATCCATAAACGCATTTAGACCAACTTTCCGGTATTGATACGGATCAGTCGCTAGCGTCTGCGTCGGTACTCCCGTCTCTTGGCTGCCGTCTAACGTCGCAGAATTGTCGAGCATAAAGGCAAACGACCGACCATTCGCATTTTGCGTCGAGACGTTCTCATTTCCCGGCAATAAATTTTCTGCATAATGCGTAAATCTCGGCGCCGAAACCGTTTCGATTTGCGTCGCAATGGCGCAAACTCGAGTCGGCGCATAATAATAGCTCGAGAGACCCATGTCATTCGGCGTCACGCACACCGCATCTGCAATCCGCGCCCCATTGACCACGCAATCGTCGGCCGTTTCGCACGTCTTATCGCTTCCATCGGCATTGGCGATGAAAAACCACCCATCGCCAAAGGCGAAGTTCGCTGCACCGAAATTCCCACCCGGAACGAGCGGATCGCCCAACGACCCATATCGCTTATTGGGCACCAACGGCGCATCGAACGACGTCATCACCGTCAATCGCAACGAGGCATCGGCGTCTTCTGATCGATTCGTGCAACGCTTGGCGACAAATCCCACCGGGGCGATCTCGATGATCTGCTCTTCGCGAAATGTCAGTTCGCTCACCGTATCACAACCCGCCATACTGCTCACGACGATTGCGGCGATTATTCCCTTGCTGATCCGATTCATCTGCCTCTTTGTCTTCCTCGATGGGCGCACGCCTCGATGTGCGCTATTTGGGGGTCGTATGCCGCATCAATATTTATCGATATCGACCAGTAACACTTATCGTAAGACGTTTGCGCCGAAAAGGCGAATAAATTTTATCGACTCCCACCGACGCAACTCTTCCCATACACCATCGACACATTGATCAGCCCCCCCAACTCTAAGAGAGTAGACGCCTGCCTCGGCTCAATCTCTACGACGCTAAAAAATATTTCAAATTGTCTACACTGCGATATAAAAGGCACGCGGCGAAAAAGTCGCGAGCATTGGGAACTCAATGCGACGTTTCGTGCGTTATAGGAACGCTGGGCGGTAGCGACGATGGAGGAGATCATGACCTGCAAGCAATTTCACGGAAAAAAACGGTTATTTTGGATGGCAACGGCACTCGGCATCGCCATGCTCGCCAACGCATGCCAAAAAACGCCCGATAAAAACGCCGAAAAAGTCGAACATAAAATGATACCCGGCGCCGAAGTCATCATGAAAGCCGACGGCCACACGATGACACTCGACGACTACCACCAATGCATCGATCTCCACAAACTCCAAGGGCGACAATTCTCAAAACGTGCCCTCGCCAATCCGCGTTTCCAACGCGACGAAGCTCAACGATGCTTCGCACTCGTCTATTTGCGCGATTACGTCAAAGAACACCATGTCGTCCCACACGAAGGCTTGCGCGATATGGTCTTGCACGAGACTTACAAAACGCTCGGCGTCGAGACGACGGCCGACGTCGCCAAAAAAATCGACGTCTCCGAAGATAAACTCGAATCGATCATCCAAGATGCCATGCTACCGCGCATGGTCGAACGACATTTGCTCGAAACGATGCCCGAAAACGAATTGCTCGATCTCTTCAAAGTCGATGCTCGACGCTATTCCTTCAAGCTCATCGATTTCCCAAATACTCCTACGAGCTCCGAAGTCCAAGAACACCTCGCCAAACACGAAAAAGAAATCATCGCCTATCTGCGCTCAAATCCGCGAATGATGTCACAGCCACCACAAGCACACTTCATTCGAATCGCCTTCCCAAAAGACGGCGGCGAAGAAGATATCGCTTCGTTTAAAAATGCCGAAGCCCTGCGAAAACTCGCCATTCAAGAGGGTAGCAGTGCCGCCATCGAATCTTGCCAAAAACAAGCCTCCGTGTGCAAAGTCGTCAACGATGCCGATAATACACACGTCGAACCGCGTAACGACGACAACGCATGGGCTTTCCGATCGCCCGTCGGCAGCGTCTCCGAAGTCCTAACGCGCCCCGTCTCTAACGAAGTCTGGATCTTGACCGAAATCGATCCCCCACAACCCTACGACCTCACCGTCCCAAGCGTCCGACACCTCCTGACTGAAAAAGTCATGATCGAAACGACACCAGCTCCCCATATCCTCGATACGATTAAACCGCTCATCGAAGCACCTGTCCCCGATCTCAAGGCCATCGCCGAGCAAAACGGCGGCCGATACCGTTCCTTCGACGACGTCACATACGCCTATATCGTGAGCGAAAAACTCGTCGAAAGCCCAGAAGTCTTGCGCGTCATGGCCGAAATGTCCGATCGCGAAGCGCGACTCTTCTCCAATCCCATCGTCGATAACGGCCGAATCTACGTCTTCTACGTCTCCAATCTCACGCCCGCCTCGACCGACGATTTCGCCAACGTCAAAGCGCGATGGATCGACCTCGTCGCCAACGATCCCGCCGCACACAATGCGAATAAGTGGATCGCCGATCAAACCCCTAGCCTCACGACCATGAATATCAAACCCATCGAATTCGAATACGGCATCTTGCAGCCAAACGGTTCAATTCGATAAACCCCTCAATGCATCATATATATAATGATGCATTTGCCTTTGTAACGATGTTTAAGTTCGAATATGTTTGAATTGATATGAATTGAATATGATTTCAATATTTATTCTAGCCGTTTCAATATATTCGACTGCGCATCTGTCCGATATTGCCATTATTTCAAATCTCTCATAGCCCCAACGATTCGGCTTTCAAACATTTGAGCATGATGAAAACTTTCAAATATATCTCCATTCTAGTCGCCCTCCTATGTGGAACTGGCCACGCCCTGGCGCAAACACCCGATACGGGCACGACGACGGGCGATGCCTGCGGCTTCGTGCTCGAACAAGGCCGAGTTATCGGCGGCAGCGGCGCCGATTCCGGCGCTCGCCTCATGGACCCCGTCATCATCGATTTCGATGGCGATGGCATCGATGACCTCGTCTTCGGCGCACCTGGCTATACGCCAAACGGCATGAATCGCGCAGGCAGCTTCTACGTCATCCTCGGTCGAAAAGATTTCTCGTTCGATTCCATACGCGACATGACCTATTGGTCGCAGTTCGATTACAGATTCGACGGCCATACGCCAAACGGCCAACTCGGCATGACGCTCTACACGGGCGATTTCAATGGCGATGGAAAACTCGACATCGCCGTCGCCGAACCCGGACAATTCGGATCGGTCTATATCTTCTACGGCGGAAAATCGCGCGACCGCGGCATCCATCCCATCGACGATGAAAACAACGGCGCCGATTTGGCTTTCGTCGGAAACGAACTCGGTTCCCATTTCGGCATCGCTGGCTGCGTCGGCGATTTCAATCACGACGGCATCGACGACTTGGCGCTCTCGTCGATTTCGAAAAACTCGACCTACGGCACAAACGCGAGCATCGTGACGATTATCCCCATGCGCAGCCGTTGGGAAAAGAAATCTTATTCCATGTCGAATAAGCTCAACGGAAAAACAGTCCTCTCGCGGCCTCTCTCGGGCAACGCTCGCGTCGTACACGCCTGCGCCGCCGCCGATTTCAACGACGACGGACTCACCGATATCGCCCTCGGCATGCCGCTCGATTCCTACCAAAAACAAAAAGCCTCTGGCAGCGTCACTGTCATATATCAACCTTATAAATATAACGGAACGACGATCGATCTCGGAAACCTCGACCCAAAACACGGCATTCGAATCAACGGAAATCAAACAAATGCCCAGTTCGGATACGCACTCGCCGCGGGCGATGTCACGGGCGACGGACGCGCCGATCTCATCGTCTCCGCCCCCAATCGGCTCGTCTCGGGCCCTAATCCCGAAGGCGCCGTCTACATCTTCAATTCCAATCTATCCCTAAAAGATTCCGGCGAGCAACCCGATAATGCGATTCAACTCACCGGAAATGGCGGGCGATTCGGCGAAAAGATATGGCTCGCCGATGTCAATGCCGACAAGCGCAAAGATATCGTCGTCGCGGCGCCTCAAGCCGGAGCGCTACAGTCGGGCGCCATTTCGATCTGGCTCGGCGGACCCCATTTCGTCGAGTCGGTCGCGCAAAACTTGCGCCCAGATTTCGCAATCACGGGCGGCGATTTCATGGGATTTGGCGCCGGCGCGGCATTTGGCGACATCGACGGCGACGGAAAACCCGATGCCATCTTCCGAGTCACCGCCGACCCCTATCAACGCCCCGCCACAGGCGCCTACGCCGTCATGCGCGACATTCCATCGCTCGGGCAATCGACCGAATTGGGCGACAATTTCATGACCATTGCCGCACCAACTCTCGGCGGCGCTCTCGATCCAAAAATCCAATCGGTCAAATTGGGCGAAACCGAATACGACGTCTGGTTTTCGCCTCGAGGTATGCAAGGCCGTAGCCTCATTTGCCTCACGCGCACGGGGCGCGCCACCGCCGACCCCATCGCTCTATCCGACGAAAACGCCTGCGATTACCGCATCATCGGCCCCCAAGATTACCCCATCGCCGACTTCGATTTCACGCCAACCCCGACCCTGCGCCCACAAATCACCATCTCGGTGCCCTCCATGCCCGTCAAGCAGTCCAAAGGCTTCGTCGCCGCCATCCCCCTCCCCGACGAAATGCCAAAAACACTCGTCCTCAATCTCAACGAAAAAACGCTCAAATCCGAAGCGCAAACTTTCCTACTCTCCGGCGAATCCGACGCAAACCTCGGCGCAAAAATTCAATGGGCCGACCTCGACGGCGACGGCATCGACGACCTCATCATCGGCGCGCCAAAACGCATCGTCGACGCCGACACGAGCGGCTCCGTCTTCATCGTCAAAGGCACCGCAAGCCCAAAACACGGCTTCCGCGAACTCAAAGCAAAAGACGTCATCGCCTACGACGGCTTCCTCAACGAACAAATCGGTTCCGACTGGCAAATCCTCGATTTCAACCTCGACGCCACCCCCGACCTCGCGCTCGTCTCGTCGAAATCGACCAACGCCTCGGGCGAATCCCACGCCGTCATCTACGTCCTATTCTCACCTGCCACGCGCGCGCCAAAACAATACAGCATCCGCGCACCCGAAATCGCCGCGCTACAAATACAATCCGCACAAACGCAAACCGAATTCAAATTCATACGACAAACCGTCGACCTCGACGGCGACGCCGCACCCGACCTCCTCTTCCTCTCGCCAAACCACCGCATTGGCGTTCAAAAACAAGGCATACTCTACGCCATCTATGCCTCAAAAGACCGCACCGGCGGCATATTCGACCTAGCCTCCGTCGCACCAAACTTCTCGCTCTCCGCCGGCCGAAACGAGCAAATCGACGACGTCCGCTTCACCTCCATCGACGACAAACTCCAAATCATCGTCGCCACCTCCGACTTCACATCAGGCATCAGCACCACCATACACGCGCTCCAACTCCCCACCGACGCCAGCTTCACCGGCGCATGGGCCGTCCCCGAACTCACCAAAACGACATGCGACGCGCGCATCCCAAAACGCGTCCAACTCGCCACAACACCCACGCCAACGCAACAACTCTGGTTCGCCTACCCCGACGACGGTAACATCATGACCCGTCAAGGCATCATCCAAAAAGTCCGCACATGGAACGCCCCTAAAAAGCCACAAAACTCCCAAAATCCAACGAAATAGCACCCGCCACTGTTGGCTTTTGTGCCCTTTGTCGCCCTATCGCGCTTTGCGCGATACGGGCTCTTATCGCCCTATTTCGCCCTTTGGGCTCAATACGGGCTCATGGCTACGGCTATGTGCTCGCCGCTATTGGCGGCTT
>ERZ1026772.948-NODE-948-length-17799-cov-10.395796_pt1 | contig 17799 bp, 16 predicted proteins | sample MGYA00380124_ERZ1026772 | MGnify/ENA primary metagenome ERZ1026772 (study PRJEB33269, sample SAMEA4719760) | human gut metagenome | biome: human-associated habitat; feature: organic feature; material: feces | place: Cameroon | collected 2013-10 ...
CGAAGGTAACCCTGAAGTTTCAGGACTCAATGACGGGCGTCACCGGAGGCTTACGTTTCAATTCATGAACTGTTCCAATAAAATTTACCATCAATTCTGGAAAAGGTGTCAAATGCTTAGCTTCGCAAAAAGAGACAATGTGCTCTTTGGGAATATATGACAGTGTTTTCTTGGTTGCATAGTAGTCATTCGTTTCTGCTGGAGTATTGGAGCTTGAAACTACAATGTCGGGCGTTGTAAATACTTTTTCGTCGAACGCAGACTGTGCTGTAGCGTTGTGATATATATAAACAACATCATCAACACCTTGATTACCCTTTTTTGTCGCCTTAAAATAAGAGAAGTTCTTTAGTAGTCCTGTTGGGCTGCATTTGAATCTGAATTTTCCACCCTGCAAGTTTTGGACGTCCAACTTATAACCTTTCTTCTCATAGTATCTGATGACAAAATTATAGCAACTCATCTCAAAATAGTCACTTATTCTTTTTGAATGCTCAGCAAGCAATACCTTATATTTGTTTGAAAACTCAGTCAGTTCATTTTCAAAGTCTGATGGTGCTTTAAATGGAGTTGTCTTCTTCATATTCCTTTTTATAAAACAAATCCTTACAATTTCTCATAAATTGAATGGTTTCAGAGTACTCAAAGAACGCAGAATCCAGTTGATACTTTTCCCGAATCTGGTTAAATTTGATTACGGCAGAAGTAAGAAGTTTTTGTTGCTGGCCGTCAAGTCCCATTCTCCCAACTTTGATCGCACACTCGTTATTCATTCCTGAATTACGGTTTACAGACTTATAGAAAGATACAGCACCTTGTATGTGTCCCATTACATGTCTATAAAATATACTGATTGCCAACAAAGCTTCTACAGTTGATGCATAGTCCTGAAGCATCTGGTAATTATATTTATGATTAGCCCATATTCTGTCTATTTCCGTTCTTCTACTATTATATTCAAGATGGATAGGGCGAGTAATATCTACTGGTAATTTGTATGTCAATATGTTTATAATAGGTGGCTGTCTCATATTTTATGATTTTTTCTATCAATAATAGCTAAGTTATTATCCCTTATTGTAAAAAATATTTTAAAGGTATAGTGAAATTCATCAGCAGATATATTGTTAAAATATTTGTCATCCTATAAATCTCATTCTAGAAATAGAAAAATCAACTTATAGTGTTTAGCGATATACAAATACCACCAAATTAAAAACATCATGCTTTTTCCACTTTCCATATCTTCCTCAATTCATCACAGTCAATTTTGTCAAATCGATCCTGCTGGATGGCAACACATAACATATAACGAGGTCTGCTCATACCTACATATGTGACTCTTAAGTTTTTGAGTGTATCCGCATCTGTTCCTGCATAAGCAACGCCTTTAAATTGTTCTGCTAAGCGGTCTGATTCATGATGTCTATTGTAAAATGTTTCCAGATAGAGTGTTGCAGCATGAGTCTCTCCTTTGACAGCATGGACTGTGGATACCTCAATGTCTATTTTACCATTATCACCATGGTAAACATTCCTATCTTCTGTTGTTTGGTCCTCGGGCAGATTTTCGTTTGTTGCATTAAAGAAACTGAGGGCATCAGGAGTCTCCTCTTTCCTATATATGGGCAATATTGTTTCTGTAATATATTGATGAATAGTGTTCCTTATTTTGTTTATATCATCGTCGCTATTACTCTTGGCTATGAGTAAGGCCCAATTCATGACTTCTTTTAGAAAGTTCTCTTTTTGCTCAATATCCGTTGCGGTCAGGAATTCTAAAAAGGATGTCTTGGTGTAACGTCGATTACCATTTCTTATTTCACATAAATCCAGATATTTTAATATACCTTGAATAATAGATGTGGCATGTTCCTTAATAGTTCCATGGAGATTTTTGAGTATGAATTCATTGAAAGAAACTCCTTCCACTCTAGGTCCTGCATTCTTCTTTTCAAAATGGGGAAAGTATGACTCTATAAATCTTTTTTGAGCACTAGCCCCTTTCTTTCCAACCCATCCACAAGCCTTAACATTTATTCTGTGTAGTGGATCTTCTCGTTTCTCTTGATTCGCAATATCCATGATTGAACGATTATCCATCTCTGGAATTAATGTTGTGCCAAGCAATTCCACATATTTGGGAAGAACAGATAAAGGATTCTCATAAGTGATAATTATAGGTTTTACTGAAGGAACCTCTTCGTTACCATGAAGCTGATGATTATCCTCTATACACAACGATCGTAGTGGTTTGGCAATTTTTTCTCCGAACCTATTGCTATCATGAATATATAATACCTGATTTTCTTTCAATTTGTCATTTTCAGATCCGCTACATTCGTCTCTCTCATAGATAGCTTGGCAGTAATCTCCAAAACGCTGAATGACCACTTTATTCTCGTCAAATATCTTTTGGATTAAATCTACTTGCAAGCCGTCACAGTCCTGAACTTCATCTACAAACAAATATTTAAACCTCTTGTCTGAGAAACGGCTGAAATCGAGTTTCTTCTCCCGAATATACCGAAATGCCAGATCATAAGCATCCTGGAAAGATAAAATACCTTCTCTAAACATTTCCTCTTTTATCTTCATATATTCAGTACCGGATGGAGAATCTACTCTTATCGAGCCAGAATCAGTTATAATTATATTGCTATTCCAATCAACTCTAAACGAAAGGATTAGACTATTTTGGATGCTATTTCCCTTTGTTTGAATCGAAGATCTGTATTTTCTAGGAATTTGACTCCAATTATAACCTTTTAATTGAAAAAAATATTTGTCAAACCTCTTTTTCTTCTTAATAACATTTGCAGCCGTTAGCATATCCACGCCACCCAATGCTTCTATCTCGGCAGCATTAATAGTATGTTCTTTTAAAGTGGTTCGTTTAAATATCAGTCCTCTAAGTTTACTTTCACGGATGGGTAATTTATAATATTTTTTTAAGAATACAGCATTACTCATTTCATCATCCACATATGTTATTTGACTACCATAAAAGTAATGAAGGGCTGCTGCTGTAACATATTTGTGTAAAAAAGTTTGTATGGTTCCAAAAAAATTAGGATATCGGAAAAGCACATCTGCTTTTGTGCCAAGTTTTGCTTTTATCTCATCAATAGCTACATTTGTATGTGTCAGTACGCATATGCCTTTCCCTTCAGGCAGAGGCATTTTATTGGCAAGAATAATCAATTTTGCCAGCAATGTCGTTGTTTTACCACTTCCAGGACATGCCTGAACATAGCAACTGCTATCTTCTTTGATAATATTTACCTTTGTAGAATCAAAAGGTTTCTTACCTTTCAAAAGAATATCATGGGCTATTTTTAATTCTTCATCAGTAGCAAATGGCATAAACTTTCTTTTTAGATTTATTTTGTAACATGTTTAATGGCATCTACAAGGTACTTCAGTTTATCATCACTCTCAATGACAGACTTCACGTCATCTAGATTTACAGTTCCATTACTAACAGGAGCTAACTCTCCAGCAAGCATTCCTGCTAAATACTGCGCAGTGATAGCCTTGCTTACGGTTCCATCATTCAAAGGTTTAAAAATCTTGTATGTTTCTTCTTTAGTTGGGATTCGTCTATCTGGATAAACTTCTGTCACCTCTTCCCATAATTTATTCAAGGCTTCATTATCTATTTCCGTTTTAGGTTGATCCGTTTCCATTTTGGCTGCTTTTATTGCTGTAGCCAATAATCTATACAAGCCACTTCCAGCAATCTCGTATTCCAGCGTCCATGCTTGTGGTAGGAATATTCTAATTTTATCTGCATTGATGGCATTTTCTAATCGCGTTCTCTTTTCCTTTCGAATCCGAGCTAATATATCTTCATTTAAGGCCACTCGTTTATCTTCTGTTAGTATAGCCTTCATGCGGTCTATTGTTTCACCAATAGGTTTAAAATTCGCGTTCATATGCACCCTAACTTCTTCCTCAAAGGCAGATCTACTCCCGAAGACAGTTGACATAGCATCATAATCTACTTCTGTTGAAATTTTCTCTAACTCAGACCTTAGATCATCTCTCAACCAACATCTCGGTATTTTTCGGTCTTTACTATTTTCATCATAATACTCAAGAGCTCTGACATCAAGATCAGAAACAACCGCTATAGGCATTCCAAATGATTTTTCGTCTTTGCGTTTGAATATATTGACATACCTCTTATATGCTGTACTTCCTACATTCACAACTGACACACCATACCGATAAAGATTCTTCCCAATCAATTGGGCTACAGCAGGTATTAGCAGATTTTCCGCATCACCTTCCACCATAATTAGCCCTTTGGCAAAGAATAAGTTGGCTTTTGTTGCATCGAGGAATCTTTCTAAAAAATTGTAGTCGGCAGGTTTCATTTTCGTATATTCTGATGACATAGGGAATGCATCATTTCCTTTCAATATAATCATATTCGCCAACTTTATCTTCGATGCTAATGTAATGCTATGGGTTGAAAGGATAAATTGCTCATTTTTCTCTTGGGAAGAAATATATTCAATCAATCTCAATTGATATTGAGGATGAAGGTGAGCCTCCAATTCTTCTACAAGCGCTAACTTCAATCCTTTCTTCTGGTTGTTAAAGAGCAGCATTTCAGCAGCTATGCATAGTAAGTTGAGTGTACCAAGCCCAGATTTATTACCTTCCATAATCAGATCGAGCAGTCTCAATATTTCTGTCAATTCCCCTCCTGCCAGTTTGACTTCAGCATTTCTTGGATCACCATTTAACAGGAAATGTTCTCTAAGAAAACTATTGATTTCACTTGTTATACTTTCCCCACCTCCTCCAACTTTGAAATAGTTTTCTATTTCCTTTTTCAGTTTTTCATAATCTGTTTCAAGTTTATGTTTTATGATGTTTCCGTGAACGTCTTTCTCGGTTTTGAAAAGTTCATGTGCCCCAAAATTTGCGCCAGTCTTGACTTGTAACCATGAGTCATGTCTGTGAGAGCATCTCTAAGCGGTTTAAAGTATACCACTTTTAGAAGTTCCCTCGCTTCTGAATCCATTCTCTCTGCTTGTCCTTCAATTCCTGCTGAGAACGTAGGCATTATTATGTTGTCTTTACGTTTTGCATACAACCAGACCTTAAGCAAATATTTTGTTTTATCATCGTTCCAAGAAAGCCATTCCCAAAATAAGCCAGCATCTTGCTCATTTATTCCGTCAAATACACATTCTATCTTGAATTCATCCTTTCTGTTTCCATCAGGTGCTTGATAGAAATCCTTGTCTTCAAATTGAATAAATTCGCCGCTTTGAGTTCTTAACACATAACGAATAGCATCCACAATAGCTGTTTTACCTGAATCGTTCTCTCCAATCAGGACATTTACACCTTCTTGAAAATGAATTTCTAACCCAGGCTTTCCATCAGCCATAGCACAATATTTTCTAAAATTCCAAAGTCTAAGCGTTGAAAGGTACATTGTAATTTAATTTATTTATCCAAAAGATTAACAATCAGTTGCTTCTCTTAATTACCATTTCATATGTTCTCTCCACTCTTCTTTCCTTTTCACATATTCAGAGTACTCATTGGCGTTATTATTCAACGTATCAACAAGGTACTTCGCCATGTTGTGCATTTGTGTTGCATACAATACAGGAATTCCATTATCATCCACAGAATAATGAGCATTGCTGTGCTCAATACCAGTTACCATGTGTTCAAATGCCAGACGTGGATTTATGCCTCCACTTATGAGAGTATTGCATATGGTTTTCATTTTTTTGCTCCGAGTAGCTACGGGTTCTGATTTCAAACACATGAGATCTTTCTCTGGCTTATTCATATAACAATAATACAACCAAATCTCAAAGCAAGGATTGCTCACTATCCATTGCTCTTGGGTCCCAGTTAAATCCTCTTTGAATATTTTCTCCAATTGATCATAGAATTCATCTACATCTGAAAGGAGAAATACTTTGTCCATAGCCTCCAAATGAAAAAGTTGGGATTCTATTTTTATTTCTCCTGTCAGTTGGATTTGCGCCCACTTTTCCTGCATCTGATATGGCTGCAAACCTTGTCCCTTTTCAGACATGAAAGCAACCTTCAATGAGTGCAGTTCACGCTGCCGTATCAGTTCCAGAAGATAATCCCTTTCCCGTTTCTCACCACCAGAAAGCACGAATATAAGGCTTGTTGAAAGAACTCCTTCAGTTTTCCGGTATGCCAACGGCACTTGTATGGTTTCAGACATTCCGCTCTCATCCTTATTTTCCGTGGTAGCTTTATGCAATGGAACATCAGCAGGAGTCCTTGCCGAATCTTCTTTTGAATATGTCAGCTTTGATAAATCCATAACACATCTTACATATTCAGTTCGCCAATAAACGGAATAGCACCATAACGTCCTTCCAAGTATCCATTCTCAATATTGATTGTGTTGTGGATTTTGAAGTCATTCAGTGAATACATGCGACTGCTTCCATTCTTTTTCTCAACCATCCAGACCTCATCGGTGCGTAGGAAATCCTGATTTAGCAGGCAGGTTTGATGAGTGGTAAAAATAAGCTGGCCATTTGTTTCATGTGAAGAGAAGTAACGGACAAGCTCGCGCACCAGATGAGGATGTATGCTATGGTCAAGCTCATCGATTGCAACAGTTTTGCCCGACTGCATGGCTGCATAGAATGCCGGCACAAGTGATAATAGGCGCACTGTGCCATCAGACTGCGCCTGAATATCCATCTCTTTTGAGAATCCGTTCTCTCCAAACTGACGGAACATCATCTGACTTATCTTCTGCACGCCATCTTCAACACTGATATCTCTGGTATTTCTGAAATCAACAACCTCTGACAGCACACCTGAATGCATTTTCCTGAGTTTATCCATCGGCAGGTTGCTAACATCATGCGTACTTATCCAATCTTCGAAATTCTCCGTCTCGACCTTCACGCCATCAATACCCAGGTCAATGGATTTAAAAAGTTCAGAGGCAAATTTATTAATGTTTTCATCGTTCCTGAAGATCCCTATCAAGGCCGGGTTAAAGGAATGTAAGCCTATTATTGTCAGTTCATCATCAAACCACTTTTGAGCAATATCAATATTGGCATCAGCCAGAACAGGCATATCATTGTTAATGGTCAGCAAACTTGCAAACGGATTTTTCTCAATCCATCCCAACACCATTTTGTTGACCTCAGCAGAAGGAGCTATTGAATATTCAACAGCACCCTCTTTACGAGTGAAAATTTTTTTATTCTCCTCAGCTCCTAAGCCGGACACTTGCAGAGTCTCGAAAGTAATCCCTGTCTTGGCAATTTCCACAGAATATATGAATGGGATTCCGGATTTTGTTGCAAATTCAATAGTTAGCTCGAAAGGTTTATTGCCGGTATCTTCCTTCAATGCAAACATATATCTTTCAATACTATCCTTATTCAGGAAATTTTTATTGGTAGCTATTGCTTTCAGGAAATTTATTCCTTTCAGGAGATTTGATTTTCCCGCGCCATTTGCTCCATAAACAGCGGCCATTTTCAGCACTGGGAGCTTCCCGTCAAGCATAGTAATATGGTTTGATAAAGTGGTTCTTTTCATGTTAGGAAACATATCAAACTGGACCTCATCATTAAATGAAAGAAAATTCTTCAGTATAACCCGGAGTATCATATTTTTATCAACTATAGTACGTTAAACTTCTAATTAGCAATTCTGTAAAAAGGAATAAACCTTTAATCACTTGCAAAGATAAAAAATATATTTTTATCGCGTGAAGATTTCACGTGATTTTTTCACGCAATAATCAATAATCGTAATTTGCTATCTAAAATTCGATTATCAGGCCTACCAAAAGAAAAGTCTCTGTCTCTTTTGGCAAGCAGATAGTTTGGTTTAGAACTTTGATAGATATACAATAAACAAGACTAAACTTATATCTATAAGAGGCGGCGAAAGAAAAGAGGTATAAAGAGCAAATACCTCGCTTCAAAACATGAGGGACACGAGGGACAAAGGAGATTTAATAGGCTCCTTAATCACGTTTTTCAAAAATGAAATTGTATTAGTGTTTTCTTTGCAGATTGTCTCTATTTTTTTTGCACTCGCTTGTTCCCCAGCATGAAAAATTGCTAAAACCATATTTGATTATCCATATGTTATGAGTCTATAACATATATTGTATCGGGAAATAACCGCATGCTGAACAACACTTAATAAAAATAGCAAATGATTGATTGAGAGTCACTTATAAGTGATTCTCTTTTTTTGTTTTAAGGGGCTCATTTAGCATTTATTGTCGAATTCAAGCATATTTCCGCCACAAATCCACACCTCTGCTCAATTCCATAGGTATTTTTTGCACTGACGTCACCGAGGTAGTAGATTTGTTGGACTCTATTGGACACAGTGGACTACATTGGTCGTGATTGGACGGAAATGGAGAAATAAACTGGAATGAAATGATATACAAAGGAATGGTTTGCCAGTGGTGTGGGGCCACATTCACTGCGCAGAGAAACTAATTGGCAAATTTGCCAATTAGAAAAACGTTTTCTATATTTGCCCAAAGTTAAATTTTCCTGCGGGGTGCACCACGTTAAAAACGCTTGGAAAATTATGGACAAGAATCTAAAAAAATTTATGGCGACCGAGACTAGGTCTCGCGCCCAGATCCTCGACAGGCACTTTGTTGAGGTACAGACGCCAGATGGCGAACTCTTCAAAATCATGTCAGACATTGCCAAGTACGACAGCGATGAATACAAGGCCTATGTCCTCCACTTGATTGAATTCATCTTCGACCGTAACTTCTCCGACGACAAGGAGCAAATGGCAAACCGCATTAGCCGCGATTTTCTTCTCAACGCAGTGCCATCAATGGGCATGGACTCCGGTAACCGACAAGCCGAGCGTATTCGCATTGGTAAGCGCATCAAGGAACTTCGCGAAACCAAAAAGATGGAAGCACGCGATCTGGCCCTACTCACAGGCATTGATGCTGCCAATCTCTCCCGCATTGAACAGGGCAAATACTCCACCGGCGTGGACATCCTCTCCCGCATATGCGTTATCCTTGACGCACATTTGGATTTGATTCCCAACAGCTATAAGTAATCTTGCCATGCCTGGCATTAAATATCACTATGCTCTTGATGAGCAGAACCGTCTAATATGCATTGACGAAGTTTCAATAGAAGACAGACACGCCCATTCCTATCATTGCCTGAACTGCGGTGCCGGCATGATTCCTAGAATGGGTAAAGTACGCTCCCGCCATTTTGCCCATCGTGGCGATGAGGACAATTGCGGAAACGAGACCTATCTCCACAAATTGGCTAAGCGATTGATAAAAGAGAAGTTCGACCGAGAAAGCGCGTTTGAGGTCGGCTACTACCGCGAAGTCAAATGCTCAGATCAAGACACCTGTCCTTTCGCCAAGCCAGAAGAATGTCACGAATGGAAACTGGACACATTTGACCTGAAGCAATTTTATGACACCTGCATTGAGGAACAATCAGTAGATGACTACATTGCTGACCTGCTGCTTACCAGCTCAGAGAAGCCTAATCGGGAGCCGGTCTTAATAGAGATTCAAGTATCTCATAAGAGCACAGACCAAAAGCTCCAATCAGGGCTGCGAATCATTGAAATCCGCATAAAGACAGAAGAGAACATCAAATCACTCTTGAGCTCCCCTATCGTTGAAAACCCTGACACACAATTCGGTTATATCAGGGACATAGAAACAATCGGGTTCGCCAAGTTCCACAACTTCAAGAAGAAAGCCTCTTTACCTGAACCGTTGGAGAAACGCGACATACAACGATTCTACCTATTCCGCAGCGGGAAGGCATTTGTTACTAATATGGACGAAACCAAATCATGCAGAGAGGTTCACACGAAAGATAACGACAAAGCTATTTTCGAGGCCAGCATCGACTGCTTCTACCTGAACTCCCCTTCTCCTTATGAGTTCGGATATATGGCAGCGATTCAGAATGGAATCCAAGTGCGAACTTGCCAATTCTGCAAATACCACCGAAGTGGATACGAAGTCGGCCTCCGCTTAGATCCAATTTTCTGCTGTCTCTATAAAAAATACGGCACGCCAGAGAATCCAGAGCCACAATACGCCCACCAATGCCAATACTACCGTGAAGACAAGGAACTTATGGATAAAGTCCGTAGGCAGATGCCTCCTATTGTGATTGCAAACAGCGAATCAGAAATAGCGGAGCAACCATTTGCGGTAGGCTTTTCTAAAGATGAATAAGCCAGAGCTTCTCACATGTGCTTCAATACAGACGATCATTTGATGTAACTTCCACCGGCCCCTTGCCGGTTGTCACATCTGACAAGAAAAAAGACAAAACTCTTCTTAATCGACAAAATTACCATAATAGCCACCTCTTATCCGACAAAATTGCTCATTCGGGAATTTCACGAGATTATTATTGTAAAATATTTCAATTTTGAGAATGCAACTCGACAGTCTTTGATTAGAATTCGTCATGAGCACCTATACGTCGCTCAACTTACTTGACGACATCACATAATATGCATATATGTAAGTTAGATATGCCTTATACTTGTCCCATTTCTTTAGAAACAGTATTCAAATATTTTCCATTTGCTTGCGATATTATACAAAATTTGTCTAACTTTGCAAGTAAATAGAACAAATACGTAAAACCTTGAGCATTGCAGACTGGATAGAAGGACTGGCTCCGAGCGGCCGATACACATTCTCCAAAGAGGATGTGCGGAAGGCTTTTCCCTCGATGTCCGCCACTACCGTCGCAACGTCCTTGCACCGCGCCGTGGCCAAAGGCCGGGTATTCTCCCCGTGCCGCGGTTTCTATGTGGTCATACCCGAGGAGTACCGCCTATGGAAGGCCGTGCCGCAGGAAGTGTATCTGGACCGGATGATGCAGTATCTCCAGCGGAAATACTACGTTTCACTGCTTAGTGCCGCCGAACGCCACGGAGCAGCGCACCAGGCACCGATGGGCTTCCAGGTGATGGTTGAGCCGCCTGTTCTACGAGACAAGGAGCGCGAAGGCTATGCCATCCGTTATGCCGAGCGCAGGGAAATCTCAATGTCTTATATCGAACGCCTGGAGGTACCTGCCGGCTGGCTGAACATCTCTTGCCCTGAACTGACGGCAGTGGACATGGTAGCATATCAGGAACACATCGGTGGCCTCACGAGGGCGGCAACGGTATTGGAAGAATTGTCTCTGAAGCTGGATTTCACCAAGTTGGACGCCGACTTCCTGAAGGTCGCTTCCGCTCCAGTATTCCAGCGTCTAGGCTACCTCCTGGACTGTGTATTGGGAGAAGAAGCCATCGCCGACGGTCTGCACGCCCTGATGAAAGCCGGAGGTATGAAGATGAAAGCCGTGCCGTTCAGACTGGGCGCATCGGTTGATGACGCCGAAGTGGACAAGAAATGGAAAGTGATGGTGAATCAAGAAATAGAAATTGATGACTTATGATACAGAAAGCATTCATAACCCAATGGGGTACGGTTGTACCATCTCAACAAATTGACTCGACGAAAACTCGCACAAAGAGGCTGGCTAAAGAATTGAGCGACTAATAGCCAGCCCATTTTTTGTCTTGCTGACGATGCTACCAGCCATCAGGCTGCGACCATTGGCTAAACTCCGTTTGATTAGCCAATTCCAGAACAGAAAAGTAATAATTATTTAGTTTTATATTCTGAATATTACTATATTCACACTACAATATTAGAATATGAAGGGATTGGTATCGGATACTTGATACCATACGTTAGCTAACTAATCATTTTAATTAAAAGCAATGACACAACTTCAGATAACAACAGATAAAATTATCGATCTAGTAAAGCGCCCTGGATATATATATGCTTTCATAATGACCATAGTGAGGGATTGCTTCTATGATTTGAATAATCCTGAAGAGTTTGAATCTAGAAATAAATTGATCACAGAAGAACTTATGACCTTGCTGGGATTCTGGGTCCAGCATTCAGAATCTCACTGGAGCTACCCTATTTCTTTTGATGATATGTATCAGATGGTACTTGATGCTGATATGCTTATGAAAGAAATGCATAATTCATCCTATGAAACTGTATTCCAGGAAACGTCTCAAATCATTCAGAGTTACAATTCCAATGGTAAACATGAGTTATCTGACGAGGCTAAAGCACAGAGCATTCAAGAGGCAATTTATTACAATGGTGATTCGGCTTACGACTATGAATATGTACACTTCCTTAAGAAAAAGTACAAATATGACCGCGAATGGCTAATTGAAAACAAGGGATTCAATATTGACAATGCTGGCGAAATCGCACTGGAAATCAAAAGAATAATCAATTCCAAAGCATCAAAGTTATCTTTTCCAAATAGGAGTATTAATTACAAGACGCTTGGCATTGATTCGATTGAAGAGTTTAATAAACTTTTGACTTTTGCACCATTTATAAATATATTGTCTCCATTTGAGAATGACGGAATGAGTTGTTCCTGCGATGATGCAATTGTTCCGTTCTGCAATCAGATACGAGACCTGTTTTGTGTTTCTTGCAATGATCTCGTTGGGCTTAAGGATGCTGGTACTTTTCTAAACCTTTTTTCCTTTTCAATCACTCCTAATTGCAACCAAACGTATCAGCGTTTTGGCGACTATAATATACTCCAGGCGACACCAATTATTCGGTTAGAGGAAGATAGGTATTTTGTTCCGTTGATATATCAGCTTTTTGTGTCGCTTTATGAAAGTCCATACTATTGGATTATGACTGATAAACAGTATTTCAAAAAGGCAGGCAGCAATCGAGGTCAGGCAGCAGAAGAAATTGTTTACGAATTACTTACACCCATATTTGGAGAGCAAAGCGTGTTTAGAGATCTTGAAATTAAAGACTCAAAGCATCACACAATTACAGATATTGACACTTTATGTATGCTTGGGACAAAGGCTATCTGCTTTCAGGTAAAATCCAAACGATTATCACAGATATCGAGGACCGGCACGATAAATGATCTAACTCGCGATTTTAAATGTGCGGTTCAAGATGCATATGAACAAGGCTTGCTGTGTAGAAAGCATATATTAAATCCACAGGATGTACTCTTTTGGTCAAAGGAAACCAAAGAAATAGTTAAGATTAGCGATAACATTGACGAAGTATTTATTGTATGTCTTACTAGCGAAAACTACCCCGCACTAACACATCAGGTGCATGAACTACTTATTAAGCAAAAAGAGGATCCATACCCTGTTGTGTTTAGTGCATTTGACTTGGGGTTGATTGCACACTACCTTGATAACCCGTATAAGTTCACCTACTACATCAGGCAAAGGGTTGCGACCTCTTCATATTACTATACAACAAATGAAATGAACTATTTAGCGTACCATCTTATACATAAGCTATTTCCACAGCGCGACTATTCACGTGAATATCTGGCAAATGATTTTGCTTGTGAAATAGATAAAGACTACTATCCTTTCATTTCAGGCCTCCAACAGGAACACGAACCAGGATCAATAAAAAGAAAATGGGAGTGCCCAGAATTTGAGGCATTGTGCTGTCAGATTGCACATATTCAACATCCAAAAGTAACTGACATAATATTCCTATTGTACGACCTTAGCTCCGAAGCACGAGAAAAGCTAATTGAACATCTTAACTATGTAAAGGAAAGAAGTCTACAAAATGGTACGATTGTTAATATCAGGGCACAATGCGATTTGCCCGAATCGATAGTTGGCATAACATGTATTTCAGAGAAAACTATTGAGGGGCTGTATAAAGACATGTATTATCTTGAGCATCTGCACAAATATCATTACAAAGCAAATCAATGGCTAACTCTTGCTGTTCTAAACACATCTTCAAATTTGGTAGATTTAGCAATCTATGATGATAGCAAATGGACATATGATGCTACCCTTGAGCGCTTGTGTGCTGAGAATGTCCGAGGCCACATAATGGAATAAAGGTAGCGATATAGAAGAGTAATCAAGTCGATATTCTATATCTTTGTCTTTGGAATTCGGTGACTGCCGTAACAACAGGATTACAGCCACACGAAAATCTTCATCGACAATGGTCACGGCTCCGACACCGCGGCAAATGCAGCACGAACGAACGGTTTCTTGAGCACAAGTTCTACCGCATCACCGCAACAGGATTAGTCTTCTCTCTCCCCAGCAGAGGATTTGACGCAGAACTTCTAGTCCCTAAAGAGAAGGACATCACACTCGAAGAACGATGCCGCAGAGTAAATGCCTGGTACTTGGAACACGGCAAGGATTCCTGCTTACTCGTTTCAATCCATGCCAACGCATTGTAAGCCTCCAGCCTCCCACGTCATAGGCCTCTGAATTATTATCCGGAACTTTGTTCATCCAAAACATACAAGATTATGATGGCCAAAGAAGAACTCACAGGCTCCAAAGACGGGAAGCGTGGAGTTGCGCACTCCGAACGGAACGATAAGGCGTATCCATGGCGAGCTTGACAAAGGGTACCTGCAGTCAATCATAATCCAAGGTACGACACTAAGGTCATCCTCAAGTCGGACATTGAAGACAAACAGCCGGAATACAGAATAATCCTGATTGCCGACCACCTTCCCCCAGGCTGTCTTAAAAGTTAAACATCCCTTCGCGAGAACCAAGAATTCGTTTTAGGTCGTATATGGGGATACGAACAATTTCAGTCTTTCAAGGACTTTTAAGACAATAATGGGGGCAAAATCAGTATTTCGGCACATAATCAGTCTTCCCACTAATGGCATCATCAAGTATGGCCTCCACAAAGTCATCAGCTGCAAGATTTAACGTGGTCTCCTGCTCATTGCTCTCATACTCGTATTTCACCTCACAGATTTTTACCGCTCCCCAATAACGCGAATTAAGCCATGCGTCGTCTAAGGGGAAAACAAAGGAAGAACCCGGCTCCGGATTCTCAGGGAGTTGTCTCTCCAGTTCCTCCATTGAGTATTTTACATTGCCGTCGAAATCGCGGATAATATTATCTTTCGTTTCTATGGGAAGATGGCTGGCTTTAAGCCAGTATTCAGATTTTGATGTATAGAGCATAGCCAACCTTTCCCGATATCGCTGAATGCTGAAATGATTCTGGTCGGCCCATCCCCCATCTATAGCAAACAAACAATGTCGACAATCCACATGGGGCGTGACAATAATTGATCCGAGGACCTCATTCCATTCTGGAGTTCGGAGTTCCTTCAACGAAATACCATGAAAGTCGGCGAATTTGATAGCTCCTTCCTGAAACCCTTTGCTTGAGACCATAATGCCTCTGACATTATCAAGATCATGTAGAACGCCAAAGAAATCCCTCACCTTCCCAATTGGAACATGAGTTTTATAATTCTTGCACTCGATGGCCACACGATGAAAAATGCCGTCCTTTTCGTATTCCCAGAGCACATCAATCTGATGCTCACAACCAGACTTTCCCTTTAACTTCACATTGTGCTGAACGCGAGACGGCTTGAGAACACCATTATGCTCAAGTTTTTGGAAAACACGCTGAGTAAAGCGTTCAAATTCAGTATTGGGATTCATAATCATTCGTTACTACTATCACTGCTAGGATGAGATTTTGCAGAGTGTAAGATATCCATCGCCAAGTGTTCTTTCTGGCGTACTTCTGCATCAATGACCTCTGGGGCAATTAAATTATACTCTAATTGTTCTCTAATCTTTCTAGTATCGGTGAGCACCGGCAATGAGAGATTGTCCTCGGCTCCAATATAATGCAGAAATTTAACGGGTACGGTGTCATTAACAAGCTTTTCAGCCAAAAGGCATTCTGTGGATTTAAATGAGGTTAAGTAAATTGCAGTAATTGCGCCTGTTATATCCAAATAGTCAGCATTTGCCGACACAACTCGGAACTCATTTTCCTCTCGCCATCCAGACTGTTTCGTAAACAGAATCCGCCTTGAATTACGCCGAATATATTTGTCTATATCCTCAATGGTTTTTACACTTGTGGGAATTGGAGTATTATGCTCCATTGCTTTCTTGTAATGAATGAACCCATAAAGTGTCCCTTCTGGAAAGGATAATTTCGATGCGTCAAATTCAATACAAACGCCATTGCACTTGTCAGCATAATGTCCCCACATGATTGTTGACATACACCCTTTGAAATAAGAGTCATAATCCATTGTAAAACTAATCTGTTTATATTTCCGACGGATTTCATCATATGCCTTCAATATAGGGATGCTATTGGGATTGGATGATGCACATCGAACACTCTTCTCTTGAACATCATTCATCTTCGACAAGGGAGAAAACAATAGTCTTTGATAAAGCCAGATTTTAACGAAAGAAACAAATGATGTATAGTGGTACAAATGAGCCGACTTTTCAGCAAAAGTGAGCCGATGACCAGGATATTCTCCATTAGCGGTATGATATATTCTCTTCTTCATAGATATCATTGTTGGAACAGTCACAAAGTTCGTAAATATTTCCGTTATTCTCTAATAATCAAACCTGTCAAAGCAAGTTCACTGCGCTAAAGCTTCGTTCAAACGGCTTGGTTCAGTCCTCTGAGGCACAAAGCGCCCCTATGAACTCCACTTGTGGCAGCTCCACTGCGAGACTCTTTCCTCCGCCTGTTTTCGCTTCGCACACAATCTAAATTATGTTAAGCGACTTCTTTGGAAGAATTTGAAGGTCTATCCTTCGAAAAACTCACCGTCGGATCGGCCGGCAATATTAAGGGTTAGCGTCTGTGGCCAACGACCTCCTGATTTAAGCCTGAAAACCATCTGACAACTACGTCAACGAAGCATTGAGCGGGTAGATCAAAAAAAAGAATTATACGCCGAGCACAAGTTAAACCGTGTCAACTTCTCGCACTGTACAAACTCTTCTTAATCGACAAAATTACCATAAAAACCGCCTCTTATCCGACAAAATTGCTCATTCGGGCATTTCTTAAGATTATTATTGTAAAAATATTCATTTTTGAAAATGCAATTCGACAGTCTTTGCGAAGAATTCGGTATGAGCACCAACACGTCGCTAAACTTTCTTGACGGCATCACATTATATGCATATATTCGCATTGCCCATCTCCGTTCTGGTGACGACCGCCGGAAATGGTGCGCATTTTTGTGCAACTTCGGCGTCCAAAACAGGCCCAAGAAAATGCTTTATATTGACTCTCAGACGGTTAAGCGTTGTGTATTTCGCATCGTAAATTATGACTTTATCTCTCGATAAATGTATCATAAAACTTGGATGCCACCATTAGGATTTACCTGATGGTGGCTTTTCTCTGAGAGTATATCATCCTTATATACGTTCTTTTAAAAACATACGACCGCTAAGTTGCTCGTTTACAGATTGACATTTACTTCTTGTTCCTGCAGATTTTAGATCCATCTATTCTGCTTCTCTTATAGCCATTGATAGGTAATGCTTGTCCTTTGCATCATGTTCCTCCTACTGCATACCTCTGCATACAGCTGCTTCTTCTGGCACTCATTGGTATATTCCATCGTTCCGTGTTGCCACATTCTTAAATGAGGTGTGGTTTTCGCGTCTTTCATTGCAAAAAGGTTAAATAGAATGCAAAAATCAGATTTTCTTCAAGCTAATTGATGGATTTTGAAAAGTAATGAGTATTTTTGCACTTGTAAATATAAGTAGAATATAATATATAGCCGTATTGTTTATCTAACTTATATTATTGTATAAATTAAAATAATGAATTATGATTGATTATTACGAGTATTCTATACCAGAATTGGTAAAACTTCT
>ERZ1026772.950-NODE-950-length-17789-cov-4.679486_pt1 | contig 17789 bp, 18 predicted proteins | sample MGYA00380124_ERZ1026772 | MGnify/ENA primary metagenome ERZ1026772 (study PRJEB33269, sample SAMEA4719760) | human gut metagenome | biome: human-associated habitat; feature: organic feature; material: feces | place: Cameroon | collected 2013-10 ...
CGAGATTCGCCTTAGTCTCGTGGGCTCGGAGATGTGTATAAGAGACAGACATAGGTCATTGCCGCCGCGCGCAGCACGCGGCGCGCGCCCGTAAGCTCGTCGCCGTGCAGGATGCCCATGCTCTCTATCGTCTGCATCGCGCGGCTGCTGGCATTGAACTCCACCGGCAGCGTCACGAGCTGGAACACCGCGCACAGGGCGAAGCACGCAACCCCTATATACGCCAGATATATGAAGTCCGGCGCGACGGAGCACAGCAGCAGCCCTGCGAGCACGAGCGGCCAAGAGAGCTTCGAGCCGAAGTTCGTGACCGGGATGATAGCCGAGCGTATCTTCACCGGCACATAGTCCTGCGCGTACTGTATCGCATGGCCGACCTCGTGGCACGCAACGCCGATAGCCGCCGTCGAGGTGCCGCTGTACACGTCCGCCGACAGGCGGATCATGTTCGCCTTGGGGTCGTAGTGGTCGGTAAGCTCGCCGTCTATCTGCTGTATGGCGACGTTCTGAAGCCCGTTCGCATCCAGCACGCGGCGCGCGGCCTGAGCTCCGGTCATGCCGCGGGAGTTCTGCTGGCGGGAATATTTATTATAGGTAGATTTCACATTCGCGCTTGCCCACATTGTGAAGAGCACCGCGGGCAGCACAAGTATTATATATGTCCAGTCGATATACATTGTTTTCCTCCATAGGCGTACTTGTCCGCCATAAAAGCTTTTTCTTTTTTGCAGATATTATACGCGCTTCTCCGCGACCGCGCAAGCGGCACGGCACGCCGTCTGCCGCATTTTACGCTTCCTTATTGTAATATTAAGGAAATGTTCACAGTTCCCGCCCGCCGCCTTTAGCTCCGCTTTAGCTTGGATAATTAGAATTTCCATCGATGATAGCATCACAAATCCATGCAGGAAAGTGGTACCATTATGAAGCAGGATCGGCGAAGCACCAAGCTCAGCGCGGCGCAGAAGAAAAAGCTCATCTTGATCATCGCGGCTGCGGCGGTTCTGATAACCGCGGCGGTAATCATTCTGAGAAAAAGCGTCTCGGAAAAATACGGCAAGTCCTCTCCGGGCTATCCGAGGGCGACACGGTATATTACCGCTACGCGGACACGCTGGAATACAGCTTCGTGAAATAAACAATGCCCCGCCGGGAAACCGGCGGGGCATTACTGTTTATCAGCTTTTCCTCAATGTATCTGTACCAGCTTGCCGACGACGACATAGCGTCCGTCGTCGATCTCATAGGTGCATGTGGAGAGAGTGACGACCTTGTCTTCCGCCGTTACTTTGACATCGGACTTGAAGGTGGACATGGACTTGATGGTCTCGATATAGTGCAGGAACTGCTCATCCTCATCGAAGGTGTTGGCATAGGCAAAGGACGTAGGCTCAGTCACAAAGCCCGCGATCAGGTCGAGACGGTAATGATAATTCTCGGTGCTGATATAGAGGCAGGGGTGATCGGGATAATAGCTCTCATCGCGGTAGTCTCTGAGGCTTGCGAACATTGAGCCGTCGTTCATGTTATGGCCGTAGACGAGCGTGTTCTTATCCGAAAAGTCGGACGCGCACTTGGTGTCGATAAAGATAGTGCCGTTTGCGTTATAGGACTCATCATAAAGATGATCGAGGTACCAGAAATTATTATCGGTATAGGCGATGGGGTAATTGATCTTGGTATCCGGGGAATATATCCAGCCGACAACATCGGGGTACTGCGCATGCAGAGCCGCAATGTCCACATCGATTGGCGAGACCTCAGGGTCGATACCGTCACCGACATCTGCGGAGGGCAAAGGCGTCGGTGAGGTCGAGGTCGTATTCGTGAACTGCTGGGTAAGGTCGGTATAAGACTTCTCGGCCTGCTTATAGCCGTTTATAGTGGAGACTATCTTATACGCGCTGAAGCCAAACACGCCGATGAAAACGACGCACAGGACTATGAGAATTATTTTAACGGGCTTTTTCAAAAACTTCGCCGTCCTTTACATCAAGAGTTTATCGTAATTATACAGCAAAGCTCCCCAAAAGAAAAGCCCCCATTTATTCATAAATGGGGGCAAGGGATTAAGTCTTGTTAAGATTTGTGCTTTGCTCGATCAGAAGAGAGCAACGACGGAGCCGTCGTAGGTCTCGGTGATGAACTGCTTGACAGCGTCGGACTGGAGAGCCTTGACGAGAGCCTGGATCTTCTCGCTGTTCTCTTCGCCTGCGCGGACTGCGACTACGTTTGCATAGGTCTCGGCAGCTTCGCTGTCGGTGTTCTCAGTTGCGAGAGCGTCCTTAGCAACGCTGTAGCCGGCCTGCAGAGCGTAGTTGCCGTTTATGACGGCGATGGTGCCTTCGTCGCTGTTCTTGAGCTGTGCGGGAACGGTGTCGGCCTGGACAGCCTGGACATTGTAGCCGTGGTCGTCAACGATGTCGAGGACGGTGACGCCCTTTTCAAGGGAAGCGTCCTCAGGCAGCTCGATCAGGCCTTCCTGCTGGAGGAGAAGAAGTGCGCGGGTGCCGTTGCTGTCGTCAGCGGGGATGATGATGGTTGCGCCTTCGGGAACTTCGGAGATGCTGGCAACGCCGTTGCCGTAGATGCCGAACGGCTCATAGTGGATAACTGCTGCGGAGACGAGGTCGGTGCCGTTGGACTCATTGTAGCTGTTGAGGTAGGGGCGGTGCTGGAAGTAGTTTGCATCAAGAGTGCCCTCGGCGAGAGCCTGGTTGGGCAGGACGTAATCGTCATAGATAACAATGTTCAGGGTGTAGCCCTCTTCTGCGAGAGCGTCCTTGACCTGCTCGAGGATCTCTGCATGGGGAACGGCGGTAGCGCCTACGGTGATCTCAACAGGCTCTGCTGCTGCGGGAGCCTCGGTAGCTTCGGCTGCTGCGGGAGCTTCGGTGGCTGCTGCAGGGGTGGAAGAACTGCCGCATGCGGCAAGGCTGAATACTGCTGCGAGGGTCAGGATAAGAGCAATGATCTTTTTCATTTTTAATTTCTCCTTTAATCAGATAATTGATGGTTTGTTGGTTTGTGTGATGTGTTTTTCCTTTTCTGCGATTCAACAAGCGGCGGAGGGCCGCATTCGCAGGACATACAACTCAGGAAAGTTCATACTTTTTACCTCCGTACCGGGGCGCATCACTTGATGCGCCTATCTGTTTTACGGGCTATATATGTTCCCACTATCTGGATTATCTGAACTATAACGACCGTCAGCAGGACGCATATCCAGGTGATATCGTCGTTGCTTCTCTGGTGGCCGTAGATGATGGCGATCTGGCCGAGGCCGGTGCCGCCTATCGTGGCAGCCATGGCCGAGTAGCCGAGGATCGTGACCATCGAGATGACCGCGCCCTGAATGAGAGCGGGCTTTGCTTCGGGCAGCAGCACATGGGTGACGATCTGCATATTCGTGCAGCCCATCGACTGCGCCGCTTCAATGACGCCGAAGCCGACTTCCTTGACGGAGCTTTCGACCATGCGCGCCACATAGGGGGCGGCGGCGATGACGAGCATCACGATGACAGCGCCGTTGCCGAGGCTGGTGCCGATGATGAACTTTGCGACCGGCAGCATTGCGACCATGAGGATGATGAACGGGATGCTGCGGAAGAAGTTCACGACGAAGCCGAGGGTGCGGTTGACCCAAGGGGTCGGGCGGATGCCGTTGGCGTCCGTGACGGAGAGGATCACGCCGAGGGGAAGGCCGATCACATAGGCGATCGCGGAGGAGATAAGAGTCATGTATATGGTTTCCCATACGCCGAGCTGGATAAGGCCGTTGTTCCAGAGCTTATAAAACATTTCGGAAAGCATTACTCTTCCTCCTTCCATGTGACGGGGCTGTTCTTGAGCCAGACGAGGATCTTGTCTGCCTGACGCTCATCGCTGGGCAGTTCGATTATCATGTGGCCGTATATCGCGCCGTCAAATTCGCGGGTATCGGCAAAGATTATATTCACCGGAGCCTGACACTCAAGCACGAGCTTGGAGATAATCGGCTCCTGGGAGTACTGACCGTTGAAGATAAGGCGGAGCTTTTTGCCGCCGGTGGTGTCGAGCGCCGCGCGGTCCTGCGGGATAATAAGCTCACGCGCGATCTCGGACTGGGGATTGGTGAACACGTCGCTGACCTTGCCCTCTTCGGCGATGCGGCTCTGGTCGATGACAGCGACGCGGTCGCATATCTGGTCGATGACCTTCATCTCATGCGTGATGACGATTATCGTGACGCCGAGGGACTGGTTTATCTCACGCAGCAGCTCAAGTATCGAGCGGGTGGTGTTCGGGTCGAGCGCGCTTGTGGCCTCGTCGCACAGGAGGTAGCGCGGGTTCGTCGCAAGCGCTCTCGCGATGGCGACGCGCTGCTTCTGGCCGCCGGAGAGCTGCGCGGGATAGGCGTTTGCCTTACTCTCGAGGCCGACGAGCTTCAGCAGCTCGAGCGCGCGCTTCTTTGCCTCGCCGCTCTTCGTGCCTGACATCTCGAGCGGGAAGCAGACGTTTCTCAGAACGCTGCGCTGCTCAAGGAGGTTGAAGCCCTGGAAGATCATCGAAATGCTGCGGCGCATTTCCAGCAGCTCCCTGCGGGGAAGGACGGTCATGTCCTTGCCGTCGATAATAACGTGGCCGGAGGTGGGACGCTCAAGGAGGTTTATGCAGCGCACCAGAGTGCTCTTGCCTGCGCCGGACAGACCGATGATGCCGAATATCTCGCCGTCGTTAATGGTAAGGTTAATGTCGCGCAGAGCCTCGACCGTGCCGGAGGCTGAGGAAAATGTTTTGCTCAGGTCCTTGATCTCTATCATTGAGCCGCTTCCTTTCAACAAAAAACCGGACTTGGAAAACTCACTTTGTTTTCCAAGCCCGGTGTTAATCACGTTCTTATCAGGCGGGTATGAAACAAGGCGAGTCACATTTTTGCGCGCGCATCATCATGCACATGCTGAACATGCACATCATACCCATCATCATGCTGTTGGCGGTGAACTTACGCATATGACCCGTGTCTCCTTCTTTCTTTGATGGTGTGATTATATAACCGGTTTTTTCCGTTGTCAACAGGAAATTGCAAACTCTCCGAAAATAACAGAAAACCTATCTGCTCACTCGGATTATATGTCACAATTCACAAAACCGGTACCGCGTATTTGGCGATTCTGCGAGAGCTCCCCTCGCTCACTCTTCTTTATTATCGCAGCTGTGACGGCAGCGCGCGCAGTCTCCGCAGCAGCCGGAGCCGCTGCCGCAGGAGCAGCCGCCCTTTTTATGCGCGGTGCGCCATGCGAGCACCAGCAGCACGGTAACGACCAGCAGTATGATTATATCCAGCGGCTTCACACGATCACCCTTATCACGTTATAGATCACAAACGCCGTCAGCCACGCGACCGAGCACTGCATTATGACCACGCCTATCGTCTTCACGGCCGAGCCGAGCTCGCGCCGAATGGTCGCCACGGCGGCGACGCATGGTGTGTACAGCAGTGTGAACACCAGAAAGCTCACCGCAGTTATGGGATTGAACACCGAGCCGAGGGCGGAGCTGAGATTCGCAACGTTCGTCCCGAGGAGCACTGCGAGTGTAGAGACGACGGCCTCCTTCGCCGTGAAGCCGGAGATCAGCGCCGTGACCATGCGCCAGTCAGCAAAGCCGAGGGGACGGAACACCGGCGCGATAAGCTGCCCGATGAGGGCAAGCAGGCTGTCTGCGCTGTCAGCAACGACGTTCAGGCGCGTGTCAAAGGTCTGGAGGAACCAGATGAGCACGGTCGCCATAAATATGACGGTGAAGGCACGCTCGAGGAAATCCTTCGCCTTTTCCCAGAGCAGAAGCCCCACGCTCTTGAGAGACGGCATGCGGTAGTTCGGAAGCTCCATGACAAACGGCACGGGCTGGCCGCGGAAGGCCGTGCTCTTGAGGATGAGCGCGACGATGATGCCCATGACGATGCCGAGCGCGTACAGGCAGATCATCGCAAGGCCGCGGTTTTGCGGGAAGAAGGCCGCGGCAAACACCGCATATATCGGTATCTTTGCAGAGCAGCTCATGTACGGCGTGAGGAGGATGGTCATCTTCCTGTCGCGGTCGGAGGAGACGGTGCGCGTCGCCATGATGGCGGGCACCGAGCAGCCGAAGCCGATGAGCATCGGCACGAAGCTGCGCCCCGAAAGGCCAAGCTTTCTCAAGGGTCTGTCCATAACGAAGGCCACGCGCGCCATATAGCCCGTGTCCTCAAGGATGGAGAGGAAGAAGAACAGCGTCACGATTATCGGCAGGAACGACAGCACGCTCCCGACCCCGGCGAAGATACCGTCGATCACCAGCGAGTGGACGACCGGGTTTATCCCATACGCCGTAAGTCCTCGGTCGACAAGGCCGGTCAGCGCGTCGATACCGAGGCTCAGCCAGTCCGACAGCGCCGAGCCGATAACATTGAAGGTTAGGTAAAATATCAGGAACATTATCGCAAGAAAAGTCGGGATCGCCGTATACTTTCCGGTGAGCACCCTGTCCATGCGCACCGAGCGCGCGTGCTCCCGGCTCTCATGGCATTTCACGACGGTCTTTGAAACGACGCCCTCAATGAAGCTGTAGCGCATATCGGCAAGGGCGGCGTTGCGGTCAAGCCCGGACTCGCTCTCCATCTGCACGATGCAGTGCTCCAGCAGCTCCCGCTCGTTCTCGTCCAGCTCCAGCCTGCCGGCAAGCTCCGGGTCACCCTCGATGAGCTTCGCCGTGCAGAAGCGGGAGGATACGCCGAGCCTGTCGGCATGATCCTGAATGAGATGTATGACCGCGTGGATGCAGCGGTGGACAGGCGAATCGTCCGCGCAGAAGTCCGTCACTCCGGGCAGCGCCTTTTTCCGCGCGGTGTCGACTACGCGGTCGATAAGCTCGGACACGCCCTCGCCCTTCACGGCGCTGATGGGCACGACCGGTACGCCGATGAGACGGCTGAGCTGCTGCACATCGACCGTGCCGCCGTTTGCGTAGACCTCGTCCATCATGTTGAGCGCGATGACTGTCGGCACACGCAGTTCGAGAAGCTGGAGCGTAAGGTAGAGGTTGCGCTCGATATTCGTCGCGTCGATTATATTGATGATGCAGTCGGGCTTCTGGTTGATGATGAAGTCGCGCGAAACTATCTCCTCCTGCGTATACGGGCGCAGGGAGTATATGCCCGGCAGGTCGACCACAGAGCAGTTCTTCACTCCCTTTACCTCGCCGGACTTCTTCTCGACTGTGACGCCGGGGAAATTGCCGACGTGCTGGTTCGAGCCGGTCAGGGCATTGAAGAGTGTGGTCTTGCCGCAGTTCTGGTTTCCGACAAGCGCAAAGATCATTTTGAACCGACCTCCCGCACCTCTATCTTTTTCGCGTCCTCGATGCGCAGCGTCAGCTCATAGCCGCGCACGCGGATCTGTATCGGGTCGCCCATCGGCGCGATCTTCTGAAGCGTGACCTCCGTGCGCGGGATCAGTCCCATGTCCAGCAGGCGGCAGCGCAGCGGTCCCTCGCCGCCGACGGCGGTGATAACGGCGGAAGCGCCGGTCTTAAGCTCATCCAAAGTCATATATGCAGCCCTCGTCTTTATATTCTTTATGTATAATAAGTTAGCCTCAGCTAACTTTGAATGTTATCATCCGCATACGCCTTTGTCAATACCGGAAGAAAATTTCTCTATAAAAGAAAACGCACTCCCCATAACGTACAGGGAGTGCGCAAAAATATCTGCTCAGCTCAGCGCCGAGAACACGCGGGCGATGGGAGAATCGGAGGAGACGACAAGCGTCTTTTCCCCGTCCTTGATGGAATTGCGCGCCATGTCGAGCGCACGCATGAACTCATAGAAGTCCGCTTCCGCCGGGGTATCGTACACCTCGGAGAGGATGCGCATGTACTCCGCTTCGCCCTCAGCCTTGAGCTTCTCAGCCATTGCGTTTGCCTCAGAGAGTGTTATCTGCACGGTCTTGTCCGCTTCGTTGCGGATCTGCTTTGCCTCGGCTTCGCCCTCGGCGGAGAAGGACGCGGCGATGTTCCCGCGCTCAGAGATCATGCGCTCGTACACGGCGGCCTTGTTCTCGTCCGGCAGGTCGAGCCGCTTCGTCTCGATGGCGAGCACGGTTATGCCGTAGGCGTCGAAGGTGTCGCCGACGTTGTCCATTATCTTCTGAGCAAGCAGCCCGTCGCGCCCGGAGATCACGTTCTCCTGCTTCATGGAACTGATGACGGTCTTGAGGCTGTTATAGACAATGGTGTCGATACGGTACTCGGCGTTCGCGATGTTGCCGGAGAGGGTCTTGATAAACAGCAGAGGATCGTCAATGCGCCAGAGCACGAAGCTGTCGGCGACCATGGATTTCTTGTCGCTCGTGATAACATCGCTCACGGCAAGGTCATAGAGCATCTCGGTCTTGGGCAGGGTGCTGACCGACTGGATAAACGGCAGCTTCATGCTCAGTCCCGGCTCGTCCACGACCTTGACCACCGCGCCGAACTGGCGCACGATGGTGTATTCATTCGGCTGGGTCGTATAGAAGCAGCCGCCGAAGAGTATGACCGCCGCGATCACCGCGATTATCGGGAGTATTATTTTCTTTTTCATCAGTTTTCTCCTCCCATGTCGACACTGGCAAAGGGGCTCAGCGGAAGCGCGGTCTGCACGCCGGTGTTCTCATCGACGATATAGAGCTTTATGCCGGGCAGTATCTCCTCCATCGCCTCGTAATAGAGCCGCTGCTTTGTTATGAGCGGGTACTTTTCATATTCGTCAAACAGCGATTTGAAGCGCGCGGCCTGACCGTTGGCCTCGTTTATCTTGCTTTCCTTGTAGCCTTCGGCGCTCTTGATGATCTGGTCGGCGTCCGCGTTTGCGGCGGGGATGACCTCGTTTGCGTACTTGCGGGCGTTGTTCACCGCGGTGTCGGCCGACTGCTTGGCTGTCTCGACCGCGGTAAAGGCCTGCTGCACCTCGACCGTGGGCGGCTCCGCGTCCTGAATGGTGATGTTCGTAAGCTGCAGGCCGATGTCCTCGCTTTCGAGCCGCGTCACGACCTTCTGCTTTATCGCAGCCTGTATCTCGCTCTTGCCGGTGGTGATGACGCTGTCGACATCATAGAGCCCTATTGTGTCGCGGATATAGCTCTGGCAGAGCATGCGCAGGATATCGAGCGGGTCGCTGGAATTATAGAGGAATTTTATCGGGTCGGTCACCCTGTATTCCACATAAAAGTCCACATTCACGAAGTTATAATCGTAGGTGATCATAAGCGATTCGTCCTCGACCTCCGAACCGTCCGTGCGGTAGCCGAGGGGGAAACCCTGTATGGTCTTTGCGACCTTGGTGACGCGCTGGATATACGGGATCTTCAGCTTGAGTCCGGAGCTTGAGACCATGCTGGGCTTGCCGAAGGTCGTAATAACGGCGTACTGATCCTCCTTAAGCGTATAGAAGGAATCGAGCGCCGTTATCACCAGCAGCACCGCCAGCAGGATAACGAGCAGGCGCTTTGCGGGCAGCTGTATGCGCTTTTTCGGCTTGGGCGCCGGGCCGCTGCTGTAGCTGCCGTCATCGGTAAAATTCATATCTGTCCCCTTTCATGTCTTTGCGACTGTTTATACTTTGATTATACAGTATCATTGCCGGTGCGGTAAAGCAGATTTTCATGCCCTGATGCAATGTTAACAGAATGTTCCATTTTATTTTAGGTTCGCTTAAGATTTCAGGCCTACAATTTCTCATTGTTGGAAACCATGCAAAGGAGCTGATTCTTTTTGATAGAAGTAAAGCATCTGACAAAGCTCTACGGTGAACACACGGCTGTGTCGGATCTGTCCTTCACGATTGAGGACGGTCGCATATACGGCTTTCTCGGCCCGAACGGCGCGGGCAAGTCCACGACCATGAACATTATGACCGGCTGCCTTGCCGCCACCTCCGGCGACGTGAGCATCGACGGGCATGATATCTTCGAGGACGCAGGCGAGGCCAAAAAGCTCATCGGCTACCTCCCGGAGCAGCCGCCGCTGTACATCGACAGCACGCCGAGGGAGTACCTGCAATTTGTCGCCGAGGCAAAGCGCGTCGCCAAGAGCGATATCAAGCGGCAGATCGCGCAGGTTATGGAGGTCACGCAGATCACCGATGTGGCGGACAGGCTCATCCGCAATCTCTCGAAGGGCTACCGCCAGCGCGTCGGCATCGCGCAGGCGCTGCTCGGAAACCCAAAGGTCATCATCCTTGATGAGCCGACCGTCGGCCTCGACCCGAAGCAGATAGTCGAGATACGCGAGCTTATAAAGAGCCTCGGGCGCGAGCACACCGTCGTCCTCTCAAGCCACATTCTCTCCGAGGTTCAGGCCGTGTGCGACACGGTGCTGATAATCTCCAAAGGCTGCCTTGTCGCCTGCGACACACCGGAGAACCTTGAAAGGCTCTTCGCCGGCAAAGCGCGCATCGAGCTTGACACCGACGCTGACAAGGCCAAGGCGCTGGAGCTTGCCGGCACCCTTCCCGGCGTCACGAAGATAGACGCGCAGCCGCACGACAATGGCTGCCGCCTGACGATAGAGCTGTCCGGGGACGACACCGGCAGCGTCTGCCGTGAGCTTTCGCTCCGCTTCGCGGGTGCGGGGCACGCGATACTCCAGATGACCACCGCCAAGGCAAGCCTTGAGGATATCTTCATCGAGCTTACCGACGGAGAAAAGGAGGCTGGCAAAGCATGAAAGCCGTATTCCGGCGTGAGCTGTCCTCATATTTCACTGGGCTTTCGGGCTGCGTGTTCGGCGCGTTCCTGCTGCTGTTCGCGGGGATATACACCATGGCCTACAACATCAGAGCCGCCGTCAGCAATTTTGAATATGTCCTGAGCAGCATGTCGTTTATCTTCCTTGTCATCGTCCCTATACTCACGATGCGCGTGTTCGCCGAGGAGAAGCGGCAGAAGACCGATCAGCTCCTCTATTCCCTGCCGCTTACGATGACCGAGGTCGTGATGGGCAAATACCTCGCGATGCTCGTCATGTTCCTGATTCCGCTGTGCATCATCGGCATATACCCGGCGGTGCTCTCTCACTTCGGCAAGGTGAACCTCGCCGCGGCCTACGGCGCGCTCGTCGGCTTCTTCTTCCTCGGTGCGGCGCTGCTCGCTGTCGGGGCGTTCATCTCCTCGGTCACGGACAGTCAGGGCGTCGCGGCGGGGCTGTGCTTTGCGGCGCTGCTCGTGAACTACTTCCTCGCGAGCTTATCCAGCTTCTTTTCGTCCACAGCCTTCGCGTCCTTCGCGGCGCTGACCTTTGCCGTGGCGGCGCTGGCGCTGATATTCTATCTGATGACCAAGAGCGGTTTTGCCTCGGCGGTCATCTTCATCGCGTCCGAGGTGCTCGTCTTTGTGTTCTACACATTCAAGAAAGACAGCTTCGAGGGACTGTTCCCGAATATACTCTCAAGCCTGTCGCTCTTCGCGCGCTTTGAGCAATTCGTGAGCGGCATCTTTGATGTGACCGCGATAGTGTTCTATATCACCGTGGCCGCCGTGTTCCTGTTTCTCAGCGTACAGGCCATGGAAAAGAGGAGGTGGAGCTGATGAAAAAGAACGATACCGCAAATCGCCCGTTCTCTTCGCTCAGCACCCGCAGCTTCCACGCGGGCGGCTACAGCGTCGCGGCGGCGGTGATAGTGCTGGCGATAGCCGTCGCGGTGAACGCCCTCGTCGGCAATCTCCCCTCGACATATACGAAGCTCGACACTACCGCAAACGGACTCTACACCGTCTCCGAGCAGACGGAAAAGGTCTTATCCGGGCTGGATGAGGACATTGACATTTATTGGATCGTCCGGAGCGGGTACGAGGACTCGAACATTGCGACGCTCCTTGACCGCTACAGCAGCCTGAGTGATAAAATAAGCGTGACGAAAAAGGACCCGGATGTTTACCCGACCTTCGCCAAGCAGTATTACGACGGGCAGCTCTACAACAACTCCCTCGTCGTCTGCCGCGGCGACCGTTACCGCTACATTGACTACAACAGTATCTACGAATACGACTATTCCGATTACTATTCCGGCGGCTCTGTCAGCCAGAACTTCGCCGGTGAGGGTGAGCTCACAAGCGCCATCAGCTACGTCGTGAACGACGCCATGCCGACGCTCTATATCCTCACTGGGCACGGCGAAGCGGAGCTGAGCTCCACGTTCAAGACCGCGATTGAGAAGCAGAATATCCAGACCGAGAGCCTGTCCCTGCTGACGGTCGAGGCCGTACCGGAGGACGCGGGTGCGCTGCTCATAAACACCCCGCAGAGCGATATCTCCGAGGACGAGGCGCAGAAAATTGCGGATTATCTCGCCTCCGGCGGCAGGCTGATGCTCGTCACCGACCCGCCGAAGGACGGGGCGCTCACGAACCTTGAAGCGCTCATGGCGGGCTACGGCGTTGAAGCCGTCGACGGCATCGTTGTCGAGGCGAACCAGAATAACTACGCATGGGGTACGCCCTATTATCTGCTGCCCGACCTCAAAAGCCACAGCATCACCGAACCGCTCATTGACGGCGGCTACTATGTGCTGCTGTCCATCGCGCACGGGCTGCGCATGAGCGATACACTTCCCGACGGCGTAACGGTCGATACCCTGCTCAGTACCTCCTCTTCCGCGTACTCCAAGGCCGCGGTCTATGACAGCACTACCTACGAAAAAGAGGACGGCGACATTGACGGCGCTTTCGCGCTGGGCGCTGCCGTCACCGCCGAGAATGACGACGGCAGCACGGCGCAGATAGTCTGGGTATCCTCGGGCGCGCTGCTGGATGAGCAGGGCAGCTCGATGGTCTCGGGCGGAAACCTCGACCTGTTTCTCAACGCTATCAGCTGGATGTGCGGCCATGAGGACGGCATATCCATCCATTCAAAGAGCATGAACTATGAATACCTCACGATAAGCAGCTCAAGTGCCTCGGTGATGACCGCGGTCATTATCTGGCTGATCCCGGCGCTGTTCCTCGGTACAGGCGTCTGTGTATGGCTCAGAAGGAGGCGCAAATGAAAAGGGCAAAGAAACTGCTTATTCTCCTCGGTGTGCTCATCGTGGTGTGCGCCGCGGCCTTTGCCGCGTCAAAGCTGAACCCGGAGCTGAACACCGGTAATGACGACACCGACGGCTCCGCCGTGTTCACGCTCGATGCCGACTCCGTGACCGCGCTGAGCTTCAAGTACACGGGCAGTCTCAGCTTTGAGCACGATAATGGCACATGGTACTCCAATGACGATCCTGACTTTCCGCTTGACAGCTCGCGCATTGACCGCATGGTGAGCGCCATCAGCAGCATCAGTGCCGAACGCACGATAGACCAGCCCGCCGCGCTCTCTGAGTACGGGCTGAGTGACCCGATATGCCAGGTCACGGTCTCCACCGGCAGCGGCGAACAGTCGGTGCTCTCCTTCGGCAATGAAGCGGAGCTCGGCGGCAGCCGCTATATGTCCACCGGCGACGGCAAGGTGTACCTTGTCGACAAGAACATCATCGACAGCTTTGACTGCGCTCTTTATGACCTCGTCACCAAGGAGCTGCTTCCGGACATGAGCAATATCGTGAGCTTCACGGTCGAGTCCGGCGACAGTCACTACGAGCTTGACTATATCGAAAACAGCGGGCTTGCCTACAGTGACGGCTACGTCTGGTTCTATAAGGATGGGGACGATTACCTGACGCTCGACACTGCCCTGACGAATGCTTTCACCGGCAAGATAACCGGGCTTGCATGGGGCGAGTGTGTCAACTACAAGGCGAACGACGATGACCTCAAGGCCTACGGTCTGGCAGAGCCCACGGCCGTTGTCAAGGTGGACTACATCGAAAGCTCCGAGGTCGCCACAAACATGACCGACAGCGACGGCAGCACTATATACGACACTCAGGAGACCGAGCACACTTTCAGGCTTGAGATAGGCAGCTATATTGACGATAAGTGCTATGCCCGCATCGCGGGCTCGCAGATGGTGTACCTCATCGACGGCACGATCTGTGATAATCTCCTACATGCGACGTATGAATCTCTCCAGCCGGACGAGATCCTTGACATGGATTGGGGCACTGTTGACTCCGTAGATATCGACCTGCCCGGTGATTCCGCTTCCTTTACGAAGAGCGAGAACGCCGACGGTGAGACCGTATGGCTGCTTAACGGCGAGGGGAAGGAGCTTCAGCCTATCCTCGACCGGCTCAATGAAATGCTCCCGAGCGACAGCGGCAGCGAGAAGGAGCCCGACATGAGCATGCTCCTGCGCTTCACCTTCCACCGCAATACGGATAAATTCAAGACCGTCGTGCTGGAGTTTTACGATTACGACAGCGGCAACTGCCTTGTCTCCCTCGACGGCACGGCACGGCTCCTCGTCTCGCGCTCTGACCTCAGCGCACTGCTTGAGAGTGTCCGCGCGTTGGTGTAACGACTATATACAGCAAAAGACCTTCGGAGCTCTCCGAAGGTCTTTTTGTGTTCAGTTGCTGTTATAGTTCTTAAGCGTTGTTTCCTTGACGTTTGCCCCGGCCGTGTCGAGTATCTCAGTCGGGCCGGTGACCATGAGCACCTTTTTCCCATCGGTGAGTGCCTTTACCGCATCGCAGATGCCCGCGGCGGCACCGTGGCCGATGTTTATCTTCTTCATGCCGATGTCGCAGAGCCTCTCGGAGTTCTCCTGCGCCATCATTATCTCATGCAGCTCGTCAAGCTTTGTTGCGTCGGCTCGCGCCAGACGGTTATCGATCATTGTAGTTCCCCATTCTGCCGCTTGATAAGTCAGCGCAGCCGGAAGCCCGATCCCCGTAAGCGGCAACGGGGTTTCCGTAACTGCGCTGCTTTTTTAGGTTTTATGGGGCAGCACCGTACAATGCTTCTTTTCTTACCGCATCATGCGGCGTTGCCATTACTCGAAATCGAGCACGCGGAGCATGCGGATAAGAGTCAGGCGGTTGCGGATAGCCGCCGAGATCTCCAGCATTTCATCCGCAAGAGACGGATCGATGCCAATGTCCTCCGGTCTGTACTTGCAGTGGCAGTCGGAGTAGAGCTTCTCCATCTCCTCAACGGGCGGGATCTTCGCGATCAGCTCGCGTATCTCGTCCCAATGGTCAACGATGTTCTGAGACGGGAAGGTCGCCAGTACGTCGTTCTCGTTTTCCTTCATGATGCCCGGCATAAGTCTCTCGCCGAACTTCTCGCGCACCCATTCCTCCGTCAGAGGCTGGAACGGCTTTGCCTTCGGCGTCTTCTTCGCCAGCTCGTGGTAGACCTTGATGCACTCGAAGGTGCCGACGCCCACGCATTCGCCGTGGATGCCCTCGGCCTTCTCGAACCTCGGCGGGTGCAGCTCGACCAGATGCGCCATCAGGTGCTCGGCGCCCGATGCCGCACGGGAGTGGTTGAGCAGCTGCATCGTAAGACCGCTCTCCATCTGCGCCATCGTCATCGCCTCGTGGTCGGCAACGCCGGTCGCAGCGTACTTGTCGGCAGCCTCGCGCATGAGCATGAGCGCATGCTCTGCAAGCTCCGCCACCATCGGGCAGTAGTATTCATCCGCGACCAGATGCGCGATGCGCCAGTCGGTCAGCGAAATGTACTTTGCGAGAATATCGTTTATGCCGCTCGCGACGAGTCTCGCCGGTGCGCCCTTGATGATGTCAAGGTCAGCCACGACAAGGATCGGCGCGCACATCGGCGTGGACTTCTTCTGGCCGTTAAGTATGGCCGAACAGATGTTGGCCGTGAAGCCGTCGGAGGAAGCCAGCGTCGGAATAGCAACAAAGGGGATGCCCAGCTTATATGCGGGGTAGCGGCCGAAGTCCATGATGGTGCCGGCGCCGAAAGCGACTATGACCTCCGGGTGATCCAGCTGCTTCATCATTTCCTCGATCAGCGTATCCTCAGCGTGCAGGCCCTTCGCCTCGAGCACGATCTCCTGATCGGCCTTGACGTGCTTGCCCTCGGTGAGCTGGTACACCATCGTGTCGTACACTACGGCGCGGCGCTTACCCGCAAGCCCCACGTCCTCCATGTACTGCTCGAAGTTTGCCAGAGCGTTATACTCGACGACGACCTTTTTCGTCTCAAGAGTGTGCTCCCTGCCGCAGACGCATTTGCCTACGTATTTTTCGCAATCCATTATCATACCTTTGTTCCTCCGTTTGTATATTTCACGTCCGCGCTGTCCGTTCTTGGCGGACGCCGCCTGACGCTGTCGTTACCGCTTCGCGCGGTTATTTCCGTAATAATAAGCGCTCTGCTCAGATAGATGATATCCGAAACGCGCCCCGAAGTCAACCATTATTATACACCTGATATAATAGAATGTGCAGTATTTTTTCGTTTCATAGCTCGAAAAAACATAAAAATCTCCCGCACCTGACGGTGCGGGAGATTTCATATCGCATTAATAGTAACGCTTATTCTTGTTCTTGCGTGCGGCCTCGGACTTCTTGCGGCGCTTGACGCTGGGGCTCTGGTAGTACTCCTTCTTTCTGAGGTCGGCCAGAACGCCGGACTTCGCGCAGCTGCGCTTGAATCTCTTCAGAGCATTGTCCAGAGACTCGTTTTCCTTGACATAGATTTCAGACATTTATTTCCCTCCCTCCAAATACGCCTTGCGGCGCTTCAAGGGCCAATGAATTGGCTTTTTAACGTTAGTATTATAACGGCTGAAGCGTCCGTTGTCAACAATTTTATCAGGCAGAGTTCTTTATTTGAGGATGAGGTTCACGATCTTGCCTTTGACGACGATGGTCTTGACAAGGGTCTTGCCCTCCATCTGGCGCTGGATCTTTTCATCGGCGCAGGCCGCGGCGATGATCTCGTCCTCGCTCGCGTCGGTGCTGATGCGGATCGTGCTGCGCAGCTTGCCGTTTACCTGCACGGCCATCTCTCGCTCTGCGTCGATGGTCTTGCTCTCGTCGTACTTCGGCCAATCCATCTGCATTGCCATCCTGCCGTACTTTGCGGCAAAGCCCATCTGCTCCCACATCTCCTCAACGATGTGCGGCGTGAACGGGGAGAGCAGCAGAAGCAGCATCTCAAGGTCGCCCTTGGTCAGGCCGTTGGAGTAGAACTCATTGACCATAGTCATGAGCGCGGCGATAGCGGTGTTGAGCTTGAGCGTGTCTATATCCTCAGTGACCTTCTTGATGGTCTTGTGGATGATGCTCTCGTTCTTCTTGGATATCTCACCCTCGGTGACTATGTCCATCAGGTTCCAGCAGCGGTCGAGGAAGCGCTTCGAGCCCTTGACTGCGTCGTCAGACCAGGTCGCGGTCTTCTCAAAGTCGCCGATGAACATGATGTACAGACGCATCGTGTCCGCGCCGTAGGCCTTTACGACGTCGTCGGGGTTGACGACGTTGCCGAGGGACTTCGACATCTTGACTGCCGTGCGCTGTGCCTGTGCGCCGTACTTCTCTATGAGCGCCTGCTTCTCCTCTTCGGTCGCGGCGTTGCCGACGTAGTGCGGGTTCTTGCCGAGGATCATGCCGTGGGAGGTTCGCTTGGCGTAAGGCTCCTTGGTGTGCACGACGCCGATGTCGTACAGGAACTTGTGCCAGAAGCGGCTGTAGAGCAGGTGGAGTGTGGTGTGCTCCATGCCGCCGTTATACCAGTCTACCGGACCCCAGTATTCCTCAGCGTCCTTGCTGACAAGCTCATTGTCATTGTGCGGATCCATATAGCGCAGGAAGTACCAGCTCGACCCTGCCCACTGAGGCATGGTGTCGGTCTCGCGCTTTGCAGGGCCGCCGCAGCAGGGAC
>ERZ1026772.951-NODE-951-length-17773-cov-4.420081_pt1 | contig 17773 bp, 14 predicted proteins | sample MGYA00380124_ERZ1026772 | MGnify/ENA primary metagenome ERZ1026772 (study PRJEB33269, sample SAMEA4719760) | human gut metagenome | biome: human-associated habitat; feature: organic feature; material: feces | place: Cameroon | collected 2013-10 ...
AAGAATTTGAAGCACTGCTTGCAGGCTGAGCACACATAAACCGGGCGGCACAGAATGATTTCTGTGCCGCCTGCAACTATAAAAGGAAAAGAGGTTTTTACGAATATGGGCAGTGAAATTTATTACGACAAAGCATTTGTTTCTGTGGGCAATCTGTTTATTCCGCTCGTCTGCCGCGGCTCGACCAACACCTATGAATTTAACGCGCATGGTCACGAGGTCGCAGAGCGGTACTGGTCTGTTCTGGATCTCCCATATCGGGGCAGGCTACTGTTTACAAGCGATGAGCTCCAGAAGATTGCGGAAACCTATGAAGGCTTCAGCAGCGGCAACCGCGGCGGGATGCGTAAGAGCCGGGACAGCGCTTTTGAAGCTGGCGAGTTTCAGTGCTGGTTCCTCGCGGGCCTGAAGAACGCGCACACGATTGAGGAATACCGTCAATACGGGAATTCTATCGTCCTCACAGACCGGCATACACAGAAAGCAACATATGTTTCCACAACAGAAGCTTTTCTGACCGAGCGTTCCCGCATGGGCGAGCAGAACGCTGCCATCCGCTTTGATTCCTGCCGCAGCTTTTACCATCCGCCGCGTGTCAGCAAGTCATCAAAATTTGATAAGCTGAAGCAATTCTACGTTCTGAAAGCATGGAGCGGATATTTTGTAAAGCGGACGCGGCACGGCATCATGACCATCCGCACCGACGATCCAACGATTCCAACCGTGCGGAAATTTAGAACGGAAAAGGCCGCGCAAAAGTACATGGAGGAAAATGCGCCGTTCTTTTCCCGTGTTCCTTTTTCTGTCGAGTGCGTTCAGCCAAAAGAGGCAGCGAAAGCGGCATGAGCACATTTCCTGATGTTTCCAGCATCATGTGCAGCTTCACTCTACTGCGCTTATTGCTATGAAAATACTCTCGTTTGGAGCCGGTATGCAGTCTACGGCACTTGCTCTGATGTCCTGTGAAAATGCAAACGCAGCGCAGAAGGGCCGTGCCCATCCATACCCGCTGGTTCCCGTATATGACCTTGTCGTATTCTGCGATCTCGGCTTTGAACCGCCATGGGTCATGCGGCAAGCCGAGTTTGTTCATCAGGCCTGTCAGGATGCCGGCCTTCGGTATGAAATGCTGTATACGCCGCTATACGACGATCTCATGCAGAACTTTGGCAAGCGGCGCGTCGTCAGTATTCCATGGTGGACGCTTCGCTCCGATGGCCACAAATCCCGGATGCCGAGAAACTGTACGCTAGACTATAAGGTGGCGCAAATTGCAAAGTTTCTCCGCTGGGAGGTGCTCGGCTATCGAAAGGGCCAAAAGCTCCGCGATGAAGACAGGAAAGCGCACGAGATGCACATGGGATTCAGCTTTGAAGAACGCCACCGCTGCAAAGAAAGCCCGAATCCGATGCTGACCAATCATTTTCCGTTGGTCGAGATGGAATTGACCCGTGCAGACAACTACGCCTATATTCTTGATGTTTGGGGTCTTGACACCAAGGCGTCCGCCTGCTGCTTCTGCCCATTTCACAGGAACTACTTTTTTCAGTATTTGCAGGAGCATGAGCCATTCACATATGGCAGGCTGGTCGCCGTCGATGAACTCCTGCGCGATCAGACGCCACATCCGCCCATGGACTCTGACCTGTTCATTTCACGGAGCAGGAAACGGCTTGCAGATTTGACACCGGCAGACTGCTGCGACGCTGAATGTTTTCAGTATCGCGGCAAAATGATTTGGAATGGATTCTAGCTTGCTGCCGTTTGAATTGTCCATAAAAAACAGAGAATGATAGAAGCAGGGGTCATTGGATATCTGTAGGTGCTGACCAGACTCATACGGGCCTCATGCAGCACAATAACGATTACGCTGCCGTGCGAGTTAACAGGGGTAACATATATCAATAGACGCAGGCTTGAAATCTTAGCGCAATTATGCTAAACTGCAAGCAAGGAGGATGATACTATGAACATGATCCGTCCGGTTTCTGACCTGAGAAACAACTTTGCGGAGATTTCCAAAACCGTCCACGAAACTGCGCAGCCGGTGTTCCTGACGAAAAACGGCTACGGCGATATGGTCGTTCTGAGTATGGAGGCGTTTGAAAACCTGCAATTTGAAAGTGAAATCTACTTCAAGTTGCAAGCCGCCGAGCGCGAAGCGGAACTGTCCAGCGAACGCTATTCCTCCAAGGATGTTCTGAAAGCTATGAAGGATGCCATTGGAGGATCGAAGGTTGTATAACGTCGAGTATTTGTCGTCTGCCATGCAGGACATGGTAGAAATCGTTGTGTATATTACGCAGGAATTAAACAATCCGGCTGCGGCAGAGCGCATCGCGGAGCGGCTGACGGAAGCCGGAGAAAGCTTGCGAGAGTTCCCGTATGCGCAGCCAGCTTATACCCCTCTGCGTCCGTTAAAGCATGAGTACCGCAAGATGCTCGTTGAGAACTACATGATGCTCTATTGGGTAACGGAGACGGAAAAGCGCGTGACGATTGCCAGAGTGGTCTATGCCCGCCGGAATTACACAAAGCTGTTGGAGTGATACTGGATGCTGGAGCGGCCGGTTGACAAGATAGCATAATAAGGATGTAATGAAATCAAAATCATGCTATATGGAGGCGAGAGTATGAATATTCGTCCGTCAGCGGCCATTCGCCAGAACTACAATGAAATTGCCGAGCTTTGCAGAAAAACAGCGGAGCCGGTCTATCTGACCAAAAGCGGCGAGGGCGATCTGGTCGTTATGGATATTGAATCCTTCAACTGCCGGGAGAAAATGCTGAAGCTCCGTGAAGAACTTCTGGCCGTGGAGGGAGACCGGCTTGCGGGCAGAACCGGCTGCACCGTCGATGAACTGGATACGTATCTGGACAATGTGATTGCAGGAGCCTGACACTATGGCAAAAGAACAGACCTACACCGTCATTGTTTCTGACCGCGCGAAGCGGATGCTTGCATCGCATATCCGTTTTCTTGCCAATGTGAGCTAAAGATGCAGCGCCTTGACGGAAGTATATAATTCGTCTATAATAGAGGCGGAATAAATTCTTGGAGGGATGCTATATGATGATTCGTTCAGCAACCGCCCTTCGGAATGACTACGATGGCATGGTGAAGCTCTCAACCGAAAAGCAGGAGCCAATCTATCTGATGCGCAACGGCGACGGCGAAATGGTGTTCCTGCCGATCGAGCTTTGGGAAAAGCGTCAGGCAGAGCTGGAGCTTTTTGCGGAAATGCTGCGCAGGGAGCAAAATAAACTCGCCGGTGCAAGGACGTATTCCGCAAGCGAGCTGCGCGCCGATGTGGAGGATGTCCTTCGTGGAAGTTGCGTGGTTAAATGAGGCACGCAATGGGTTTTTGGCCTTTCTGAAATACTACAAAACCGAAGCCGGTGCGCCTTACGCAAAAAAGTTTGCTGATAAAGTCCCTCATGCTACGCAGCAGCTTGCAGATTTTCCGGAGCTGGGTGTATTGAAATATGATACGCTGATGGGCAAACACGGTTTCAGGGCTCTGTTCATCGATCAGTACGTCATTTACAAAATCGAGTTTGACGCGGTCTATATCTACCATTTTGTAGATGCCCGAAAGAATTATTTGTACCATATCTTTGGCATGGAATAACAGCAGCCGTGCGGTTTGATTGAAACCGCACGGCCTTTTTATGCCATTGGCAGATGTCAAGTCCGAATTGTGCCGATTTTTTATCGCTTATTTCGTCACTTCGCGCATAGTCAGCCACAGCATCTTGTGGTATCATACTCCCGTTTGTTTGATGCCAACGTTCAAAGGAGGAGTATCATGCAGTACACTGATAACGAAGCCGCTTTGATCGGTGGCCTGATTTCCAACTACTTTCTTCGTCCGGCCGTATCCGCCGCACTGAAGGATTCCTATATTCATGTGCTGGAGCATCTGCGCGCAGGCCGGGTGTCTGCTGCTGATCTCAAACAGATTCAAAAGGCGCTGGCGTTCCTGATGCCGACCTGTCAGATGTCCAGAGAAGCACAGCGCGACCTGATGGGCGTTAATCTCAAAACGACGGCGCTGCTGGAATCCTGCATCTGATGCATAATATTGGTGGCATGATTGTCCCCAAAGAGCTGTTTGAAATTCTGCGTATCATATTATCTCTGTGACCTCAAGAATACAGCGTCCGTTTCGCAGATGTGCAATAACTCCATTGCATCCATAGAAATAGCGGCCATGCGGCTTCAACACCGCACGGCCGCTTCTTTTATTCTTCTACTGACGGAAATCAATTCGTTGTTTCCGGAGTTCAGCGTTATCTGACAGATGACGGCTCACTCTACCGTCACATTCCATGCCGCGCATATGGGCGACGCGGTGGCTGCGCCCAGCACAAAAATCTTTGCTGTTTTTGCACGTGCATCTTTGATTTCAAACGAAAGCGTGTTGACTTTTTCGGCCTGAAGCGGCTGCATTTGTACATTCAGCATTCTCCCGTACTGGTCATAAAATGCACAGACTGCTTTTGCAGACTCCGCACAGCTCACCTCTGCCTTGAGTTCATTTCCGGATTGATATGCGGCCGTTATTTGCGTGGATGCAAGAAACAGCACAGGAACAGAATCAGAGTTATTCAGTGTATTCCGCTCATCCTGCTGGAGTACAACTGTGGCAAGCACGTCCTTGCCGTAAAGGTCAGCGAAGGAATCAGGCTCGTACTCGGCGATGACCGCATCGCCATACGTCAGGTTCTGGAATGTTCGCTCGGCAAGGGCCTGGCCGTCGGAGTCAGTGAACAGGACACTTCCGCTGGCTGCTTCCAGACCGCGGTTGATGACGGCGGCCTGTACGAGCTTCCGGCTGCCGATCTGGATCAGTGCAAGCTCGATCTCCGCGTCCGCACTGCCGACGGTGCAGTTGGAGGTGTTGTCCTCTGGCGTGTAATCGTCCTGTCCGGGTTCCTGTACTTCAAATGTAACTGTCTTCTTTTCCGATGGGCAGGTAATATTGACGGTGAATTCCGCGCTTTCGCCCGGCAGGAGCTGGCAGTCATGCGCCGTGTCCGCACTGTCCGCAGTGAGCGTGAGACTGCTGACCGTGTGGTCGCCGGAGTTTGTGACAGTGAGCGTAACGGGAAGCGTTTCGCCCGGAACGAGCGCATCAGCGTCAAAGCTGATGTCGGAGAGCTTCAGGTCGCTCACGGGCAAGATCTGCGTCCAAACAAGATCTTTTGCGTCGTTCACATCATCCTCGGAAATAGTCACCGTCGTGTGCATGCCGAGGGCATAGGTCTTGCCGTTCAGCTCTGCAGCATTCAGGTTTTCCAGATACTGTTCGTCCCCAATCAGAAGAATCGGCGCGCTCCAATGGTCGTTTGCAGCGTCATAGTGCACAGCAGCAAGATTGGCGCTTGCGCCGTTGGACTGGTTAAAGTAGATGCTGTCGCCGACGATCACGAAGTCGCGTCCCATGCCCTCAACCGGAATCTCGGTTCCCGCCTCGTCGTGCAGCGCACCGTCGGTGTTCCAGAGGAAGGACTCCCCTTCTGCGCCGGGCAGCTTGCCGTAGACGGCGCGCCCAGTCACATTCTCGGTCAGAACACTGCCGCCGCAATAGAGCTTACCGTCAGCAGTATAGGCGACGGCGGGCGCAGCGTTCCTTGCACCAATACAGATGGAATCAATGACTGCCGCGCTGGCGGCGGTCTGCTCAGCCTGCGTCCATGCGCCGTTTTGGCACTTTGCAAGATAGACCGTGCTGTTCTTTGGTGCGACGACGCTGCTTGCGTCCGTGACCGCAGATTCTGCCCATGCGAGGACAGGCGTTCCGTTCACGCAGGAAAGTGCAGGCAGATGCATATAGTCGTCAGACTGATAGGTCTTCTGTTCGGTAAAGGCAAGCGTACCGCTGTCGAATGTGCCGACAACAATCGTCTGGTTCTGCGCATAGGAGACGAGAGAATCGCCGGGTTCCTGCGTTGTGCGCGCGTAGGCGAGCCAGAGTGTCTGGCCATCCGTGCAGAGCTGCGGCGCGTTGTCCAGAATTGCGTTCGTGTCAACACGTACAGGTTCTGACCAGCTCGTCCCGTCAAACTTTGTCAGTGCGATATAACGCGCGCCGGTATTTACATCTGCACGCACGAAGGCCGCGTAGAGTGCACTTCCGTCCGAGACCATGACCGGCTGGGCATTGCGGTATGTATTTTGCAGCAGCGTCTGATACGACGCTTTCAGCTGCGTGGCGCGAGCTGCTCCGTAAATCTGCGGGGAGACCGGAGACCATGCAGATTCCGACGCAAGATAACTGAGGTCGGATACTTCAAAGTCTGAAGATTCCGGCGCTGCATCCCATGCGGGCGCAGCATCCGGCAGAGACAGAGAGCTGACAGTGTTCGCAGTGTACAGATGCCAGGTCTGATGGGCAAAAGCTTTGTGGGCTTCCAACGGTCCGATGTATCCCTTTATTCCAAGCTCGCCCGTCAAATCAACAGTCTGCAAAAAGCCGCTGCTTGTCCCAAGTATGTTCCACTTTGCAGCCAAATCCGCTTGCCCATACCCGCCGAGGCTCCACACTCCGCTCACGCCGGCACCAAAAAACGGCGTTAGCTTAATTGAGGGCTTCATACTGATATTGCCGTTCCATGTTTCTGTATCAAACCGATAGCTGATTGACCCGGATGTCTCCAGTGCAAGTTTTACGTCAATCTGCAGCGTGACCGGAATGATCATCACTGTATTGTAGCTGTGCTTTAATGCCTTCATATCTATAATTACTACGATATTGCCGGAAGCCGTCTTACTTCCAATATCCGCTTCGGCATAACCGCAAACCGTAACATCGCATGTCTTAAAAAATGTTGTTTTATTGCTCTGCTTTGAGAAATTTTTGAGTAATTTTTTGTCTGTTTCCTTTACGATTCCGTAAGTAATAATCTTGGCTATCGTTTCTTTATACTCTTCCAGTTGCTCCTCTTCTGTCTTTGCGTTGTTTCCCTCCAGCTTCTTTGAGACGAAATTTATGCCAAACTGTAGTTTGTCTTGCGTCGCAGACACAAATATGGGTGCAGTCAGCGGCATATCGAAAGAAAACGTACCGCCGCCGAGCCATGGAATGTCGTCACTTACAGCAAAGCTGATTTTCTTTCCTTTGAGTTCGAACTTGAAATCCTCGTTGACGGAATTTTTTGCGAATTGCAGATTGATGTGCGTATCCATTGTCTGTCCATTTGCGCCGATTACGCGGACAAAGCAGCCGCCGCCCTTTACGAAATCTCTAACGTTAAGCTTCGTGAAGCTCCCAGCTGCTGACTCTGCAATCTTTTTTGTATTCTGATAGAGCGCATAGCCTGTCACGACCGACGAATCCGTCGCTGCGCAGGTAAGGTCGAAATATCCCGAATTCAAGTCACCGATCAGCGCCCTGTCGTTGCGCAGATTCAAGACCTTCGTCTGCGTCAGCAAATCACACTTGCCGAGCTTTGCAGACTTGAGCTTCAAGCTGCCGTAGCTTTCGGGATAGAGAATTACTCGTTCGAAGCGTGTTTCACTCTTCTGCCAATCTGTATTTTCATTTGTCCATGTGAGATACCCCTGTTTGGAAACCTGAATCACAGGGTTCCCCTGTGTAAAAAGGTCGAAGAACGCGTTGCCATCCTGATCGGTAGATGAACTGCTGTTGTCCCACGTCACGGTCGCATCGCTGACAGCCATGCCGTTTTCGTCAACTGCTCGGATGCAGTATTTTCCTTTTGGTACAGAATTTTTCGCTTCTTCCGGAATGGTTTTTCCATCCCATGTTTTCAGCGGATAGCCGTTCCATGTGCCCGCCGCCGCGTTGTAAGCGTCGCTGTCTGTCCATCCGGCGGTGCCGGGAGTATAGTAAATGCAAAATGTACTTTTACATCCACTAAATATCGAGCTGCTCGAAACAGACGGTGCATCACCGCGGAAGCAGGCACTTTCTAGACTTCTACACCACGCAAATGCCAGACTTTCAATACTTGTCACGCTGTTGGGAATTGTGACGCTCGTCAGATTTCTACAGCCGTTAAACGCAGATTCACCAATACTTGCCACGCTGTTGGGAATTGTGACATCTGTCAGACCATGGCAATTGTAAAACATGCTCCGGCTAATACTTGTCACACTGCTTGGAATCAAGACGCTCGTTAGGCTGCTGCAACCTGTGAATACAGAAATCCCCCATTCTGTTACGCTGTTAGGAATTGTGATGCTTGTTAGACCGCTGCAGAGAGCAAACGCATTACTTCCAATACTCGTAACGCTGCTGGGAATCGTGATGCTTGTTAGGCTGCTGCATTCTACGAACGCATATATTCCAATACTCGTCACACTGCTTGGAATTGTAATACTCGTCAGGCTGCTGCATTTATCAAACGCCCATTTCCCAATACTTGTCACACCATCGGGAATCGTGATACTCACCAGACTACTACATCCAGAAAAAGTATCGTTTGCAATGCTTGTCACACCGTTAGGAATCGTGATGCTTGTCAAACTACTACAGTTGAAGAACGTGTATGCCCCAATATTTGTAACGCTGTTAGGGAGCGTGATATTCGTCAAACTACTACAGTTGCGAAATGTCCCTGCGCCAATACTCGCTACGCCAGATTCGACTTTAACTGTTGTTATTCCTTGATCTTTCCACGGGGAGTTCGAATAACTCTTCATCGCCCCCGTTCCGCTGATTGTTAGTACGCCCTCGGAATCCAGCGTCCACGTCAAGTTCGTGCCGTCGCCCTCTCCGCCGCAATAGCCGGAAGCAACGATATCAGCTGCATAAACGCTGGGGATCACTCCGATGAACAGCACAAGCAGGGACGCCGATATGAGCAGCTTCAGGAGCAAATTGTGAATCTGTTTCATATTCTTTTCCTCTCTCTCATAAGTCAGATTGCGAAAATCGGGATATCGTGCCGAGGCACAATATCCCGATTTCTCAATTAGATGCCATTATCCAAGGTATCTGTACAGGAACGTCACGATCTGCGCGCGGGTGCAGGCTGCATCCGGGCTGAAGACACCGAAACCGGTGCCGGTCGTGATGCCGTTCTGCACGGCCCATGCGACTGCCTTTGCGTAGTACGCATCAGCACTCACATCCGTGAAGCCGCTGTTCCATGCGGCGGGCTGGCCGTTCGCTCTCCAGAGGAACGTCACGACCTGCGCGCGGGTCACAGTCGCGTCCGGGCTGAACGTCGTTGCGCTCGTACCCACCGTGATGCCGTCCTCCACGGCCCACAGGACTGCCTGATAGAAGTAATCTCCATAGTGGACGTCGGTGAAGGGGTTCACCGTGCTCACCGGGCGCGGGCTGCCAGTGGCTCTCCAGAGGAAGGTCACGATCTGCGCGCGGGTGCAGGCTACGTTCGGGCTGAACGTGAAGCGGCCTGTTCCGGAGGTGATGTCGTGATCGACGGCCCACTTGACTGCGTCATAGAAGTAATCAAACCGGTTGACGTCATGGAAATTGAACTTCGAGCTATCTCCGATGATGGCGGGGAAATACGGCGTATCCACAAAGTTGTAGACCACGATCTCGCCGGAGATGGATTCATAGTTCGTCGTATCGTCCGGGGTGAAGATCCATGTGTAGGCTCTGTTTGCAACCACCGTGGTCGTGTCCGGAAGCTCCCATGCCACGCTGCCGGGGACGGAGAACGTGCCGCCAACCGCCGTCAGGTTCGCGTCAGCCAGCGTTTTGCCAGCACTCGTGATCTTTGTGTATGCCGGCGTGCCGGTCGGAACTGCCTTGCGGATGGTGATCGCGACCTCACTGGAGGATGCTTCCGTGTAGTCCGCGTCGGAAGCCTTGTGAACCGTCACATAGACCGTACCGGCCTGCGTTGCTTTCAGCTGGTTGCCAGTGATCTCTGCCTTGCCGGTATCCTCGCGCACGGTGTAGCTGACTGCGCCGGAACCGGAGCCGCCCGCGCTGCGCAGCGTCAGCGTTTCGCCATAGGTCATGACCGTTGCACCGGTGTAGGTCAGCTCAGCCTGCGGCTGGCGGTCTGTAATGCTGATCGTCAGCTGATAGGAGACGGTATTGTAGTTGCCGCCGAAGCCCAGCGTGACCGTAACGGTCTGCGTTTCGCTGACGTGCGCTGCATCCAGGCCGTCGACCAGCTGATAGGTGATCACACCTGCTTCATACGTCGGAGCGACTGCGAAGCATGCCGCGCTGTTTTCGCTGACGGTGACGCTCACCGGTATCAGCGTGCCGTCGGCTTCCACACCGCTCACGGCGGGCAGCGAGACGGTCTGCTTTGTCGTGACGTTGTTGCGGATCGTGACCGTCTGGTTGCCGGGCGCAGTCAGCGTCGCCGGGGTAACGTCGGCGGTCAGGCCGGAAACTGTGGGCTGCGTCAGCGTGTAGTTTCCAGCGTCTGCGCCGGAAATGGTGAAGCTGCCGCCTGCGGCAATCGTAACAGCCTTGCCCGTGCCGGCGTCTTTCGTATCGAAGTCCGCCGCCGGGGCCGTGAGCTGGACGGAATCGCCGTCTGCCACACCCTGAAGCGAAGCGGTGATGGTCGCCGTCGTCGTGCCGTCGTAGACCTTATTGCTGGCAGCCACGCCGGAGACGGCCAGCGTTTTGGGCGTGATCTGGAAGGTCTTAGAAGCGGTGCCGGTATAGTTGCCCTTGAAGCGCACCGTTGCCGTCGCTGTACCGACACGGATGTTGTCCGCATAGGTCACGTCATAATCATCTGCCAAATAGTCGTTCACGGTAACTTCCGGCTCGATTGCCTGACCGGTATAGGGCTGGGCAGGAATTTCGCTGATTGTAACATCGCTGTCGGACAGTGTTTTCTGCGTGACCGTCAGCGTGCCGTTCTGCGTTGTAACGGCGTAGTTGGGGTTTGCACCCGCAACTTCGGTCAGCGTAATCGGGTAGTTGCTGGGGACGCTTGTCTCGTTGGCATCGGTGCTGATGCTCAGGTTCAGGGTATCCTGCCCGACAAGCGAAGAGCCATCCTGCAGGCTCCAGGTGAGTTCCGGATTTGCTTCACCGAACGCTCTGCTCTTGTCGTCAGCCTTGACCGTGACAGCCTTGGGCTGAACCGTGATCGTGAAGGTCTCCTCCGCGTGGTATTCCGGGGAATCATAGGTAATCGTAACCGTGGCCTTGCCGACGCCTATTGCTTTCAGCACGTGGAGACCGTTATCCAGAACGCCGGTCAGCGGATTTACAGCGCAGGAAATCCTGCCGTCCTCGCTGCCATGTTCGACGTTGTAGCTCCACTCCATCTCGTCGCCATAGGTCATGGTCTCGGAAATGCCGGTCACGTGCAGCCCGGCGTCCTGCTTGTTTACGATCTTGACATAGATCGTCAGGTCGTCTGCCGCGATATACTCAGGCTTACCGTCGTTATTGACATCGACGGCACCTGCTTTAACGGTGATCGCAAGGGTCACGTCGTAGGTCGTACCGGATTTCAGTGTGCTGCCATCCAATGTGCAGCCATACAGTTCCGCGCACGTGAACGTCAGTTCGCTCTTCTCGCCCGCGTTCGTAGTAACGAGATTTGCAAGATCCAGTGTACGGCCGTCCTTTGTCAGCATCGCGGGGTTCGTCTCAGTAGCCGTGGAGGTCAGCTCACGTTTCGCGGAGGAAATGGTCAGTGTCGCCGTTCCCGGCTTTGTAGTTGCATCGATCTCATAGTTGGCTGCATCCTTGAGCGTAAAGTCAGCCGCAGCGGTGTAGGTTCCGACATAGGTTGCTTTGTTGTCGGTGTAGGAAATGCTCGCGACCTGTTCATTGCTGCCGGTCAGCTCGATGCTGTGCTCATTGCCGTCGTAGGTGAAGGTGGTTACCGTCGGCCACTGGTAGCCGGACAGATCAACTTTGCCTTTGAAAACGGTAATTGCAATATCAAACGACTTTGTCACATCGTCTACCGTGTAGCTGAATGTAACCTTATCCGTGCCATACGGGATCGGGCCGGTCACGCTGCACGTCAGGTCATCCACGTTGACCGCAGCCGTATTGCCGCTTTCGTACTTCGCAGTAACGGTCAGGCCGGTCGTATCAAATGCCTGCGGGTAAGTGTACGTCGTTTTTACATTCGTTGAATCAACGACAAGTTCTTTCAGCGTATCCTTCAGAACCGTGATCGAGACAGTGCCATGGACAGCATTGTAATTGACTTCGTCAGTCGGCGTGAAGGTGTAGGCATACTCCGCCGTGCCGACCGTATTGAACGCGCCGGTGCCGTCAAGCTTTAAGGAACCGCCAACGGTTGCTTCGCTGGTCAGCGTAACAGTCTCTTTCGGCGTCGTCGGGTAGATGCTGCCGGTATAGGACACCGTGCCGAGCTCCGGCGTGGCTTTGGAGATGGTGACGGTGACGGTCGGCTGGGTCAGCGCGTAGTTTGCAGCGTCAGCGCCGGTGAGCGTGATTTCATTAAAGCTAACAGTCTTCGGCGTCTCAGATGCGTTCGGATCTGTGACCGTGCCGCTCGTCGGCATTACCGCAGAAACCTCATCGCCGGAGATCACATCTTTCAGCTCGCCGCCGGTCAGTTCGACGGTCGTTTTGCTGTTGTACACACGGTCTGTGGCTGTCAGGCCGGTGATGGTCAGGGCCTTTTCGGTGATATCTGCCGTGAAGGTCTTCGTGAGACCTGTCTCAAATTCGTAGTTGGTGCTATTGAACGCGTTCGGCGTGAAGGTCACTGTTTTGCCGGTTCCGACATATTTATCTGCGAACTCGGCCTTGCCGTTTACGGTGTAAGCCTGCCCATTGATCGTCACCTGATAGGTCACGTTGGGCAGTGCATTGGTGCCGTCGTATTCCTTTGCCGGCGGATTGCCTGCTGCCGGGGTCAGATCAGCTGCTGTGAGCTGCTTCTTTGCGACCGTCAGCGTGCCAGGCTTGCAGGTGATCTCGTAGTTCGCGGCGGTTGCCGAGATGATCTTGATCTCGTAGGTTCCGGCGTCGTTGCCCTGCGTATAGGTGCAGTCAAACGCAGCGGTTACGACGCCGCTATCTTCACCATCAACATAGCCATTGCCAGTGAACGTGTAGTCCGGAGCTGCATCACCGAACGGGATGATCTGATTATCTGCCGTGATGGTCAATGCTTTTTTGGTGATCGTGAAAGACGCGACAGTGCTCTTGGCAGAGCCGTAATTGCCGCTGGCTTCCATCGACGCTTTCACATAGTACGTACCAGCGTTCTTCGGAGCTGCACCATTGCTGGACGCGCCGCTATCCGTCGTGGTCAGTTCGGTGGCGTTTGCATCGGTGTAATAAGTGAGGGTCACATTGGCCGTTTCATTGTTTTTGGTAACTTCGATATTGCTTTCCGCATAGGCGTTGCCGGTGTACTCTGCGTCCTTGGCAGTAACGGAAATGCTGCCCGCCTGTGCAACGATATTGAAGTATGCCGTCACATTCGAGAATGTGTAGTTGCCGCCGCTCACAGCCGTGATCGTAACGGAACCGCTGCCCTCGCCGACGCTGATGTTGTCACCGTAGGAAACGGTGTAGTCGTCCTCTGTCAGCGGCGTCTCACCATCTTTAACAGTGATTTTCGGCTCAATCCGGCTGCCGGTGTATTCCTGGTCAGGAATGTCGGCAATGGTGGGTTCGATTGCCTTCGGATTGATTGCCCAAGTCAGGGAAATATCCTCGGTCGATCCACCGACCCATGCAGTTTCTGTCTTGTCGTTCAGAGAAGCAGTTGCTTCATAGCTACCGGCGTTGATTCCGGAGGTCTGGCCGGTAATCGTGTAGTAATCGCGGTCGCTGCCAGTAATGGCGAACGTCTGCGCAGTTCCATCGTAAGTATAGGTGCCGGTTGCTTTGGGCTTCTCGACGACCTTTGCAGAAACCGTCAGATTATCTGTATTGGCAGTCTTTCCGTCATAGGATACCTTAACCGGATTCCTGTCGTTCGCAGCGATGGTAAGCTTATCGCCTGCTTCCGGCTCAGTTGTGTATCCAGTCAACTCTTTGGTCTTGCCGCTGGCATAGGTGGCCGTGACGACCATGCCGGACAGATCCAGCGCTTCACCGCTGGCATAGTTCAGCTTCTTCGGCTGCGTTGTAACTTCGATTTCCGTCAGCGTATCTGCCGTAACAGTGATTGTAACATCACAGGTGTAGGTGACGCCTTCATACTCATACGAAGCCGTTACCACGTTGTCACCCGCAGTAAGCGCGTCCTTAAAAGTTACGGAGGCCACGTTTACTTCCGTAGATGTACCGTTTGCATCGATGAACGTGCCGGTCAGTTTTTTGGCAACATCTTCTGCTGTGTCAGAGGGGTAGAATGTTGCGTCCTTTTTCGCGGAAGCTGTAAAGTCCGGAGCTTCAACAATGGTGAACTTCTGATTATCACCATCAAGCATTGTCATTTCAGCATAATTCGGGTTAACCTGAAATAGATTGTGCAATTCCTGAGCAGTAATTGTCTCGCTCGCTGTGAACTCAACTTCAACAACACTGCCAGCGCTGATGATTTTTTCCTCTTCATCATTGGGATCATAAATACCAGACGGCGACCCAAAAGACAATCTAATTTCATTTCCAATTAAGTTTTTTTCAAAGTAACCAACCTTGATTCCTTTATATACTTTATTTGCATTGTCTACAGACACATTTTCCGAATTGAAAGTACAACAAAGGTCAAAGTTCTGAATGGACTTTTCTAGCTCTGTAGGATTCCCCGCATAAGACAATCTCGCGCGGTATGTAGCATCCTTCTGTAATTCTATTACAGGAGTATATGTGCTGCCATCTTTCGTGTAGTATGACCATGATAAATAAATGGTCTGCCCATTTTCGCCAGCCATGATTTGTCCTGCCAGTGCAGTCGGGCAGCAAACACCGACAAGCATAACTAACGCGATAAAAAATGCACTGAAGCGTTTGAACATTTTTTTCATTCTTTCCACCGTCCTAGTCAAAACTTGTAATCTTACCAACTGCATACCGCAGAATCAAAATAGCATCCGCCGAATTGATCACAGCATCTTTGTTAACGTTCGCAGCAAGTTTTTGCGTGTCTGTCAGGTCGCCCAATTCTACTGCATAGCGCAGTACCAGAATCGCATCGGCAGAGTTGATAATTCCGTCTCCATTGACATCCCCCAGCGTATACGCCGGTTTCTCGCCATACTGGAACGACGCGACCCTTGTGACGGCCTTGCTCGTCGTACTGAGATAGACGCTGTAGCTTGTGCCGGCGGTCAGCTCTTTGGGCTTCAGCGTGAAGCTGATGCTGCTGCCGTCGCTGGCCTGCTGGTCGATGTATTGCAGATTGTCCGCCGTCGGTACGCTGCTTTCGCCCGCGAGGAGCAGCACCAGCGTCTGCTCTCCGCCTGCACCTGCCGGGCAGTTCAGAGTGAAAGCGCTTGCATTCGCATAAAATCCACTGTCTGCAGTTCCGTCCGGCATCAGCGTATAGCCGCTTTCGGCTTTGACGTTATACGCGCCATAAGTCAGTGTGTCTGCCGCCAGCGCTGTCATGCTGAGTGAGACCAGCAGAAGCGCCGCAAGCAGGAGCGAGGGAAATTTTCGTTTCATACTGCCGCCTCCGTTTCTGTCATAAACTGATCCATATACCGCAGCAGGATTGCTGCGATCTGCGCGCGGGAAGCATTGGCTTCCGGTGCAATCTGGTTGTTTCCTGTGCCGGATACCAGCCCGTGATACACGGCCCACCAGACGGCGTCCGTTGCCCACGAAGCAATCTTGCCGCTGTCGGTGAAACTCTGCGCATAAACCCCGGTCAGCATTGCTTCCGCGCCAACCTGTCCGCCGGAATAGCGAAAGAGGATCGCCGTGGCCTGCTGGCGGGTGATCGGGGCATCCGGGCCAAACTGTGTGGCCGAAATGCCGTTGACGCAGCCGGTCTCAACCGCCCAGTCGAGCGCCTGCAGATACCAACTACCGTTCGCCGTGTCCGTGAACTCGGCTTTCTGCGCGGCTGCCGGTTTTCCGGCCATCCGCCAGAGCATCAGCACGAACTGCGCCCGCGTGACCGGCGCGTCCGGGTGGAAGCTCCCGTCCGAGAAGCCCGTTACAAGCCCGAGCTTCGCGGCGCGCTCCACCGACGCAAACGCCCAATGGCCGGAGGGAACATCGCGGAACGTTCCTGCCGTCTGCTGCGGTTCGTCCTCCGTGGGCTTCTGTTCCGGCGCGCTAGATCCGGGTGCGGACGACTCCGTTTTATTCTCTGTTACAAGCGCAGGCAGCGCGTATGTAAATGGGATATCGGTTCCATTGCCGTCTGCAATCGTTGTCTGCGAGATCGACAGCTTCGCGTCGCCGCTGGCCTTGACCTTGAACGTGAACACGGCGAGTGTGCCGTCTTTGGTCACAGTCGTGGTGCTCGCTGCTGCGAGAAGCGCGGCACTGCCGTCGCGGGTGCCATGCGGATTGCTCACAGTCATCATGCCCTCGACCAGCACTCCATTTTTGACCTCGGTGCATTCGAGTACCGTGTCATCGTAGTTTAGCCGCACCTGCGTCGCTCCAATACCGGGATTTCCGTTCAGCGACACGGTGACCGTGAAGCTTTCTCCGACATCCGGCAGCTTGTCCGGTGCCTGCACGACAATGCTTGCCCCTGCCGCCGATACCAATGGTATCATTGCCAGCAGCAGGCAGAGCGTGACGCATAGGGCTCCAATTCTCCTGACTCTCATGACTTCCTCCCATCTGTCCGCAGGCACGCTGCTCTGCGGTTCAGCCCATATAGGACGTAATTACTTTTCCGATTTCCTCTAACATCTTACGATTGCAGAGACGTTCCCGGTCCTTTGGCGAACACTGCACTTCACACGCGCCCTCCAGCAAAAACTCCAGAGATACATGAAAGAAGTTGGCAAGGCGCAGACAGATCGCGAGATTCGGTTTTGCCTGCCCGTTTTCGATCCGGGAAACATATTTCTGATCGCACTCCAAGGCCGCCGCAAGCTCTTCCTGTGTCTTATTCTGTGCCTTCCGGTATGCCTTGACGTTATTACCAAATATCTGGTAAATCTGTTTGGAAGATATAATCTGCTCAGAATATTCCATCGTCATTTTAATGTATTTCCTTCAAAAACTTAATTCCCGCGTTGGGATAATTATGGTCTTTCTGTCATATTCCTTGTGTTGAAGCTATATATTCTTAAATTTATCAGCACACCAATCCGTATTTAACTTTAATGCGGTCCAGTTTTTCCAACATTGGCTCCGCACCCAGCCACAGGAAGATGAACGTGGCAGCTGCGCGCACCAGATCGACCGGAAGGCCGGTGACGTAGTAGCTTAAAATGATTTTCCAGTTGATCGTGTTCGACCACATGAGCGCAGACGCGGGATTCATAATGCCGCCATACACGATGGTCGAGCAGATCACGCCGAAGATACAAAGGCTCAGCCGCCCGCGCCGCAGAACACCTTTGCGGTACAAGACACCTGCCAGCCAGCCGATGATACCCATTGCGAACATCTGCCAGGGTGTCCATGGACCTTGCGAAAAGAGCATATTCGAGACCAGCATCGTCATTGCGCCAACGAGGAAGCCCGTTTCGCCGCCAAAGGCCACGCCCGCGAGAATCGTCATGGCAACGACCGGCTTAAACTCCGGCAGCATGAAGAACGCAGCGCGTCCTGCCACATTCAGCGCAACGAGTACGGCAATGAGCACCAGCTCCCGCGCCTGCGGCTTTCTGCCCTCGAAAATGAGGAAGAAGGGCAGCATACATTCGAGCAAAATCAGAAGCGAAATGAAGTAATATTTTCGCCCTGCGAAGTAGTACACGCCGACAAACAGC
>ERZ1026772.952-NODE-952-length-17743-cov-7.912540_pt1 | contig 17743 bp, 34 predicted proteins | sample MGYA00380124_ERZ1026772 | MGnify/ENA primary metagenome ERZ1026772 (study PRJEB33269, sample SAMEA4719760) | human gut metagenome | biome: human-associated habitat; feature: organic feature; material: feces | place: Cameroon | collected 2013-10 ...
CTTGACTTTTTATAAAAATAATATATTATTGTTGGTAATAATTTATTAACAATTTAAAATTATAATTTTTATGGAAGAGAAAAAACAGTTCGTAATTTATCCACATGGTACAAATTCGGAGCCTCAACCTGACCTTACACCAAAAGATAAATTAATTTATGTAGCAATTCGTAGGCATATGAATGAACAAACAATGGAAGCTTATCCATCGTATGCTACAATTACACAAGAAACAAAAGCAGCTGCAGCTACTATTAAAAAATGTGTAGATAATTTAGTAAGAGAACATTATTTAAGTACTAGAAAAGAAGGTAAGAAAATAGTTTATAAATTTAATAATAAAAAACAATTTGAACCATACTCTTATGAGTTTCTAGATAGAAGAGATTTAACTTTCACTGAAAAAGCATATATTGTTGCTACTCAGCAATTCATGTTTAAAGATGGAGATTCTGAGGTAGGAAAAATTAGTTATACTAATAAAGAATTATCAGCACTTATTAATATGCCAGAAAGCACAATCAGTAAAAATAATAGATCTTTAGAAACCAAAGGCTTGTTAGAAGGAGCAAGTATATCAACAAAGCAATTTAAATTACGGGAACTTGACCAGTTATTTGTATGGAAGTTTAAAGAACAAGACGAAAAGCTACAACAACATACTGATAAGATTGCAGCACTAGAAAAGCATGTTGCTGAATTAGAGAAAGCACTAGCTTTAAAAAGTAAAGATACAAAAGAAGAAGAAAAATTAACAGGTTTTACTTTAGATTAATGGCAGTGCATGTATATGATAGCAGGTCTATATTAAAAGAGGTTTTTAATAAACCTAATAAAAATGAAGATAAGTTTTATATGACTTTTATAGATTACATGAATCCAATTTTTAAAGTTAAGCCAGAAGCAGCTAAATCTCTACTAGCTTGGATGTGTCAACATGCTGAATATAATACTGGTAAGATTAGTATAAGTGCTGCAGATAGGAAAAGTATATGCAATGAATTAAATATATCTAATAATTGCATTACTAACTATCTTAGGTCACTTAAAACATTAAACCTAATTAATGGTGAGAAAGGTACTTTTATGATTAATCCTGAAGTATTTTGGAAAGGCGAACTTGCAGCTAGAAGAAATTTACTAAAAGATAATGAAATTCAAATAACATTTAGTATTGGTTAGAAATGAAAAAAGCAATGATTAGTCAGCCAATGACTGGTAAAACAGAAGAAGAAATTAAAATAACTCGCGATAAAGCTATTAAAAAGCTTAATGAGCTAGGATATGAAGTTGTAAATACACTATTTACAGGCGAAACTAAAGAAAAATCTAATGATGTAGTTAATGCACCTCTTTGGTTTCTTGCTAAATCACTACAGAAAATGAGTGAGTGTGATGCTGTGTATTTTTGTAAAGGTTGGGGAAATACACGAGGTTGCAATATTGAACATGATGCTGCCGAATTATATGAACTTACACTTATTTACGAATGAAAAAATTAGCAATTTGGCTTGTGCAAATGCTATTAATAGCAATAGTTTATTTTATACTTGCATTTGTACTAATGTATGCTTGGAATGGAGTAATACCTTACATCCTTAGTCTTAAAGACATTACTTATGTACAAGCTATGTGTTTCATAGTTATTATTAGAGTAATATCTATAATGTGGCATTTGTTTACTAATGATGATTAAGAGCATATATAATTATTTTCGTAAATTATATTATCGAAGGTTATATACAAAATTAGTATTTGCATTTTTAAAGTACGAATATTCTAGTGCAGCTGCTTATAGTTATGCTAATGATAATTTTTACTTTATTACAGGACATGAATATAGAGAGTTTTTGTAAATAAGTGGAACTTCAAGATATAGAATATAAAAAATTACTAGCTTTATATCAAAAATACTTTTCATTAAATTATATAAATAGTAATTTAGGAGATAAATTAGGCATTATTGCACTTACTTGCCGAATTACTTATGCTTTAAAGAAAAAAGGACAAAATATTACCTGTTATGATGTGTTATTAAAAGTAGGTAAAAATTTTGGAGAATTAGAAAAAAATACCTTTTTAAAGGCATTAGCTTGCGTCTGTGAGGATATGATGTATGGAGTGGACGACTACCCTGATTTTGGGGTGAAGCTCTCAGATGCCCCGAAACAGCTCGCTAAGCTACTCGGCAATTATATACCATTTTAATAGATAAAAAGATTTTTAGATTACTCAGATTTAGATAAATTAATTTTAACATTTGTTAACAATTTTAGGACTTGTTATTTTTCAAAAAAGCCATATAATTGTTCACAATCAACGAAAAGAAATAGATTAATAGATTTTCAAGATGTTATGTTTTATGTAAATGTTTAAAATTAATAAAAATTATGAGTACAACTATCGTAAATTTTAAGGCAACCACAGTATCAGCAGCAACTCTCGACGAAGCAAAGGATAAGATTGCAGAGGAGTATTTTGTAGTAATTAAGAACGCAACACAGGCATTGAAGAACGCTAAGGCTAAGCACACAGGAACTTGGACTGAGCGTGACGAGAAAGCTTGGATGTTGGATTATTGTCAGGCACAGAATCGTTCATGCCCAGGCACAGGTTTCTACATTGTACTCGAGTCAGCTATTGATGCAACACGTGAACGTCCTTATCAGTTTACAAATGTAAAGAATGATGGAAAGCGTAAGTACAAGTCAACTTACAATCTTATTAATGACCGTACAGGTCTTTCAGTAGGTAAGGTAACTACTAATCAGAAAGACGCTGAGAATACTCTCAAGGAAATGTACAAGAGTGGCGAGTTGAAGGATAGTGTAACCTGTCGCCTTACTAAGGAAGTTGTTGAGGGTACATCTGATGTATTTAAGGCAACTTACAAGCCGGGTAAGAATACACGTCCGGGTACTTGGAAGTTCTTCGGAATCTGCAAGTAATTTTAACAATAAAATTATCTAATTTAGGTGATTATTCTTCGGAATAGTCACCTTTTTTTCGTATTATACATTAAATAACATTAAATGGAGCTAACAATAGAACAGGCATGCTGTGGGCTGCCGACTAAAATAAAGAATAAAGAATTTTTTGCTACACGCAACTATATTGAACCATTCATAGATAGAATGTCTAAATATACTGATAACTTTACAATACAAGCAAAACCCGCTGACCAAATATCACTTAATAGTGATGGTACTACTAACTTTGAGAATATAGTATATAATAGAGTTTGGGTAGAAGCAATATTGCCTGATGAATATGCTTATGAAGGACATGTTCAATCAGTAAGTCTTTTGTATGCATTAGACACTCGTAAACCTCTTTATAAAATATTTAAGAATACTATTAGACAGGCTTGTCTCAATATGTGCGTCTTCTCACCTGAGCATCTTCAAGTAAGAGAACTAGAACCAGAAACTGCAATGGAATATACATTCACAAATCAAGTAATGGAACTTACTGATGGCATGAATGCTATGTTAAAGAATCTAGCTAGTACATATACTAAGAGAAATGAACTTACTAATAGACTCGGTGAATGGGTAGATAGAAGTATTAATGCTAAATTTAATTCGGGATTTGGTACTGTTAAACTTGCAGAATCTATAGCTGTAGATGCATATAAAGCATTAGTAATTGATGATAAATCTCCTTATTATTCAACAGAAGGTGATATTTGTAACTTTGATATCTATAATGCCTTTACTGATATAATTACACATGATAAAGGCAGAGATATTGTTAATAAATTTGAGAAAAATTATCTTATTCGTGAAATAATGGGTATTTAATATGGAAATAAGTGAAGATTTACTAGTACTACTAATTAAAGATTCTTACAAACTAAGTTGTTTGGAAGCTTATGGTGTTGATAATTGGGAAGGCTATTCAGAAGCTTTAAGCTTTGATGCGGATGGAGAATTAAGTTATTTTGATTTCATAAAACAAGATAAATCTGATATTCTTAAATATTGCTCAAATGGAAATTGATAATAGTTTATTAGCTTCTTTAATACGTAGCTCATATAAATTACATTGTTTAGAAAATGCAGGTATAAATGATTGGTATTACTATAAGGATGCCTTAAATAATGACCCTACGTATAATACCTATATGGCTTTAGATGACTTAAAATTAATATCTACATTTTTTAAGTTAATGAAAGATATAGAAGAGGAAAATAAACACTTACAAGCTTCTGACGATGGTATATTTACACAAGAATTAAATAATTATTAAGATGACACAAGAAGAATTTAATAAGATGCTAAAGAAGGCAATAGATGAAAGAGTTATTTATGTTAAAAAAGACTATATAGTATCAGTTGAATATGGTCCATGTATATATGATTATATGATAACTCATAATTAAAGGCTTAACAGCTAAATTTACAACATTAACATGAAGTCAAAGACAATTTCTTTTTATACTAAACTTATCAATGATGCAATTAACAAAGGTACTTCTTTAAAGAAACAGTGCGAACTTAATAATATAAATGTTAATACTGCATATACTACATTAAGTACTCTTAGAAATAAAATAGATAAAAGTTTAGAAGAAGAAACATTAATAAAATTATATGATACACTAAACACTGATACTAAAGTAAAAGAAGTAGAAACTGATGATAGAGCTACTACTTTAGAAATACGTGATGAAAATACTAATGAGATAATAGCATATAAATTTGAAATATACCGTAAAGATAAGCCTGCAATTATTGGTACTTTCACGGCTGATGAAATGCAGTCTATATATGCTATGTATTCTTATTATGGAGAAAGTCTTACACAACGTCAAGTAAGTAGACAATTTCCTGAATATTCATTGGTAGATTTCAGACGTATACTGAGAGCTTTTAATATTACTAAATCTTGTTCTTGCTTTGCGCCACACATGTATGAACGCTATTCGGAAGAAGAGCTTAAAGAAATACATTTACGCATTAAAGAGAATAACTTTCTTAAAAAGGCGGAAAAAGACGAGATTAAAGATTTAAAAGCTATTATTGCAAACTTAGCAAAGAAATCAACTACTACTATTGATAATTTTAAAGAGATAGTAGAAGCAACTACTAAGATGCCTTATAAGGAACTACCTGTAAATCTTAATAATCAAGATGATAAATATCCAGACCTTATTATATGGTTATCAGATTTACATATAGGAGCTTATAACGCTAAATATAGTAGTTATATACAACTTCCAAGTTATAATGTTACCGAAATTAAATCTAGATTAGCTCGAATTGTTGAGTCGTTTGTAGGTCAAGAATTTCATTCTGTTTATGTAGTAAATCTTGGTGATGCAATAGATGGATTTAATAAGGAAACAACTAGAGGAGGTCACCAACTCCCCGAAATACTTGATAATAAAGAAATAAGTGAAGCATTTATTGAATGTTTAACTGAGTTCTTTGCTACACTAACAAGTAAAGTAAAATGTGATAACTTTAACTACTTATCTATAGGTGAATCGAACCACGGAGGCAGTTTTGAGTGGCTTAATCAAAAACTTTTAGCATCATATCTTACTAAATATAATGTTAACAGTTATATTAGTCAGTATCCTATTGATAATTTTGTTATAGGTAAGCATTTGTTCATTTATTTACATGGTAAAGACGATGCTAATCAATTTAAATCATTCCCACTTACATTAAATCAAAATACTGAACTATGGTTTAATAACTATATTAGTGAAAAATGTATCTCTAATGAGCATATATATGTAGTAAAAGGAGATTTACATAACTACGCCTATACTACAGGTAAGCAGTTTGACTATATATCTGTAGGTAGTATGTATGGAAGTAGTAACTATATAGTTTCTAATTTCGGACATACTAAATGGAGCATTAATTATACTATAGTTAAGCAAAATGATATTTTGATGGGTACGGTTAAAGGTAATGTATAACTAAATATATTAAAAAAATGAAAGATTTAATTATTCCGAATGAAGTAGAAAATGCAATTAATTTAAGTGATATAAATCCTGATTTTAAAGGTCTTATAATTGCTTATAAAGGTACTGAAGCTACTGGTTATATTATTTGGTATGATACTTATTGGAGTTATTGCACTTCTATAAATTATGAAGATTCATATCAAACTTGTGATACATTAAAAGAATGTGTAGATTGGGTTTTAAATAATGGCGAAGCAACTAGTTTTAAAGTAATAGAATTTAAATAATGAGAAATGTTATAATTCCTGAAGATAATCCAAGTAATTGCATTAATCTTCTTGAAATAAATGAAGATTTTGATGGTATTATCTTATGTTTTAAAGTAGATACATTTATAGGCTTTATAGTTTATAATCTAGAAACATGGGTATTTAGTACAGGTATAGATGTTAATAATGGATGCGAGGAAAAGACAGAATTAAAAGACCTTGTTAAATACATTAAAAAGAATTATTGTATAACCGATTTTAAAGTATTAGAATATGGTAAGTAGAAAAGAAATTTTAGAAGAAGCAGTACATAGATGTTTAAAAGATATGTACTTATGGAGTCAACCATCTATTAATATAGATTTTCTTCTTAAATCTGGTTTTAAAGATGATGAAAAGAACCCACTATATAGAAAACATTATCTTTCATCTAAAAATTATTCATATTTAATAGATACGTATGTGAAAGCATATCGTATGAAAGATGATTGGGAGAAGGATTTTGAACTTATAGTAAGTTATCTTTATGAAGGTGGTCTTAAAGATAAGTATATGGATGATGGTGATGGACATCCTTATAGAGGTTATGAAAATACACCACCATTGAGTGCATATTTTGAACAAGAAGATATTGATATTATAATGTCTTTAATTGGGGATTGTCATAATTTCTATAGAGTTAATAATGAAGAAAGAAGCTTTTCTTTTACTATGTGTTTAGGCGTAGGAAGTCCAACATCTAATAAAGAAGAAGTAGAAAAGTATTGGCAAGAAAACAAGAGACCCGACTTTAAAATTAAAGATTTTTATATTGATGATGTACTTTATGGTACGGAAGAAAATGATTATGAACCAGAAATGACTGAGGAGGAGTTTATAGAATGCTTGAAGTAAGACTACCTGTTGAAATGGCTAATAGTATTGAATTAGCTTCTATTACTGATGATTTTAATGGTATACTATTAGCATACGTGGACGATAAATGTATTGGGTATATTACATACTATGATATGCTATGGGCATTCCATGATAGTATTAATGAGGAAGATTGTTCTAGAAATCTACGTTTTGGTAATGACTCTTCAGAACATTTAGTAGACTTAGTAAAAAATCTAATGTCCAATTTTAAAGAAAAACTAAGTATTAAAGCTATTGAGTTTACATTAATACCTCAATCATAGAAATTATTTGATATAAGATTTATTTTGTGAAAACCATACTTGTATATATTATATGAGTATGGCTTTTTAGATTAATAGATTTCTAGATTATCTAATTAACAATTAAATCTTATTAAATGTACGTTACTAAACGAGACGGAAGAAAAGAAGAATTTGATGCTGATAAAATCTTTAAAGCATTAAAAAAGGCATTTATTGCTTGCGATTACTCTATTTTAGATGAAAAAATTAATGAATTAATTGCCGAATTACGATTCTGGGATGGAATCAATATTGAAGACATTCAAAATCAAATAGAGGAAGTTTTACTTGATTTCGGTTATAAAGATGTTGCGAAACAATTTATTTACTATCGTTATCAACATGCACTTCAGCGAGAGGCTGATATGCTTACGAGTGTTACTAACCTGTTTAAAGGTTCTGACCCATATTTAATGCGGGAGAATGCCAATAAAAAAGCAGAATTAACCAATGTTCAGTTTAGCTATCTTGGTGGGTTACTTAGTAGCTTTTATTGTGATAAAATAGTATTTCCTAAGTGGTTACTTAAATCACATGATAAAGGTGCTATACATATCCATGATAAAGATATGAGTGCTATGTCTGGCATTACAAATTGCTGTTTGCAGAATCTCAAAGCTTGTTTATATGAGGAAGATGAGAATGGTATATGTACTGTATTGAATGATGTTGGAATTAAGAAACAGACTAAATTTTTAACTGCTTGCACTGTAGCTTCACAGTTGATACAGGGTGTAGCAGCTCTGCAATACGGTTTCCCATTGTAAAACTGCCGTAGTAAAAGAGCACTAACCATGCAAACATGGGGTTTTAATTAATTTTAAAGCTAACGAGGAATGAGTGGAATGCTTAAATCTCGTGATTATACTAATTTTTTTAATAGTGGAATACTATGAATATTAATGAATTAAAAGACGAAATCTATCAATTATATTGTAAAGAAGGAAAAAGTGCTGTTTATATTAGTAATTTATTTAAAATCAGTAGAAAGAAATTAGGCACTTATTTAAAAGAATGGAATTTTACAAAAGCAGCAATTAAACTTCCAAAATCTTCTACTCAAGAATTTATAAATAAGCATAAGGATTTTATTATAGCTAATTTACAAAATAATAAGGCTATCAATGATATAGCTAAAGAGCTTGGTGTAACATATAATAAATTATACACAATATTTCAGTATGATGCTGATTTAGAGCAAGCACGCCAAAACTATAAAAGTAGACTAGCAAAAAATCATGTAGATAAAATTAACAGTCTAAAAGATAAAAGTTCTTATACATATAATATATCAAACTTAGAAGGTGAAATATGGAAACCTATTTTAGGCTATGAAGGTTATGAAATATCAAATAAAGGCAGAGTAAAACATTATTCATCACGACTTAAAGATTTTCATTTACTAACACCCTCTCCTAATAGCAAGAGCGGTAGGTTATATGTAACAATTAGAAAAGATAATAAAAGTGAAAATTTACAAGTTGCAAGATTAGTAGCTTTTAACTTTTGTGAAGGTTATTCAGATACAAATAATACAGTAAATCATATAGATGGTAATGTAACTAACAATGAATTTACTAATCTAGAATGGGTATCTCAATCTGATAATAATGTACATGCATACGAGAGTTTAGGTAGACCTGTAAATGTAGGTATGCAAGGTAGATGGACAATTATTTATAATGATAAATATACATTTAAAACTATTGCTGCTTATGCTAGATTTATAGGTAAGTCTGAAACACAAGCTCGTAGGTATATGGATAATCCAGAAAAATATAATATTAAAGTTATTGATAAAAAATTAGTATAATTGTAACGACTATCCCGAAAGGGAGTACATTATAATAGTATAATGGAAACGTGCTCACAGGATATCTCCTGTAAGAAATAGTCTACCGTAATTGTATATACAAATATATTACGGAGGGTCAAACAATAACATTCTCACATCTAGTTCCAGCTCTTAAGACTGAAACAGATAATCTTAAAATCAAACATCCTAATAATTGGAAAGACTTTTATAAGAGAATAATTAAAGATGGGGTACAGACATTAATGTATCAAGTTAATAGTATGCATACGACTCAAGGACAGACCCCTTTCCTTACGATTTTTATGTATCTTAATGAAGTAAAAGAAGATGATAGACAATATCTAGCTGATATTATTGAAGAAGTTTTAAAACAACGTATTCAAGGTATGCAAGATAGATATGGAAATTGGGTAGCACCAGCATTTCCAAAGCTTATTTATGTGCTTCAAGAAGATAACATACATAAAACTGATAAATGGTACTATTTAACAAGACTTGCTGCTGAATGTAATGTTAATAGATGTGCCCCTGATTATATATCAGAGAAAGTAATGAAGCATATTCATGGTTATGTATACCCTAGCATGGGTTGTAGATCATTCCTATCACCATGGTATGATTCTAATGGTAATGTACAGCTCTACGGGCGTCTAAATTTAGGTGTGGTGACACTAAATTTGCCATATATTGCTGCAGAAGCTAAGAATAAGAAGGTAGGTTTCTATAGTATACTTAATAAGTATGCAGAACAGTGTCATACAGCCCATCTTATTCGCCTTAAACGTATTTGGAATACACCAATATCTTGTGCTCCATTACTTTGGCGCGATGGTGTGTTTACTAAATGTAAAGACCCAAATACTTTAATTGGTGATATTGTTAAAGGTGGGTATGCAAGTGTAAGTCTTGGATATGCTGGACTTTATGAATGTATTCGTATACTAGGATATAAAAATCATTGGGAAGATGGCAAAGAAGAAGCAATTAATATACTTAAAAAACTTAATGAGTACTGTAAGAAATGGTCTGTAGAAGATAATATGGCTTATGGTGTATATGGAACTCCCATGGAAAGTGGGACTCTTAAGTTTGCAAAGGCATTAAAGACTATTTATCCTAGTTATGATAGACTTTATATAACTAATAGTTATCACATACCTGTATTTGTTAATATTAACCCATTTGATAAGCTTAAAATTGAAGGAGAATTTCAACAATATTCAAAGAATGGGTGTATTTCATATATAGAATGTGCAGATATGCATAATAATATTGAAGCTATTGAAGCTGTACAAAGATGTATATATGATAACTGTATGTATGCCGAATTAAATATAAAATCTTGCAAGTGTTATACTTGTGGGTCAGAAGAACCACAAGAGATTGATGATAATCTCGAATGGTATTGTCCGAAGTGTGGAGAACATGATTCTACTAAGCTTAGACATCTCTATAGAATATGTGGTTATGCAAGCACGGAGAATGCTAATGAAGGACGCACTTCAGATGTTAAAGATAGAGTAATTCATTTGGATAATCATGAAGTACAATAAAATACGTAATTTAGACATCAGTAATGGTGAAGGTTGTGGGGTAAGTGTATTTACACAGGGCTGTAATATACACTGTCCTCACTGTTTTAACAAAGAACTATGGGATAGTAATGGTGGAAAAGAATGGACAAGTAAAGAGTTTAATCTTATATGTTCATACTTAGATTGTGATTATATAGACCATTTAACTTGGTTAGGAGGAGAACCTACATTGTGGGCAACTGCTATTGCTGATATTAATAGAAGAATTAAAGATAGATATCCAGATAAAAAGATATGGTTATATAGTGGGCATACTCTAGAACAACTTATGAGTAATTTAGATACTAGAGATTTACTGTACACTATAGATGTACTAGTAGATGGACCATTTATTGATAGATTAAAAGATATTAATTTAAAGTTTAGAGGTAGCTCTAACCAAAGAATTATAGATAATAATCACGGAATTTTTTGTATTAGAAAATGATTGTAATTTATATTTATATTGCTATTAAAGTATTGTATTATATTTGGCGAGCAGTAAGCCACTTCCGTTATATTAATGGTGCTGGTAAAACTAAAGATTTTGTTCTTAAATATGAAACTGATGACCAATCACTACATATTTATTTAGATAAAGAAACTAATAAATTAAAATTTGAACACAACGGTGCAGATATCAATACTAAACTATAACACAGCAACAGTAGATTTATATACTATTCCTGATGTTGACGATGTAGAAAACTACATGGAAACATATATGGAATATGATATGAATAATTGTTTATGGATGTGTCACAATAATATAGAAATCAATGATGAACGAGAAAATAACTGAAGCAATAAAGAGTGGTAATACTAAAGATTTGGCAGTATACAGACTTATACAAGCCGAACTTATTAAAAATAACCACTCTAAAAAGCCAGTTGCTGAAGTTGAAGTAATGCGTAAAATGGCTAAAGAACGTGAGAAAACTATTGAAATTTACTCACATACTGATAGGCGTGATTTGATGGAACAAGAACGTTATGAATTATCTATAATTAAAACATTCTTACCTAAAGAACCACCTACAGAAACTATACATACAACTATTAAAAATAGAGTAAGTACACTTGGACATAAAGCTACTATGAAAGATGCACCTCTTATTATAGAAACAGTACTTACTAAATACCCAAATACTCAAAAATCAACTATTACTAATATATTTAAAACTTTTGTATAATGCTAATTAAAGTACTAGTAGAAACTGATATTGATAAAGAAGATTTGTTTGAAGCTATCTATGATGCCTGCTCAGATGATTTAGATACTATTGAATCTAATTGGGATAATTATAAAGAGGAAATTATTGATAAGCTTTATTTCTTTGATATAGTTAATGAAGTATTAGATGTACAACTCGATGAAGTAATTAATACTCCTGGATTTTGGGAGGAATTTCGCGAGTATATAACTAAAAATTGTATATAATGTATTTTACTTACGAGAAAACAGTTAGATTTGCTAGTGAATATGACTATGATGTTCAAGAGCTTTTCGAGTTTATTATAGATTTATTTAATTCAGAAGATATACAAGATATGATAAACGACGGTTATACTGACCCAGAAAACATAGTATTAGCTATATTATATCAAAGTAATCTAGGAGAAGTTATAGTAAATTGCTTTTTAAAAGATGAAGAATCTGACTTTATTCATAATGTAGATGATAAGGAAATAGAAAAGCAAATAGATTCTGTTCTTAGAACTCAATTAATTAACTATTATACAGAACACTGGAATGAATTTAGTAATACCTGATGTCCATGGTAGAGATTTTTGGATAAAACCATGTAATGAATGGAATGATAAGATTATTTTCTTAGGAGATTACCATGACCCGTATACTTGGCAAGTAAGTAATAAAGAATCTCTAGCTAATCTTTATAAATTAGTAGACTTCTATAATAGTAATAAAGATAGATGTGTATTTTTATATGGTAACCACGACGTTGGCTATTTAGGTGGGCATATTACTAATAGATATGATACTATAAGAGCCAAAGAAGTGACTGCACTATTAAAACAACTACCTTTACAACTTATATATATAGAAAATAATGTTATATATAGTCATGCTGGTATTACACAAGGATGGCTTAATCATAATCATTTAACTATAGATGATTTAAAACAACTTCACCCAGATGATAGTAGGTTAGACCAAGTATCTATGTATAGAGGAGGTTATGATGATTATAGCTCTCCTATATGGTGTGATGTTAATGAATTTGATATCAGTAATAAGCCGAGTAATTACTATCAGATATTTGGACATTCACAACAAGATGTTAACCCTATTATTACTAAAGAGTATGCTTGTTTAGACGTAAGAGTAGCTTTTATTTGTGATAACACTAATATACAACGATTTACAAATTAAAAACCAAATAGAGGAACTAGCTAAGAAATATAATGTATCTATGGATGCTTTTAAAGATAAAACACCTAAAGCATTTAAAGTTAAAGGACATTATGGAACTAAGCTAGTTCCTTTTTGTGTTTATAAAGATAGTAATGTTGAAATTCCATTTTATTCGGAAGTCAATGATTGTACTATAGAACACATAGAAGAAATATTAAATAGATATGCAACAACTTAAAGAATGTCTAGAACATATAATTGCCTATAATAAAGAGCTAGATACTTGGACAAAGTTATTAGGTTGTGATATATTTGAATCTAAATTGCTTAGACAAGCTTCTGATATATCTAATGATTTAGTAACATTATTAGGTAAAAATAATGATGAACTAATTGATTTAATTAATTGGTGGCTATATGAAGATGTAGATAAAGTACTATGGTTAAATGGCAAGCAGATAAGTGTTAGGACTATAGATGAATTTTGTAAATATATAAATGAAAACTATTATGATAACAAAGGGAACTAAAATTGCAGCAGTTATAGCACGCTATGTAGGTAATACAGATATTAAAAAAGCAGCCGAACTCGCTAAATCACTTGATGAAATATTTGATAATGTAGAAGTAATGTGCTACCGTGATGATAAGTCAGTTCCTTTGCCCGAATATGGACATTATAATAATGGTAGAGCTACAGATGCTTGTTGTGATTTAATTTGTAAATCTGTAGAGGTAACTGCAGATGGGCGTATTAAATGTGGCACTGGTCTTCATGTAGCATTAGGTCAGCATGATGCTTTATCTATTAGACCTAATAGTCGTATTACTAAGTATGGTCTTGTTATACCTAATAGTGTAGGTACTATAGACGAATGTTACAGAGGAGAAATATTTATTGTTTTTAGACCTATTAGTGATAACTATTATATACCTAAAGTAGGCGATGTACTTGCTCAGTGTTATATAACACATCATCCTCAAATACACTTTACTGAAGTAGATAAATTAGAGGATCTTGGCATTACTGAAAGAGGAGCTGGTGGCTTTGGCAGTACTGTTAAAAGCTAAATTTATACTATAAATTAATTTTATCCTGTGTATTGATGTTTATTAAAATTGACTCCATTAATAGTTAAATATTAGCTATTTTTGGAGTCTTTTATATAGTATAATAAGATAATCTATTAACATTATAGATAACCATTAATTTTAAATATATGCATATTAAATGAAAGAATATCTTTTAGGTAAAGCAAGTACGGGTAAGTTTCGTTTCGTAATTGTAGAATGTGATGAAAAATGGCATTCAATCGAAGATGGACGAGCTGGTTATATAATTCAGCGTAGCTATGGTCAAGTAAGAGGAAAAACAACTCTCTCACCTCAAATTATTGTAGATAGAACTAAACAGAAGAGAAATTGGAAAGAACAATATACTTTGCAATTTAATTCTGAGGTTAAAAAGTTCTTAGACAAAGGTTATATTAAAGTCCCTGTAGACCCTAATACATATTCGGAAGAGCAGTGTAATGAACTCTTTGGTGAAGTTAAAACTAATCAGTATGGCGTTATAAAACCTCAACTTGCTAAACAAGCCGATAAAGTTACTAATAAGAAAATATTTGAAAAGATATGGCTAATTAGCAGAAAGCTCGATGGTGTTAAAGCTTTATTCTATTGGGATGGTCAGGAAGTACATACAGCTAGTAGAGGTGGTGAACATTATGATGTAGCCACCACTCATTTACGTGAGAACCCACAATTAATAGCTTTCTTTAAAGCTAATCCTACTATGGTACTCGATGGTGAGCTATTTAAACGATTTAAAACACTTCAGTGCATCTCTGGAGCAGCTAGAATGGAGAAGAATGCTTACGATTGTGAATGGCTAGAATACTGGGTATATGATTGTTATGATACAGCCCATCCTGAAGTCACTGCAGTTAATAGATATAATTTTCTAGTAGAAGAATTTGCTATAAATTATCAATTCCCAATATATAAATCTACTGAAGATGATAATATTGAAGCTCCAATACGATTACTTGAGCATGAAAATGTTTCTGGTTGGGATAATATGAATGAATTACATGATAAATGGGTAGCTGAAGGATTTGAAGGTGCTGTAATTACAGACCCTACTAAATCTTACAAGCCAGGCTCTAGATGTAATAATCTTATTAAAATTAAACATTACCAATCTGAAGATTTTAAAGTAATCGGATATAAACTCGGACTTAGAGGTTCAGAAGATATGACATTTACTTGTGAATTAGAAGATAGTAGAACATTTGAAGCAATGCCTTGTGGAGATAGAGCTACCAAAGCTGAATATGTAGAAAACTTTGAAACTAAATATAAAGGACATAAAGCTGAATGCACATTCTTTAATTATTCAGATGATGGTATCCCGACACAACCAAAATTAAGAATTTTTAGATTTGATTTAGAATGATAGGACATGTTAACTTATTAGATAAAGTATTTTACCTTAACTACGAATGGGTATATGAAGTCACTGTTGTTAGTAAAGTATATGAAGATACTGAACATGATGGTTGGTGTAATAAATATAAAGCTGTAAATATAATTCATAACGACGAAGTTATAGGAGTAGATGTTAAAAATCTATATTATACTCGTAAAGAAGCTTATGAAGAATTATTAAAATACATAGAGAAAGAAATAAGTAAAAAAGAGCGATATGTACGGGAAGTGCAGTTTGAATTAAATAATCTTGAAGATAAGCGTAAATCTTTAAAATATAAAATAGTAAATGAACCTCCACAATAAAACAGTATTATTTATAGATTTAGATAATACACTAATTAAAACCATTTCGGATAAAACATTTCCCGAAGATATTACAGATTTTAGAATACAACTACCTGTATTAGATAAGATTATAGAAAAGTTACCTAATCTTGAATATTTCTTTATAGTTACTAATCAAGGAGGTATAAATACATTTTTCGGTAGAAATGAATTCGAAGCTAAACTATATAGTATAGAATACTTTTGTCGTGACTATTTAAGTAGTAACTTATCGAACTTTTATGGATGTGCTTCTTACTATTGTGATTCACTTGATAAAGAAAATAAATATAGAAAACCAAATACAGGTATGCTTGAATCTGCCATTAAGGAACATTGGCGTTGTAATAATGTAAATAACTATATTATGATAGGTGATGCTTCTGGTAAAGAAGGGGATTTCTCAAATTCAGATAAAAAATGTGCAGAAAATTTTGGAATTGATTATATTGATGTTAGGGACTTTTTAAATTTATAATATGTATTACATAGAAGACGGTTATACTATCGAAGAAGTTGCAATAGTTGGTAATGAAGGAGATAAATTTGTAATTCAAGACAAAGATGGTTATACTTGCTTTGTACCTAAATATAAATGCTATGATTCTAAAGAGGAGATTGTTAATAAAGTATTAGACAATTTAAAATATGATGTAGAGCAGGCTAAATATGATTTAGAACATGCACAAGAAGATTTAGAAATGTCACAAGAAAAATTAGAAATGTTTAAACAAAAGTATGAAATTTAAAGGAGATATTATAATTACAGACCCTTGCTATATTATTAAAAAATGTATTGAAAAAAATCCATATCCATGTCCATGGGATTTAGAACTAATTAATGCTCCCAATAGAGATAAACTAATTAAACAATATAAAAAATGGAATAGTGCTCATAACGATTGGGAACAATGTGAATGTGGGCAAAATATGGAAGTTTTAGGTATTCATACTTATTTTACAGAGAGTACTATTTATGGAGATTGGGGTTGTACTACCTATAAAATTACCGAAGACCCATATAAAGTGATTGATAACTTTGTAGAAGCCAAGGAAAAAGTAGAAGATTATGGATATTCTAAACTTGGTGATTTCTGTGCAGATGCAGGATTAGTTTCAGTTTTTCTACTAGATGAAGTAAGAAAATATAATCCTAATATAGATAAATGGATAGAAGAACATGATTGGTGTGTAACTAAAATCTCTGACTTTGATGGTGAAGTTAATTATTATGTTGATAAAGTCGGAAATGCACATATTGTAGGAATTGGTAATATTAACTTTTTTACTGTACAAACAAACTATTAATATATGAAACTGAGATTAGATGAATATTATTGGTGTGCATCAGAATATTGGGATTATATTGATGAATATATGCCTGAGGAATTAGCAACTAAAATGCGCGAAATAGAAAAATCAGATAATACTGCCTATGATGCAACTAATAAATTTCTAGAGGAGACATATTCTCATTTAGAGGTAATAGAAAAAGAATTAATTGATGTTATTGATAGTTGTCCAGAATATAGAGTAATTATTAAACTAAATAATAAATATTACTCATTTTTTTATTTTGAAGATGACATTAATCCATTCGATGAATCTTTTGATATGGAACAAGAATTAATCGAAGTTACTCCGAAACAAATAATTACTACAATATATGAAGTTAAGGCTTGATGAATATTATTACCTTATAAATGATGATATAGATGATTTAGAAAAATATATGCCAGAAGATAAATTAGAATTAGTAAC
>ERZ1026772.957-NODE-957-length-17703-cov-11.902312_pt1 | contig 17703 bp, 26 predicted proteins | sample MGYA00380124_ERZ1026772 | MGnify/ENA primary metagenome ERZ1026772 (study PRJEB33269, sample SAMEA4719760) | human gut metagenome | biome: human-associated habitat; feature: organic feature; material: feces | place: Cameroon | collected 2013-10 ...
TTTTCACAAAATATTTATCATACTATAACCCTACCATCTTAGTCAGAACAACTTACATAATAAAGCACTGGAAATGCTCAAGGCATCCAAGAGCTTGCGTGTTCACTGGAAAGTAAAAAGAAACAAAGAATTAATTAAGGAGTTGTTTGAGATCGGCTTTGGAATTTATGAAGAGGGAGCTAAATGCGATTCTCAAAAAGGTGCAGAAAATGCTTTCATGTATGGATACCTGTTAGGTGTTCAAAGTACCAGCCAGATAGTACATTAAATTTACCTCCAATATAGAAAAGAAGAAAATGCAAAATATCGCTACTCTCCTACATGGGTAACGGTCTTTTTCTTCGCACATCTCAGGCACGATTGCTGCCTATCTGATCTGCTTTTAGTCCTCCATAAAGCCTAATATGGTATATTCCGCATAATATCAGCATTTTCCAAATTTTGCAAGTCAATTTGTGTGCTACGTGTGCGCTACGTGTGTGCTATCTTCAAAAATTACCCACTTTTTGCGGCTTCTCTCCAAAACTTAGATATAAGAAAAAGCCCCTAAAACACTGGGTTCTAAGGGCTTTCCAAAATTCAATATAAAGTTCCAAATTATCGCTTGCTGAACTGCGGAGCGCGACGAGCTGCCTTTAAACCGTATTTCTTTCTTTCTTTCATACGAGGATCTCTTGTTAAGTAGCCAGCCTTCTTGAGAACCGGTCTGAAATCTGCATCAGCCTGAAGTAATGCTCTTGCAATACCGTGTCTGATTGCTCCAGCCTGTCCTGTGTATCCACCACCACGAACGTTAACGATTACATCAAACTTGTCAGCTGTTTCTGTAGCTGTCAGAGGCTGACGAACGATAACCTTCAGTGTCTCTAATCCAAAATACTCATCAATACTTCTTTTATTAATTGTAATATCGCCCTTTCCAGGTACTAAATATACTCTGGCGATTGATTTCTTTCTTCTACCTGTTCCGTAGCACTTGTTTGCTGCTTTAGCCATCTTTATTCTCTCCTTTCAGTCCCTTGATTAAAATGTTAATACTTCGGGTTTCTGAGCTGCATGCTGATGCTCAGGACCTGCATAAACGTGGAGCTTTGTATACATTTCTCTTCCTAAAGGTCCCTTGGGAAGCATACCCTTAACAGCGAGTTCAACTACCTTCTCAGGCTTCTTAGCCAGCATCTCTCTTAATGTGGTTTCCTTCATGCCACCAACATAATCTGAGTGATGATAGTAAATCTTCTGGTCTAACTTTCTTCCTGTTACCTTAACCTTTGATGCATTGATCACGATCACATAATCACCGGTATCAATGTGAGGAGTAAAGATTGCCTTGTTCTTTCCTCTTAAAACCTTGGCTACTTCTGAAGCCAGGCGTCCAAGTGTCATATTTGTAGCGTCTACTACATACCATTTTCTTTCGATTGTAGCAGGACTTGCCATAAATGTTTTCATTGTTTTCCCTCCGTAAAATTTGTTCATGTGCTACGCACATAATGCACAGGTACTTTCTTATCTGCATGCGGATGTCCGGGCCGCACTTCGACGATCAAATACTCTGTCAGGTACTCTATTTGAAATACTGTGCTAAGGAGATTTTACACAGTATTATCAAGCAATTCGCACTGAATTATTATATTACACGGTTCCCGGAGTGTCAACAACTTTTTCCATATAAACACAGGAATTTCCTATGAATCAGATCTGTTTTCATCCTGCCCTGTCCATTCATATTTCACCAGCGTAAGCCCACAGGCCGGTGCCGTTGGTCCTGCTGCCTGTCTGTCCCTGGCTTCCAGAATATCCTTTATATATTCAGGAGGATAGCTGCCTCTTCCTACTTCCATCAGGGTGCCGGCAATGATCCGTATCATATTATACAAAAAGCCGGTGCCGCAGACAGAGATCACGATTTCCTTTCCCTGCCTTTCGATCGTAATGGAAAGGATCGTCCTGACTGTGGTTTCCACCACGGCTGCCACACTGCAGAAGCTCTTGAAATCATGTTCGCCGACAAGGTATGCCGCTCCTTCTCTCATCCTGTCGAGATCAAGTGGGACATAGGTAAAGTAGGTATACAGCCTTCTGACCGGCTCCGGAAAGGTATCCTGATAAATCCGGTATTCATAGGTCTTCCGGCTGCTGCAATGTCTTGGGTGAAAATCAGGTGCTACCTCACAGGATTCCCGCACCCGGATATCCTCAGGCAGTCTCTGGTTCACCGCATAACAGATTTTCTCTGCCGGGATCCTTGCCTGTGTATCAAACACCGCCACATTACAGAGCGCATGCACCCCGGAATCCGTCCGGCTCGCTCCGATTACCTGGATCTCTTCGTGCAGAAGCTCTGACAGCGCCCGGTTCAGTTCTCCCTCTATGGTTCTCCCGTTTGACTGTACCTGCCAGCCATGATATGCAGTTCCATCATATGCAACAACTAATTTTACCCGTTTCATGGCACTCCTGTCTTCCTAACTGTCTTACTGTTCTGCAATGCAGCCTCTGTTTTACAAGATGTTCTTTCCCTTTAGAACAGTATCCGTCCGAGGACTATACCGGTTGCAAGATACAATACAACAGCTCCATAGGCCAGATAATCTCTCTTATGGTAGATCAGTGGCTTCATCTTCGTCCTGTTTTCGCCGCCCCGGTAGCATCTGGCTTCCATAGCAGTCGCCAGATCGTTGGCTCTCCGGAACGCTGATACGAAAAGAGGCACTAACAGCGGTACCATATTCTTTGCCTTCTGGATCAGATTTCCACTCTCAAAATCTGCACCACGGGCAATCTGTGCTTTCATGATCTTATCCGTTTCCTCGATCAGGATCGGTATAAACCGGAGAGCAATCGACATCATCATGGCGATCTCATGCACCGGTACATGGATAGCATTTAACGGCTTTAACAGCTTTTCCAGACCGTCCGTAAGCTGATTGGGAGTAGTCGTCAGTGTCATCACGGAAGAGCCTGTGATCAGGAATACCAGTCTGACCGCCATTTTTCCTGCCTGGATCGCACCTTCCTTCGTGATCGTCAGCTTCCAGATGGTAACAAGCGGCTCTCCCTGTGTCAGGAAAAGATTGCAGACCACAGCCATAATAAGCAGAAATACGATCGACTTCATACCCCTTACCATAAAGGACGGAGGCACTTTGGAAAGAGTGATCACCAGTACAAGAAATACACCGGCCAGCACGTATCCAATCCAGTTATCCACAACAAACAACGATATGATAAAGCATATCGTTGCCACCAGCTTTACTCTGGGATCCAGTCTGTGTATCACGGAATCTGTCTGATAATATTGTCCTAATGTAATATCCTTTAACATAACTATCCCCTGTGCAGTGCGGCAAGAATGGCATCCCGCGCCTCTTCCACACTGGTAATATCAGTATCTACCCGCAGTCCCTTTGCTTTCAGTGCCTGCATGATATAGGTAATCTGCGGTGCTGCAAGTCCTACTTCCTCAAGCTCCTTATAATGCCGGAATACCATCTTCGGGGCATCATCAAACATCACGCGGCTTTTATTCATCACAATGATCCTGTCCACATATCTGGCCACATCCTCCATGCTGTGAGAAACCAGGATCACAGTCATGCCCGTTTCTTCCCGGAGCTTCGCTACCTGGTCAAGGATCTCATCTCTTCCCTTCGGATCAAGTCCTGCCGTCGGCTCATCCAGGATCAGCACCTCCGGCTTCATGGCCAGTACACCAGCTATGGCTGCCCTTCTTTTCTGCCCGCCTGAAAGTTCAAAGGGTGACTGGTAAAAGCACTCATCCGGAAGCCCTACCTGCTTCAACGCCGTATAAGCCCTCAGTTCCACCTCTTTCCGGTCAAGTCCCAGGTTCTTTGGTCCGAAACAGACATCGGTAAATACATCGGTTTCAAAAAGCTGATGCTCCGGATACTGGAATACCAGTCCTACTTTGCTTCGCAATGCCTTTCTGGAATATCCCTTTTCATTAATATCCTCGCCATTGTAATAAATGGCTCCCGACGTAGGTGCAAGCAGTCCGTTCAGATGCTGTACAAGCGTGGACTTCCCGGATCCGGTATGTCCGATCAGTCCGATAAACTGTCCGTCCGGTATCACAAGATTGATATCCGTCAGTGCCTGAAAGGAAATACTTGTTCCTTCCTCATATATATGATTCACATGATCCAAAACAATCGCCATGCTGTTCCTCTTTCTTCTATACTAAATACACTATCTATACGCTGTGTAGACTTCACGCTTTATAAATGGAGTGCTTCGATCAGCTCCTCCTTTGTAAGAATCCCCTCCGGAATATCAAGTCCCTTTTCCCTGAGCTCATGTGCCAGCATAGTCACCTGTGGCACATCCAGCCGCAGCTCCTTCAGCTTTTCTACCTGGCTGAAGATCTCCCTTGGCGTTCCCTGCAGGGCAACTTTTCCCTGATCCATAACAAATACTTTATCCGCATGAATAATTTCTTCCATATAATGAGTAATCAGAATGATTGTGATCCCTTCCACATCATTCAGCGCCCGTACCGCCCGGATCACTTCTTTTCTTCCAAGGGGATCCAGCATGGCTGTCGGCTCATCCAGTACGATGCACTTTGGATGCATGGCGATCACACCAGCAATGGAAACCCGCTGCTTCTGCCCGCCTGAAAGCTTGCCGGGTGCATATTTCCGGAACTCATACATGCCTACTGCTTTGAGGCTCTCTTCCACACGCTGCCAGATCTCTTCTGTCGGCACACCAAGATTCTCCGGACCAAAGCCCACATCTTCCTCTACAATCTGCCCAATGATCTGATTGTCCGGATTCTGGAACACCATCCCGGCCTCTCTTCTCACATCCCACAGCTTCTCATCATCCCGGGTATCCATGCCGTCTACAAAGACAGTTCCCTCTGTAGGGTAAAGAATGGCATTAAAATGCTTGGCCAGTGTGGACTTTCCTGATCCATTATGACCAAGGATTGCTATAAAATCTCCCTGCTTAACAGAAAGAGAAACGTTGTCCACAGCGGTTATGATTCCCTCAACATTTCCCTCTTCATCTCTTCTGATATAGTCAAACACCAGATCTCTGGTTTCTATAATTGCCATTTGTTCACCTCACACGTCAATCCGGTTTACAATTCACGTCTGTTCCTTATTTTACTAGATATCAGTTCTGTTTGCAATAGAAGGAATTTCGAGGTATCATCAGAATATCGGCAGTAAAACTGGCTGTTTCCTGCCGTCCATTCATGATTTTTTAAAGGAGTATCCGCTTATGAAAAAGCTTCCCATAAAATACCTTGTGATCCTCTCTGTCCTGATCCTTACCTGTTCTGTGATTTCCCACAAGCTGTCCGGCAAGGAAACACTTCAGGATTATGCAAAAAAGAACCCGGAAGTGGCCTATGCAACCAGGGAACCCGGCACTCCTTCGCCGTCTGGTTTGTCAGATACCAGTGCTTCTGTATCAGGCAGCATTGCTCCGGATACCGGTGCTTCTGCACAGAACAATGCTTCTCCGGATATTAACGTACCATCTGCCTCTGCAAGTGATCCTTCCAGTCAGAATGCTGTGCCCTTTCCCCTTGCAGAGAAAGTAACTGACAGTATTGAATACGAAACCGGCTTCTTTTACCAGCCTCTGACTTATCCTGTCATCCACCATATTACCGGCTTTTCCTATCCCATGTCAAAAACAGATGCGGCACTGCTTTCTTCAGAAACGCCTCCTAATATCTTACCAGATGAGGAAATGGCATCTCTTGCTATATCCTATGAAGATCTGCGTTATATGAACATTCTGTACTATGATTTCAATGGTGATGTGCAGACCGGCGAACTGATCTGCAATAAAGCGATCGCTGAAGATCTGATCGAGATTTTCTATGAATTATATGAGAACGAATACCAGATTGAAAGTGTCCGTCTGATAGATGATTATAACGGTGATGACACCGCTTCCATGGAAGCAAACAATACCTCCTGTTTCAACTACAGGCCTGTGGAAGGAACATCCTCTTTAAGCAAGCATGCCCTTGGCTGTGCCATTGACATCAATCCCTTCTACAATCCCTATGTTGTCTTTAACAAAGGAAAAGCCGGAGAGACTTACATTTCTCCGGCTGGCAGTGAAATCTACGCTGACCGTTCCCAGTCCTTTGCCTATAAGATTGATGAAAATGATCTCTGCTACAAGCTCTTTAAGGAACACGGCTTCACCTGGGGTGGTAACTGGAATTCCTGCAAAGATTATCAGCACTTCCAGAAGGTGCCGCAGTAAGCGGTACCTTTTTCATCATAAGAAGCAGCCCTGCAAACATCCATATATTTCCTACTGAAATCCATGCACAATCAATCGCATTGACAAAAGCATGATTGCCAAAGATATTGAACAGCTTTGCGATCAGCATACCTACCGGGAGTGAAAATACGAAACACCACTTCGGATATGGCGTTTTTCCCTTCAGAAAGGCTGAAATCTGTGTTCCCTCCAGGATCAGGAAAAAGATCCAGAAAAGAATCAGTGACGGTGCAATAAAATAATCAGCAAACTGTTCTACCGTTTCCAGCACATTCTCTGCACCTGCCTCTGTCAGGCTTCGGTACAGAAACAGCATCATACAGATCGGCACATGAAATCCACAGGGGCCAAACACAATATATCCGATAATTCCTGTTCTGAAGTTATGTGCATGCTTCGATGATTTTTCTGCCATCAGACGGTAAATTCCAAAGTAAGACAGGCCTTCCAGAAATATACCGAACATTCCCAGCAGCGCTGCTGCAAACAATGTACTGTTCTCTGCATGTCTGTAAGCTGAAAACATCCTTATAAGACCGCTCTGTGTTTCATCCTGAATTCCCCATCCGATCATCATATCTCCGATCAGTGTAAGAATTGCTGCAAACAGCCCTATGGAAAGCAGTTTTCTGATTCTTGGCCAGTCAAGCTGGCTGTCTATTCCAATTGGATTAAATTCATTCTGCTTCATACGATTACAGCTCCTTTTTCGATTATTTCTTTTTGCAGATTTGTGATTAGTTGTATCTAACCACATATTTATTCTATTACTAACTTCTTTTTCCGTAAAGAGATTTTTCTCCTGTGTCCACCTATCTGTGTATATGTTTTGTATTTTATATGTTTTTTCTTCTAATTTTGTTTACTCTGCCTTGGTTTTGGTATATGATACAAATATGAGCGTTATCTCAAACGGGTAGCGGTTCGCCTTTCGCCAGAATGTTTTACATTTTGAGAACTTCCAGTATCTGGGAGGTGATACAAATGGGAAATAGGATGAAAGGTACATAATTTGATGATCGATATGCTCCTGAGTGTGGTTGGTATTGTAGTAACAATTATTAGCATAATTGTGACTCTGATCAGTATCATTCAGACATGCAGAAAAGATAGGCATCAAAAAAGCAACCGCCCTCGACCAAAGGAATAAGTTGCTTTTTTAATAAAACCTTATAACTTGGCGAACCGTTGCTTTACGGTAACGCTCTATTTATATTTCTAGATTAACACTTATGAATGAAATCGTCAATGCAATTTCCTATTTTGTTGAGTCTATCTCCTCTTTTGATTCTTCCACTGTTTCTTCTGCCTCCGGTATGGAGTCCACGATTGCCTCTGTTGCCTCCCCCTCTGTTTCAGGCACTGACACCGTTTCAGTCGCTGCTTCGCATTTCTGCTCTGCAGATTTATATTCACCAAACTCTTCTTCCAGAATCATGCGGATCAGACTGTCATTCTGCTCTTTCTTCCTGATAAAAAGAATCCGGGCACAGGCTGCCAGAGCTGCCAGCAGGATCACAACAGTAAGTGCAAGCCAGCTTCCACCGGATATTCCTGTCATTCCCAGTAAAAGGATCACACTTAAGAGTGACAGAAAAGCAATCAAAACAATCAGTTCACGTTCCCTGCTGTTATAAGAAGCTTCGATATAAGTCTGGTAATAGGTATCCCTGCTTACGACCTTTCCGGTCAGTCTCTCACGGATCGTCTGGATTTTTCCTTCATCCGATGCCTTTCCTGTATTTTTCCCAAATATCTTTTTATCTTCCTTTTCTTCTCCGGAGGTTTGCCGGAAGGTAGAAAACTTAAGACCTCCATTTTCTCTGATCTCATGGAACTGTCTGGAAGCACGTGGTCTGATCTTTTCAAACAGACAGGCAATTCCGTTGAAAATTCCTGCCAGAAGATCTAAAAGTGCCACAACCAGATTGATGACTGCCTTACATAAACCTTTGATCGCCTGATATAAATTATCCATGATTTCCCCCTGTGTATTTGAACTGGCGCTGCAGCCGCTCCTTTGCTCAATTACAGAAAACCTGCCACCGGCAGCTTCCCGCTCCAAGACTCGCAAAGCCGTGCTCCGCACTTTCTGTTCTGCTTCGCAGAACCTTTGCTCAAAATAAAATCTCAGTAGAGAGGACTCTACTGAGATTAGTTTACCATTATTTTATGTGTCAGGCAATCGCTTTTAATTAAATGAATTTTAATTAAACAAGCTCAAGTACTACTTCCATAGCACCGTCACCCTTACGCTGGCCGATCTTTACGATTCTTGTATAACCACCGTTACGGTTTGCATACTTAACACCATACTCATCGAAAAGCTTTGCAACAAGGTCAACTTCCTTGGTTGCTTTCTTCTTTCCTGCTGCTGTTGAAGGAACTTCAGTTACAGAATAGAGAACCTTAACCATTTTTCTTCTGGCATTCATTCTGGAAGGAAGATCCTTCTTGATTTCCTTCTCAACGGTCTCATACTTGGTAACCTTCTTACCGTCAACAACTTCTTTTACTCTCTTGCCGTCTTTGTCCTTTACAGCAACCTTAGCTGTAACCTTAACGGTTTCGAAGTTATCCTTCTCTTTTACGCCAAGTGCGATCAGTCCGTCAGCGATCTTCTGAACTTCTTTTGCTCTTGCAAGAGTAGTTACAATCTTACCGTTAGCGATCAGGGCTGTTACCTGGCTTCTAAGTAATGCTTTTCTTACGTCGGATGTTCTTCCGAGCTTTCTGTATTTTGCCATTTAAGGCTCCTTTCCAAGGAAGACTCTGCTTCCCTTCTCATTGTGGCATTTCCTGCCCATTATGGTACATCCGGCTACGCTCTTTGGACTTACTTACCGAATGCAGTTACCGGTCTGTCTTACGACAGGCTCCATGATGAGAATGCTGCACATACACTTTGGATTCACTGCGCAGCTATTTCTTCTTCGTTAAATTTATTCATCACTGGGATTCAGCTGCAGACCCAGTTCCTTTAACTTGGCAAGTACTTCTTCAAGAGACTTACGTCCAAGATTACGAACCTTCATCATATCTTCAGAAGTCTTGTTTGTTAATTCTTCAACGGTATTGATACCAGCTCTCTTTAAGCAGTTATAGGAACGAACTGACAGCTCTAATTCGTCGATGCTCATTTCCAATACTTTTTCTTTTTCGTCCTCTTCCTTCTCTACCATAACTTCCGCAGTCTTGGCATTCTCAGACAGGTCGATGAAAAGGCTTAAGTGTTCGCTAAGTACTTTAGCAGCCAGGCTGACTGCCTCGTCGGGAACCAGTGTTCCGTTTGTGTAAACGTCCAGTGTTAATTTATCAAAGTCTGTGATCTGACCCACACGGGTATTCTCTACAGTCACATTCACTCTTTCAACAGGTGTATAGATTGAATCAATAGCGATGACACCGATAGGAAGATCAGCACTCTTATTCTTATCAGCACTTACATAGCCTCTGCCTTTGGTAATGGTGAGTTCCATATAAAGCTTGGTGTCCTTACCGCTTAAGGTAGCGATCGGGAGATCCGGATTTAAGATCTCAATATCCTGATCGGCCTGAATATCAGATGCTTTAACAACGCCTTCACCTTCATACTCGATGTATGCGGTCTTTGGCTCATTTGTATCGCTGTTGTTTCTGATAGCAAGACTCTTGATGTTCATGATGATCTCAGTCACATCCTCTTTGACACCGGGAATAGAACTGAACTCATGAAGTACACCTTCGATCTTGACCTGGCTTACTGCAGCACCCGGAAGTGATGAAAGCATAATTCTTCTCAGTGAGTTACCAAGAGTGATGCCGTATCCTCTTTCAAGGGGTTCTACTACAAATCTGCCATATTTCTTGTCATCAGAGATTTCTGCCACCTCAATATTTGGTCTTTCAAAATCAAACACTGCCAATACCCTCCTTTACGAACAAATGTAAATTCCACCGGCTGCAGAATATGCAGCCAGTGAAACCTTTTATGCTTTTTACTTGGAATATAATTCGACGATAAGCATTTCGTCTACAGGAACATCAATCATTTCTCTTGTAGGAAGGTTCTTAACTGTTCCTTTGAAAGCTTCCTGGTCAACATCCATCCATTCGGGAATCAGTCTTCCTGCTGTTACTTCGAGGATATCTTTGTATCTCTGTAAGGATTTGGACTTCTCTCTGATTTCGATTACGTCGCCAGCCTTTACCAGATAAGAAGGGATATTTACCTGCTTACCATTTACAAGTACATGCTTATGGTCAACAATCTGTCTTGCTTCTCTTCTTGTTCTTGCAAATCCCATTCTGAATACTACGCTGTCAAGTCTGCTCTCAAGCATAACCATAAGGTTTTCACCGGTCATACCTTTCATTCTGTCAGCCTTCTCATAGTAGTTTCTGAAAGGCTTCTCAAGTACACCATAGATGAACTTTGCTTTCTGCTTCTCTCTTAACTGAAGTCCGTACTCACTTACCTTCTTGCCTGCTCTTGCATTTGTTCTGTTAGACTTCTTGTCATAACCAAGATATGCGGGCTCAAGACCAAGTGATCTGCATCTCTTTAATACGGGGACTCTGTTTACTGCCATTTTAAATTTCCTCCTGAAATTATTGTTTACAGCGCACCTGGCGCCTTCTTCCAACTTGATTTAGATTTACTTCTGACTGAATCGCAGACTATACTCTACGACGCTTAGGCGGACGACATCCGTTATGAGGAACAGGAGTTACGTCTCTGATACTGGTTACCTCAATTCCGCATGCATTCAGCGCACGGATTGCGGCTTCACGTCCTGATCCAGGTCCCTTAACCATAACATCTACAGACTTAAGACCATGAATCAGAGCAGCCTTTGCTGCTGTTTCTGCTGCCATCTGAGCTGCATAGGGAGTAGATTTTCTTGAACCTCTGAATCCAAGACCACCAGCACTTGCCCAGCTCAGTGCATTACCTTCGCTATCTGTTAAAGTAACGATGGTATTGTTAAATGAAGCCTGGATATGTGCCTGTCCATGTTCAACGTTTTTCTTGACACGTTTCTTTGTCACCTTTTTTGTAACTTTTTTTGCTGCTGCCATTTTAAACTAACCTACTTTCTCAAAATTGAATTACTTCTTCTTATTTGCAACTGTTCTCTTAGGACCTTTTCTTGTTCTTGCATTGGTCTTTGTCTTCTGACCACGAACAGGAAGTCCCTTTCTGTGACGGATTCCTCTGTAGCATCCGATTTCCTGAAGTCTCTTAATGTTAAGAGCCACTTCTCTTCTCAGATCACCTTCTACCATGTACTCTGCGTCGATTACTTCGCTGATTCTCTTAACTTCATCATCAGTGAGCTCTCTGACACGGGTATCGGGATTTACCTTTGCTTTCTCCAGAATCTTGTTAGCGCTTACTCTGCCGATTCCATAGACATAGGTAAGACCAATCTCTACACGTTTTTCTCTGGGTAAGTCAACACCTGCAATACGAGCCATTTACGTTTCCTCCATTTTCCTTTTTTGCAGATCACAGCTTTCGTGTCTGCCGGCATCCGTTCATGACAGATACCTGATACTAATTGATTGGGGCAGGTCTATTGCCCAATCGGACGTTCCGATCTTTCCGATGCATCTTTCTCTTTTTATATTAAGAAGAAAGACTGCGCACCAGTATCAACAAGTAATCACCTAAGGCTCCTTGGTACAATTTATTAGAATAATCAGTGTCTTCTGACACTGCAGCCGCTTTCATAATAAATGGACAAGAACCCTTCTGCTGTCGCAGTGGATTATCCTTGTCTCTGTTTGTGTTTCGGATTCTCGCAGATTACTCTGATACGTCCTTTTCTCTTGATGATTTTGCACTTTTCGCAAATCGGTTTTACTGATGATCTAACCTTCATGTTAAACCCTCCTTTCAAAAAAGACCGTTTTACATTATAGCATGTGTTTATAATAAATACAATAGCTTTTTTATTTATCTCTCCAAATAATTCTTCCTTTGGATAAATCATAGGGAGAAAGCTCCAAAGTTACCTTATCTCCGGGAAGAATACGGATAAAATTCTGTCTCAGCTTACCACTGATATGGGCAAGCACCTTGTGTCCATTTTCCAGTTCTACCTGGAACATGGTATTGGGAAGCTTTTCTACTACAGTTCCTTCGATTTCGATTACATCTGACTTAGACATTGTCTACCTCCTTATTTGTTCTGCTTTTGATCGCAAATCTGATTTCTTCATTATATATAGTGCGCATGTCTTTTATTTTTTCTGCAAGCTTCTCGTCAGCACCCGATTTCACAGGCTGTACATGCTTTTTCTTTTTTTTCTTCGGATTATCCACACCTCTGGTCTTTCCGTCCACAAGATAAAGATATTCGCCTTCTTCTTTCAAAATAACATACATCTGGCCTTTATCGTGTCCTGCTTTGGAAATTGCAAACATCTCTGTCATTCTTCACCTCATCCATCAGCCCTTCGCCCCGGCTGGCAGTGTCAGTATCTCCGGATCACCCTCTGTAACCAGGACTGTGTTTTCATAATGTGCTGACGGCAGTCCGTCCGCAGTTACCACGGTCCAGTCATCATCCAGCCATCCGACCTCATAGGTTCCAAGGTTGATCATGGGCTCGATAGCAAGTGTCATGCCCGGCTGAAGCTTAATTCCCTTTCTCCACTGTTTGAAATTGGGAATCTGTGGATCTTCATGCAGATGAGTTCCGATTCCGTGTCCGACAAGGTCACGGACGATCCCATATCCAAATTTGCTTGCATAGGCATCAATAGCTCTTGATATGTCATATAAATGACAGCCCGCCCTTGCAAATTTAATTCCTTCAAAAAAGCTCTGTCTTGTTACATCCATAAGCTGCTGCACATCCGCCGAAACCGTTCCTACCGGATAGGTTCTTGCCGCATCGGAATGATAACCTTTATAGATCAGTCCAGCATCCAGGCTGACGATATCGCCCTCCTCAAGGATCCGTTCCTTCTTCGGAATGCCATGGACAACCTCATCATTCACAGATACACAGATGGAAGCCGGATATCCGTTATAATTCAGAAAATTCGGCTCACACCCACATTCTCTGATCAGCCTTTCTCCCAGTGCATTGATTTCATAGGTTGAGATCCCCGGTCTGATCGCTTCCTTCAGTCTGTCATGAACCTCTGAAAGCAGCCTGCAGGATTCCCGCATCAGCTCAATTTCTCTTGCAGATTTAATTGTTATCGCCATACACGCCTCCGTTTTCAGTCTGCATCTTCACAAAACGGGGAAGCTTAACCTAAAATAGCAACGATAGCATTGAATACATCCTTCATGTCTACCGTTCCGTCTACAGTTCTGAGTACGCCCTTGCCATTGTAAAAATCGATCAGTGGCTGTGTCTGCTTGTGATAAACAGAAAGACGGTTCTTTACTGTCTCCGGCTTATCATCATCACGAAGGATCAGCTCACTTCCGCAGTTATCGCAGATGCCTTCCTTCTTCGGGGGAACGTGCTCAATATGATAGGTTGCGCCACAGTTTACGCAGGCACGTCTTCCACCCATTCTCTTAACGATGTTCTCATCGGGAACCTCTACATTGATAGCATAATCAATCCTGTCACCAAGCTTTGTCAGAGCCTCTTCCAGTACTTCAGCCTGGGGAATGGTTCTCGGGAAGCCATCCAGAACATAACCGTTCTTGCAGTCATCCTGGGCAACACGGTCAAGAAGGATCTTAACTGTCAGTTCATCAGGAACAAGAAGACCCTGATCCATGTACTTCTTAGCTTCTTTTCCAAGCTCTGTACCATTCTTGATGTTGTATCTGAAAATGTCTCCCGTAGAAATATGGGGAATACTGTACTTCTCTGCTATCATTTTTGCCTGTGTGCCTTTTCCGGCTCCAGGTGCGCCTAACATGATGATCTTCATCTTTACCCTCCATTACGCAATATAGAGGTCAGGGGAATCCCTTCCCCACAACCTCTAAATTTTAATTCATCTTAGTCATTCAAAAAACCTTTGTAATTACGAACCAGCATCTGAGATTCGATCTGCTTCATTGTCTCAAGCACAACGCTGACGATAATGATAAGACTTGTTCCGCCAAAGGATACGGAAGCATTGAAGATACCATTGAAGAAATAAGGAATAATACAAACAATGGTAAGACCAACTGCACCGATGAAAATGATATAATTCAAAATCTTTGACAGATACTCGCTGGTAGGCTTTCCAGGTCTGATACCCGGGATAAAGCCGCCGGACTTTTTCATATTCTCTGCAATCTCAAGTGGATTGAAGGTAATGGATGTATAGAAGTAGGCGAAAAAGATAACCAGTACAACATACACCAGAAGTCCTATGGAATACACCGGTTCCTTGGGATTGCACCAGTAAGAGGAATTCAGTCCTCTTAAGATGTGTGCCCAGACTCCGGTACCATTAATCTTAAAGAAGCTGCAGATAATGATCGGAAGCTGCATCAGTGAAGATGCAAAGATGATCGGGATAACACCAGCGGTGTTGATCTTAAGCGGGATAGAGGATGTCTGTCCGCCGACCATTTTTCTTCCCTGCATTTTCTTTGCATACTGAACGGGGATCTTACGAACGCCGTCATTCAGTATAATAACAAGTACTACCATTCCTATAATGATCGCAAGGATCAGTGCTGCTGCACAGACAGCGGTTGCAATCGGCTTTCCGATAACAAACTGCTGGAACAGACTTGCCAGATCCTGTGGAATACGGGAAATGATGTTGATTACCAGGACGATGGAAATACCATTTCCAACACCCTTTTCAGTAATTCTTTCACCTACCCACATAAGGAAGGCACTACCTGCTGTTAAAGCTGCAATAACTGTGATCACATTCAGTGCATTGTAATTCTCCAGGAGACCATTGCCGCCAAATGCGATTGCCATTGCGGTAGATTCAAATAAAGCAAGCCCTACGGTTACATAACGGGTAATGGAAACCATTTTCTTTCTTCCCTCTTCCCCGTCTCTCTGCATCTCCTCCAGCTTCGGAATTGCAATGGTAAGAAGCTGCATGATAATGGAGGATGTAATATAGGGTGTGATATTGAGTGCCAGAATGGACATATTTAGGAATGATCCACCCGTAAAGGCATCAAAAAAGTTGAACGCATCACCTGTCTGCTGTGCAAACCAGTTAGAAAAATAATGTCTGTCTACACCCGGCACAGGCAGCTGTGATCCTAAACGGATCACAACCAGCATGGCAAATGTAAATAATATCTTATTTCTAATTTCCTTGATTTTAAATGCGTTTTTTAAGGTTTCTAACATTAAATCACCTCTGCAGTTCCACCAGCAGCTTCAATCTTCTCCTTTGCGGATGCGCTGAACGCATTTGCTTTGACTGTAAGCTTTTTGGTAATATCTCCATTTCCGAGGATTTTAACGCCATCCTTAGGGTTTCTTACAACTCCGGACTCTACTAATGCGTCTACGTCTACGACTGCGCCATCTTCGAATCTGTCGAGTGCAGATAAGTTAATTCCCACGATTTCCTTGTGGCTGGGGCAATTAAAGCCTCTCTTGGGAATTCTTCTGTATAAAGGCATCTGACCGCCTTCAAAGCCAGGTCTCGGTGCTCCTGAACGAGCTTTCTGACCCTTGTGGCCCTTACCAGCTGTCTTGCCGTTTCCTGAACCGTGTCCACGACCTCTTCTAAAATTATCACTCTTTACAGAACCTTCTGCAGGGCTTAAGTTGGATAATTCAATACTCATTGTGACACCTCCTTATCTATAATTTATGCTTCTTCTACTTTAACTAAATGTCTGATCTGCTGAATCTGTCCTCTGGTAGCTGCATTGTCGGGCAGTACGATTGTCTTATTCAGCTTACGAAGTCCCATGGATGCTACAGTAGCCTTCTGCTTGGGAACAGCACCGATAGGAGATTTCACTAATGTGATCTTTAACATTTTCTGTTCTGCCATCTTACATTCCCTCCTATGCTAATACTTCGTCTACAGACTTACCGCGGTTCTTTGCTACCTCTTCAGGAGTCTTTAACTGGCTTAATCCCTCGATTGTTGCAAGAACTACGTTCTGCTTGTTGTTGGATCCAAGTGACTTGGTACGGATATTCTTAATACCTGCAAGTTCGCAAACGATACGAGCAGGACCACCAGCGATGATACCGGTACCTTCGGGAGCCTTCTTTAAAAGAACGTTTGCGGAACCGTACTTACCGATGAAGTCATGGGTGATAGAATTGTTCTCATCAAGAGGAATGCTGACGATGTGCTTCATAGCATCTTCTTTTCCCTTACGGATAGCTTCGGGAATTTCTACAGCCTTTCCAAGTCCTGCACCAACATGGCCATTACCGTCACCTACAACTACAAGTGCGGTAAATCTCATGTTACGTCCACCCTTTACGGTCTTTGTTACACGCTTGATGGTAACAACTTTATCATTTAACTCTAACTGGCTTACATCTATGATATTCTTCATGATTACACGTCTTCCTTTCCTAGAATTTTAAGCCAGCTTCTCTGGCTGCATCTGCTAATGCTTCGATCTTACCCTGGTATATAAAGCCGCCTCTGTCAAAGACTACGGTATCAATACCTTTTTCAATTGCTCTCTTAGCAATTACAGTTCCAAGATATGCTGCTGCATCAACGTTATTGGTTTTTTCAAGCTCAGCCTTTACATCCTTCTCAAGAGTAGATGCTGAAACTAAAGTATTGCCAACTGTATCGTCAATAATTTGAGCATACATATGATTATTACTTCTGAACACAGCTAAACGTGGTCTCTGCGCTGTTCCGCTGAAACGGTTACGAATTTTCATGTGCTTCTTAACACGAACTTTCTGTCTTGATTCCTTACTAACCATTTTTACACTCTCCTTATCTCTTATTTCTTACCAGTCTTACCAACTTTACGTCTGATAGTCTCATCAACATACTTGATTCCCTTGCCCTTGTAAGGCTCAGGTCTTCTCTTATCTCTGATTTCAGCTGCGAATTGGCCAACTTTTTCTTTATCAATACCCTTTACGATGATAAGGTTCTGTCCGTCAAGAACTGTCTCGATTCCTTCAGGATCGATCATCTCAACCGGATGAGAATATCCTAAAGATAAGGTCAGCTTATTACCTGACTTTGCTGCCCTGTAACCAACACCGTTTACTTCCAGTTTCTTCTCATAGCCATCAGTAACACCAACAACCATGTTGTGGATCAGTGTTCTTGTCAGACCATGTAAGGACTTCATCTTCTTCAGATCATTGGGTCTCTTAACGATTACTTCTGCGCCTTCAACCGTGATCTCCATTTCTGCCGGAAGCACTCTTTCCAGTGTTCCTTTAGGACCTTTTACAGTCACTTTATTATTTTCTGCAACCTCTACAGTAACTCCTGCAGGAATTGCGATTGGCATTCTTCCTATACGTGACATGCCCGTACCTCCTATAA
>ERZ1026772.958-NODE-958-length-17702-cov-6.918230_pt1 | contig 17702 bp, 18 predicted proteins | sample MGYA00380124_ERZ1026772 | MGnify/ENA primary metagenome ERZ1026772 (study PRJEB33269, sample SAMEA4719760) | human gut metagenome | biome: human-associated habitat; feature: organic feature; material: feces | place: Cameroon | collected 2013-10 ...
AATTGCCGCAAAGGAGAGAAGAAAATATGGCATCCAAGCAGCAATTCAAAATCACCCTGCCCAGCGGAGAAAAGGTTTGGGCCTGTGGCAAGACAGTCAGCGAAGCATTTATTAACTTTGCAAAGACGTATAGCGGGCTCTTCGTGGACATAGAGCAGCCCCAAGAAGAAATTCCTACGTTAAAGCAGTTTGTGGACGAAACCTATCGCCCTTCTTTTATCGCCGGGCTGAAACCCACAACGCAGATCAATTATGAGAACCGCCTGAAAAGAGACATTCTTCCCTTTATGGGGCATATGCCGCTGGATCAAATCACGTTGGCTACCATCCAGCAATTCTACGATCATATGGCTCATGCTTCTCAGCACGGCCATCGAAAAAACTACAATGAAGCCTCTATCAAGAGAGTCCGGGGACTTCTCAGCAGAATTTTTTCTGTGGCACAGGAAATGGGGTTGGTTGCAGACTCTCCCATCAAGAACCGGCTTCTACAAATCAAGGCGGAGCAGAGTGGGCACCACAAAGCCCTGCCTGACGCGCTCGTTGCAAAAGTAAAGCGGAACATCCCAACGCTGGAAGAACCGGAGCTTCGTTTATATTTTGCTCTGCTGGCTTATACCGGCATGCGGCGAGAAGAAATTCTGGGCTTGCATTGGGAGGACGTTGACCTTGACACGGGAACTGCTTATGTGCGCTGGACAGTAACATATCCGAATCAAAATCACCCGGTTATCCAAAACAGCGCCAAAAGCAAGCGCTCCATTCGTCCCGTTCTTCTGGCAACGCCGCTGATGCAAATTATAAGGCCGCTTGCTAAACCAAAGGGCTTCCTGTTCGGCGGTGACACGCCGTGGTGTTACTCCACTCTCATCAGACGATTCCGCAAAGGCAAAAAGCTGTTGGGCATTGAGGGGTACAACAATCACGACTTCCGCACCACTTTCGGCACTCGGCTGAAGGAAAACGGTATGACCAGCGCACAGGTGGCCGATTTGATGGGGCACGCAGATACCCGTATGGTGGAAACGGTCTATGCCAGAACAAGAGAGGAAGGCATCCAGAAGCGTCGGGCAGACATCGAAAAACTGAATGCGATATTCACAATCGCGGAATGAAGAATATGTCTGGCGGTAGGCGCAAAAACGCCTCCAATCCCTTGAAACATAAGGGATTGGAGGTATGCATGTTTATTCAAGTGGGTGTCTTTCGGGCTTAAATCTGTTTTTGGCATTGAAAACAGTTTCAAAAACGGGCAAAAAGAAAACCCGGAAACCTTTGATTTTCAAAGGTTTCCGGGTTGTAGTGGTCGCAACAGGACTCGAACCTGTGACCCCATCGATGTGAACGATGTGCTCTCCGCAGCAGCTACGGTCGTGCGATAAGGAGATGAATTTTCAAACAGGCTCCAGAGCCGTTTATATAAAGGCTTTTCCGGCAATTGCACCCAGGTGCAGCTGCACCCTCCGCGACAGGGTGCGTTTTTCATTTGCACCCGGGTGCATGACCCTTGCACCCTGTTTGCACCCGGGTGCAGAATCCTCTTAGATATACTGCGTCAGCCAGTCAGGCAGATTGGGATCATCGGTTTCCCAGGATTCCTCAAGGGTTTCCTCAGTGCCCCAGTTGTTTTCATCACCATCAAAGAATTTCTGTCGATGGCACTTGTATTTATAAACCGTGTTGCCTTCAAGACGATACTCATTCCAGTAGTAATTCTGCTTGCCGTAACCCTTCCATTCATTCGTCTGATAGATGACCATTCAACCATGACCTCCCTTGTTTTTTTATCAAATCATCAATGCGGCACGTTTTTTAGTTTCGGACAGTTGGCGAATGCGTTCTTACCGATCTTGGTGGAACGCCCCCACATAATTACGTTCTCCAGGCTTGAACAGCCTTCAAAGGCGTAGTCGCCGACATACTTTGTTCCGCTGGAGATACTGACCTCTTCCAGACTGGAACATCCCTGGAACGCATAATTTCCAATGTTGGTATCACCCCAGAGAATGAGCGTATCCAGGTCTAAGCAGCCCTGAAATGCAGACTCTTCAATAACCTTACAGCTGCTGGGAATGCTTACATCATCGAGGCTGGAACAGTTCTTAAATGCATTTTTCTCAATGCGAGTGATGTCGCCCCAGATTATTACGGTACTCATGTTGGCGCAATTTTCAAAGGCAGACTCTCCGATATATGTCACGCTGCTGGACAAGCTGATGTCCGTCAGCTTGGAACAATCCTTGAATGTATTCTTCTCAATACTGCTCGGATCACCCCACATGACAACCGTTTTCAGGCTGGAGCAGCCCTCAAAAGCTGACTCTCCGATAAAGGTCGTTTCGCCGGGTATGCTGATATCCTTCAGCCCAGTGCAACCTTTAAATGCGGACGCACCGATGTATTCAATATCCGCCCAATTGAGTAAACTTTTCAGTGCGGTACAGTTTTCAAACGCACCGTCAGCGATACGGGTTACGTCTCTACCATCAATCTCGGAAGGGATGGTTATGGAACTTTGTGCTTTAGTATATCCAACAATCTTGATTTTTCCATCGTTGGTGTACCGGTACTTAACGTCCCGATAGCTCATCACCGTACCGTCTGCGACAACTGGAGCAGCAGTAGGTGCAGATGGAGCCGTCGTCTCCGTGGCTGCTTTGGTCTCTACTGCTTCCGTCGCTGATACCGCTGCACTTGTTTCCGGATAGACGATATCAAGCTTATGCACGTAGAGTGTAATGCTTTGATAAGTCTGATTGTCGATCAGGTTGGAATATTCGTTTCCTTTACTATCCTTTCGGTAGGTCAGTTTCATCTCAGAATTCGGGGCAACATCCTGTGCTGTAACCACATACTGTTTCAGGAGATCCGTGTTCTCCGGGTCAAGATACGCGCCGTCATCTGCAACGAAGTTGAATTTGATGGTGGTTGCACCATACTCATCCCGGCGATCTCCACCAAGAGAAGTATAGCCAAAGGAGAGAACGTTTTTACCTACATAGTTCCGGATATAGCACGTATACTTGTCCAGAGCAGGATTGATAGAAATCAGCTCAAAGACAATTGGATCTCCTGCCAGCGTTCCGTCAATGCGCCGCACGGTCAGGTCGATCAGCCTCTGACTTTGTAAATCGATTAGGTTGCTGTACTCATTCCCTTTACTGTCTGTGCGGAAAATATACTTCATCTCCGTGTTGGGAGCCAGGTTCTGCCCAGTGACTATGTACTGCTGAAGTAGAGATTCATCTTCGATATCAATATACATGCCATCTTCCGTGACAAAGATAAACTCCAGATAACCTGCGCCATATTTCTCCAGCCGGTCACCGCCAAGGGAAGTGTAGCCAAATCCCGCTGCGTTTCGTCCGACATAATCCTGAATATACCAGGTGTACTTATCGGGAGATGGATTTACAGCTACGGGGACATGAACACTCTGACGGCTGCTGCGTTCGGCAGTCGCTTCCCGGATCAATTCGTCGAGTTCCGCGTCTGTCAGCGCAGCATAATCAATGTCCAACGCAAAAGCAGATGCGAAACAAGAAACAGCCAGCAGACATGCGAGCAGTGCTGCAATGATTTTCTTCATGGGGTTCCTCCTTTTCAATCAATCTTCATGGTGCGCCAGAAACGAACATCCGTAGTCTCGCCACATTCACTGCAATCAAGAGCATCGTAGAAGCCACCGGTTTCCAGTCGTTCGTAATCTGCCGGGTAAACCGAAGACCTGACCGTCGATTTTCTCATGCAGTAAGGGCAAAGATACGTGTACTCCAGAATGGCCTGGCTCTCATTCTGGGATATGACCTGATAGGTCATTCCGGGCATCTGCTTGTTCTTCGGCATAAGCCCTCCTCCAATCTGAGCGCTTCCTCCTGCGCTCGGGATAAGAATATCAGACGCATAATCAAATCTGGATTTACTGGTGCACCATGAACTGAAAAGGAACGACGCCTCTCGTAGCATCGTCCTTTAATATCATCTGCCATGATATGTGATCACAATCGGTACATCTGGCATATAGACTTTCCCGCCGGATGTAATGGCTTTTCCATTTATTGTGATCTTGTCGATCTTATCACTGCTGACCAACGCTGTGAACATGTTCAGATCGTGGAGATTGACGCATGTTACATTGGTAAAACCCGCTGACCGCAGGGTATCTTCCGCCGGAAAATACTTCTTATCCGAAAACGGAGCCAGTTCGCCTGAGAATCTGATGCCGCCTTGTTTTTCAATGATTTTCTCGTTTTCTTTTTCCGGCAACCATTTGAACACGAGATACCCGCCGCCACCAATAATCGGTGCACAGGCATAGAATAGGAATAAAAATCCGCCGGCCCAGCCTGGCATGCTGTCATTTCCTGGCGACAGCATGAGAATTACTGCAATGGTGATAAGAATAAGCGATAGAATCAGCCAGATAATTGTCAGAACTTTTCGGAGAGATGAGTTTTTCTCTGCCAGTTCCATTTCACGAAGGCGAATAATTCGCTCTGTTTCAGCCTTTTTGATATCCGCTTCGTCCACCTGTCGGAATACGTATTCGTTCTCATTGCTGATCAACACTTTTGCCCCACAATAAGTGCAAAACGCCTGTGTCCTGTTTTCCTCAATGGAAAGCGTCTGGCCGCAATCTGGACACTTCACCGAAATCAGCTTATTGGCCAAGCTTATCATCCTCCAACAGCGCTTTTATATCTGCATTAAAAGATCAAATCGAATAAGCCACTGATGATCCACCATATGCCTTCAAAAATGAACTTCACAATTGTCCAAAGAATACTAAAAATGAAGCTTATAACTCCGCCAAGAAAAGACCAGAAGCCATCTCCAAAGATCAACCCCAAGATAACCAACGGCAGCGCAATTATAACAAGTGCACCAATTCCTAATACAGAAGCACATCCTGCACAGCCGTCTCCGCTATAACCGCCACTCCCTCCACTACTATATGAATAGCTACGTTTTTCCGATTTTGTTCTGTAATGAATCGTCCGACCACAGCATGGACAAGTTGCGGTACGCGAATACTCGTCCTTAATCATGGTTGTGTGGCATTTCCAGCACTTCACGAGTTGTTCTCCTTTTCGGCCTTTTCTCTAATGTCATCTGGGCATAGAGGCAGCTTCCACTCGTAGGGAGAATCTGCAACACGTTTCTCCGCTTCTGCAAAAGCTTTCACACTCTCGATATATTTACCGTCCATCGCATAAATCCTGCCAAGGAAGAGATAAGCATCAAAGATGGTTTCCCTATATCGGAGCGCTTCGAGATGTTCCTCACAGATATTAATGGCTTCCAGCACCGTATCTGCTGCCAGATCAAGCTGCCCCGTTTCCATGCGGAATGGTGCGACTTCTTCAATAAGATGTTCTGCAATGGCAAGATCAGAATCTGGCGAAGCATATGCAATTGCATCTGCGGCATCCATCATGGTCTGTGCCGCATCCGCCGCACCTTCCATGGCAAAGAACATGGCAGCATTACACGAAAACTGATATCGTTCATAATCTAGAGGTTCCGTGAACTTAGATACAATTGGCTCTGCTTCCAGGATCAGCTTTCGTACCTGATCCTTCCGTATGCCTTCACTCATCAACGTTCTGGCTTTATTCATCAAGCAAGCCGCTAGCTGCTTTTTTGCCTCCGGGTGTGTTGAAATACGGGCAGCAGCAATTGCCCTGTCCTCATGGTTCAGGATAGTCTTCAAATCACGATTCGAGTTGTGAAGGATAACTCCCATGGCCCTGTGATACGCAGACAGATAGTAAGCGCTGGGATGCTTCCTCAGATACCGCTTCATATCTTTCAGAATGTCAATAGCGTCATCTGGCATGTATAGACGTGCCCGATAATACGCTGCTGTTTCATACAGGCGTAAGATGCTGCTGTCATCTAGATACCTTGGATCTTCCAGCAACTTCAGCATGCGGAAAAGAGCAGGTGTATCCTGATCCACCGGCGCATCCATCAGCAAGCGGAACAACAAACGCTGAGAGGCTTCCGTTGTCCTGTCGGCATTGTCAACCATTTGCTGAGCGATCGAAAGCAAACGATACAGACTGTCATAATCTTCTGGGAACTGTCTGCTGCCGTCATGCCTTGTTCCTGCTGGACGGATACGTTCATAGAGATTGTACATCATTCTCTCAGCAGAAGCTTCCATTTCTTCTGTCCACGGCCAGGTGCGGATATATTCCCGCATCATGGGATGAAGATACAGATGCTGGTTTTCTGTCTTGATCCAGCCAGACGTCTCCAGCTCGTTGATGAAGTCCAGCGAGTCCATTTCAGCAAGGCTTTTGAAAAGTCCCGCATCAATGCCAGGAGCATAAAACAGTGAGAGCAGTTTTATGCAAACCCTGTCCTGCTTGGAAAATCGATCAACTTCCACCAGACGATCCAGGATTTTAAGAAGTGTTCCACGCCATGCGGACTGGTCATGGACGTATTCGATTTTTTCTTCCGGTAAATCTGCGAGGCCAATCCCTGCCACCATGGCTTCAGCCGCCTGAATATCCAGGTAGCTTTTAGCAATCTGCCTGGCGATCAGTTCTGTCAGAAGCGTATGCCCGTTGATACAGGAAATGATTGTCCGGAACGCTGACAGATCGTGTTCTTCTTCCAGGTCGCAGTGGGAATAATACCGGAAGAGGAACGTAAGATCATCTTCGTTCAATTCCTCCACCTGCATAGCAGGGAACATTCCCTCGGGCATCCGCTCGCGGGAAATCAGCAGGATTGTCCAGCCAACCTGACGGAACTGATTCAGCTGCGCAAGATGTTCCAATTCAAAGTTGTCAATCACCAGCAGGACGCGCTGCTCCGCTGCGACGGAAGAAAGCGTTTGAATCTTTCGCTGCAAATATTCTTCTGTGCTTTCTTCTTTCAGCCTATGGACGGTATTGACCTGTATCAGCGTATCATCCGCAATCGTCTGCGCAAGATTCCCCTGATCGTATAGCCATAAAACAGTATCCCAGGCAACAGAATGGTCTGCGGCATACTTGCGAACCAACGTGCTCTTCCTAATGCCACCCATGCCATATATGCTTGCGATTCCATGGTCTGCCTGCTCTAACATGGCAGAAAGTGCTTTTATTTCCTTCTGCCGTCCATAGAAGGCAATGCTACCTTTCACAGGGGTCGAATGCACCCACGGTTTCGTATCATCTGACAGCATAAGAATGTCGGTCAGCTGCGCAATCGCCTCGTCAGCGTCCTGATAGCGATCCGCATAATAACTGGCCAGTGTTTTATGAAAGAAAAGCGTCAGCGCCCGGAATAATCTGTCCTGATAATGACCACCGGCATAGGTCATGCTGGAAAAGTCATATGCGGCGTCCGGTTCGCAATCGAATGCAGACGGGGTTTTGTGCCACAGGGCATAGAACAGCACCGCGCCGAGACGGTACATATCTGAGTGCTTTCCTAATTGACGGAGCTTTCCCGTTTGCTGCTCTAAGGAAGCATACCCTCTGGTGTAGGAGGCGCGAAGCCTACTTGGATCGTTTGTCCGAATTGCATTCTGCAGATCTTCCATGGATATCATGGAATCAAAATCAAACAGTTGCACCAGATCAAGGCTGCCCTCCAGCGTCAGAATATTGTCTGGCTTCAAATCCAAATAGTAATATCCGGCATCATGGATGCGCTTCAGTACACGGGCTGTGCTTCGGATCAGCGTCGCACAATCGTGCAGCGTTTCGCCCTGAAAGTCCATGAAGGTTTTTCCATTCATGTAGACTGAAACAATATAAACGGTGCCGTTTGCCTCGTAGATATCAGAAGTGTTGGACACAGTATTTGTCAGTGCGTTGATCGTGAACAAATCATGGTTCTTTTGATAGGCCGCAATCAGCCGACCCTTCGCTTCTGCAAAAGCCTTTGCATCTCGGCTTTCCGGCTGCAATTCACCGCTTTCGTTTCTGACCATACGCATGGCATAGGGATAACACTCTTTAATTCTGACCAGCTTGTAGTTGCCCAGATTGTCCGTATAAGAAGCATCGTATACAATGCTCGAGCCTCCGCGACCAACCTCTTTGTTGATCGTATATGGAATATAACCTGTGCCGCTTGAAAGCTTCAACACAGCGCCTGGGGCGAGCGCGATTCTTCCATCCATAAGTCTCCCTCCTTGCTTTCGTTCATCTTTATCATACCCCAGGCATCTTCGGGTCTGGATTTACTGGTGCTGCTCCAGCGTACCGGTCAGTAATTCATTCCAGATATAGCGGAAAGTGCGTAGCGGTTCACTGTCTTTGATGGCATAGAAGAAAATCCAGTCATAAGGATTGCCCACATACAGTTCCGGGTAGCCACAGTCAATCAGATACCGGTTCATCTCGGCGATGCAGCGATCGGCATCATCCGGCTGTGCCTCATAATTGCCATCTGCAATAGCTCTTTTGGCCCAATATGTATAGAAAGTCAGAAGGACAAGCCATTTCCGCACGCGCTCATAGGAAACATGCTCGCCCCGTAATATCATATCGATTCCCTGTCTGTCGGGAAACAAATCCTGTGCGTTATCATGAAGTTTTTCAAGAATCGGCTTGATAGAACGGTCGGTTCCGAGCTTTTTGACCGTTTTCTTGTCCAACTGGAGGATGGCAAGATAGGCATCATAAAGTCTCGCGCCACTGCTGCCTGTGCGAAAAGAACTCTTGTTCCCCATGGCGTCATCATCCAGCAGGGATGAAAGCTTTTGATTCTCCTGAATCAAAAGCCCATCCGGCCCGGCAGCCTGCCGCCACAGACGCCTGATGGTTTCATATGCTGTCACGTTTCCATATGGAACGAACTTATCGATATTCTCATTCAGCCAATCGATAAACTCCTCCTTGGATTCCAGATCATTCAGTTCTGCGATGATGGAGCCTGTATAGACCACATCACCGTCTCCGGAGTTCTTTCCCGCCAGGGGTGCCCGGCTCTGAATATCCAGCGCATCGGCCCATGTCAGTCCATTGTTAAGGCAGAAGTAATAGATGGCCTCCTGTATCAGGTGGCAATTGAAGCTGCGCTCTTTGGTATAGATTCGACGGAAGAACTCATCCGTTTCTCCGCCGTCAAGAACAAATGCAAAACAAATCTGGAAAACGGTGTCCCGCTTGACTGGCTGACCCGCAAACCACTCCCGGACTTCACGCGGCGCATCCATGTTGGCTTTCGCAAAAGCAGCCCGAACAAATGCGGCCTTGGCATCTGCATCTTCTATATTGCCGGCAAATCCATGCTCCTTCAGGAACTCATCCATGGCTTTAGAAAAAGGCCGAAAGAGCTGCACGACCTCGAGCAGCTCTTCGATGAAATTGTCATCTTCCCATGAAATAGTGTCCAGGGGCTTCTGGAGTAGGGTGGTATATGCTGGCATGGCGTATCTCCTTATCCCTGTTGTTCTTGAGGGAACAAGTACATCGATAAAGAATCAGCTATCAACTCTTCAGAATCTTTTGGGCCATAACTGAAGATAGCGCCGTCTGCTTTTTGAATGATAAGAAAGTGATCGAAGAGCATTTCTTCAATTACATAAGCATCATTCGGAAAGTTTTTATAGAAGCTCCGTGCACGTTGCGTCACAGCAATAACGCTTAGCCGCTCACTGGAGCAAATACCGGTCAACTCTTTTCCACAGAATGTTGCTGCCCCAAAGTTACTCAGGTACTCTTTATAATCTTCCGCAAATTTCAACTTCAGTTTATTCTCGGCATCTGCAATCTGCTCATTTGAAGCTGCTCCAAGGGATGCATAGTCTTCTGCCTCTTGAATCTTCTTGATCATTTCGAGCATTTTTACTTTCCTCCTGATAAGATTTTCGCCATTGTTTTCCAAAACTCCGGTTTTCTTACTTCATTGAATGCCTTTCTGTCTATTTCGGATTTTTCTACATAACCGTGCAAAACTGCAGCATCATGCTCTTTAGAGGTCAATATTGCAAGCGATCCATTATTCTTCTGACCGATATGGTGAAGTTCAAAAGGTTTCCCTGTAGAATCCAAGGGGGCTTTCCCATTGAACATTCTCTCCAGGTTTGATCTACCAAATTCATCAACCCTGCTTAAATCAATATCTGACCTTACCAGAGCGAGTTGCCCGTTGATCATTCGCGATTGCAGTCCTGCATTCTTGAATACCAGATACTCGTCATATGAATGGAACTGCTTGATGATGTTCAGAGGGTAACCGGTTTCTTTCTGAATCATGGCAGCCTGATTCATGGTAAGACCATTTTCGACAGTTTTACCAAGCCGAGTTGCTCTAAAAAGGCCCCATGTTTCGGAAGCTGCACCAGTGATGGCTCCTGATATTGCACCCCATTTATATCCTTCACTTGCGCCCAATGCGCCAGCCTTTAAAGCCTCGCTCAAATCTCCAGTTTCATAGCCTTTTACAACTGCTGCCGAAACACCACTGATAAGGGTTCCAGACAGTGCGCATGTTGCCGCTGTTTTTGCAGCAACTGCAAATATCATGCTAACTGCTGGGGCGGTGCCAAGTCCGGCAGTGACGGCAGATACTGTCACGCATACCAGTATGACACCAGTGCCGACGGCCACATTTTTCAACAATTTCTCGTATGTCGTATCCTTAACGACCTGAAGCGGCTCTACAGTGGTTTGGCCGCTGTCGTCCACTGTAAATACATATCTTGTTCCCTGAAAATACTCATCCAAACCAGAGAGAGAGTAGCCGAAAAAAACATTTTTCTGCGAATTATAGGCAAGTTCAGTCAAATACTCTTGAGAGACATAAACAGCCGAAACGTCTTCGATAAAAAACTCATCTGAATTCAAGTCAGTTACAAGCTGGCTATAAACCGTATCTTCAATATATGGAAGAAGGTTTTCATCGGACATACCGGTGAACTTGACCTCTTGCTCCCAATTGATCTCGGTAGGAGAAACAATGGAGTTCTCAGCAATACCGGGAATTGATAATGATAACAGGGAGAGACAGAGAATTACAGAAAGTATTCGTTTCACTTCTTTTTCTCCTTACTGCTACGTTTCTTGTAAAAACCAATCACAGCTATAACAAGCGCTACAACGACGGCACAGACAATAGCGATCACAACGACTGAACTTTGTGCCCCGGATGATTCAACCGCTGATTTATTACCTGAGCTTACAGGCTCAGTCAGCGGTGCTTCGGTTGGTTCAGCTGCAACAGTTGGTTCGTTGGAATTTGGCATGGAAATAGAACCATCTTCGTATATTGTTGCGCCTTGCTCGACCATTCGCTGTATTTCTGGGATCGAATAGTTGGAATTAGCATATGCTGCCAAAATCCGGTTTGTACCCACATAAATCTTCTTAGTGGTTTCTATTCCTGTATATTGGTTCTTTGCCGTGATTGTGTAGATACCTTCATCTGTGTAGCGATCACCATCTTTGGCCGTTGTGTTGAATCGGGTATCCTCAGTTAAGCCATCTGCACCTTCCATCCATACTTCTTTTTTGATATACAGATTTAGATAGCGAGAATTCGCCAGGTCAAGGCTAAATCCGTTTTCAGTTACCGAACTATTTGTGAGCTCAGCCCCGGTTGCTATATCGAAGGGATAGACCATACAATTCGCATTTCTGACCGAAAACTTAAAGAATATCCGATAGTGATGCGTCTGTGGTATCAGCTGACTCTTAGTCACTTCATAGTCAAGAGCTACCTCATAATCTCCTTCCTCAAAAAGCTGCACGCGGGTATTGGCACCCATCATAGTATTCGCCAGAAGATAATCGTAATACATGACTGGATCATGTTTTACGTTTTCATAATCGGTATATCTGATGATCAGCATACCTTTTCCGAAATTAGTCATAGGCGTTTGGAAATACCGATCATGTCCATCATTATCAGATGTAACAGTTAGACCGCCATCGTTATTCAAAGCACTGATATTCTGTGTGAGATTAAACCATAGCGTCACAACGTCTCCGGCATTTTTAAGAAAGACAACTTCATCTTTACTACTAACGGAGCTTGTAAAACCGCTTACAAAGAAGTTTCCAAGCTTCCAACCATAGTGAAGATCTCCCTTGCTGATCTCTTTCGATCCGGAATAGCTAGCAAAATCGGACACAAGAACTGTTTCTCCAAGAGAGTAACGCTTTGTATTTGATGCTAATGGTTCAATATCCTCATTCTTGTCTACAACATAGAATTCATATACTTCTGCGATACGCTTGTACTCGATTTCATCTTTAGGGATGACCAACGCTACCGTTGAAGTTCCAACCTTTTGGGCCAGCTCATAAACAACAACCAGTCGATAATAGCAGCCATTGATCATCTCAATATCTGTTGTCTCATATAGCACTCCGTTCTGAACGGGGGTATTTTTGAATGCGTTTGTCTGAACCGAAACATTGTACCAATTCATGTGATCCATGGACTTTTGCAGAATGATTGCGCCTTTCTGAATGTTGTTATCTATTTTGAAAACGTCAATCGACGTTGTATTGTCATCAACCAAATGCCATGCTTCATCTGATGCGCTGAGGAGCTCATCGGAATACGTGTATTGAATTGATACATGCCCTTCTGGAACACTATATGAGGCAATTTCGTTTTTAGTCTCCGACTCTGCAGTTAGGTCAACTCCAGAGATGCTAAACGAACCGTATGTTTGTGCGCTGTTGGAGCTTACAGCTTCTCCGTCAGAAGAGAATTTGTAAGCATTATCCTTGTCAAAGGTATAAACCTTACCTTCAACATGTTCCGTATTACCAGCAACACTCAGTGGTTCGGCGGTTTCTGCTGCTTCCGCAACAGCCGATGATGTGGAAATCGCCGAGACTTTTTTATCGGCACCATTACAGCCGGTGAGCAAGATCATCAGCATGGATAGCATTACAACCGCAATTATCTTTGCTCCCACACTCTTTCGTTTCATCGCAAAATCCTCCTGCGAATTTGGTATCCGTGAAGTAAGGTGTCCCCATCAAAGGATAGCAGCAAAACCCTAGAAAATGGATTTCCTGGTGCATCCTCCTGAGGATAACAGTGGTGCCTTTATGCCTTGGTGCCGCCCGACTTTCCCTTGGTAATGATAAACAAAGCAACACTAAGCACCGTTCCGGCTACTCCTGCTATCGCTTTACCAATGTTGACTTTTTTCTCTTCCTTTTTGATTTCCTTCTTGTCAGTGTCTTTCTTTTCAAACCGCTTTGCCATCTGTTAATACCTCCTCCAGTTCTTCTGCCGATACTGTGATTTGCACAAATGCAAAGGGGCGGGCCTCATCCAAGCAAACTGCTTTTTCTGCCTGCAGATACGGTACTGATTGATGATAAAAGGCGTCGTCCATGCTGCTCTGAGGGTATATATAATCCAGCGTCCGACCATTCCCGAAATTGATGGTACGCAGGAAGGATACACTTTGTTCAAATACTATCTTTGCGCGGTCGGTATCACCCACAACCGAATGTGACCAGCCCAACAACTGTGTGGCTCGAAGATAAAACTCGAAATACTCCTGCAGCTTACTGAATTCCTCGTCGCGCTTTTTCATATAGCTTGTAGAAGGGCTCAGAATCTCCTTAAAGCGCCGCGCAAGTTTGCTCTCGGGTATTGGCTTGAAGTCTTCTATCCGAGATTTGAATACCTGCCCAATTTGGCTTTGTGCCTCAGAAATCTTGCTGCGAGCCAATTCCAATTCTCGCTCCCGAGCCTCGCCTTTGGGATTCTCCAAAGCACGCAGAACATCATAGCGACCAGATATCAGCTTGCCAATGCGATCATCCATCTGACCTTGCTCAATTCGGAGAACAGCATCATATACTTCCTGAACCTGCTCAGAGAGCTCTGCCAGCTTCTGCTGCATATATAAATTCTGATACACTCCGGACAGATCCTGGATAGGGCTTCCTTGAACACGCATCTGCTCCGTAATAGGACAATTGCAGACGATCTCCTGTTTCCCGTCTGCCAACTTACGAACAAGAGTAGCCCAGGTTTTTCCGCTTTTAGAGCCATGCATCATTTCAAGAGCCCCAGCTTGAAGTTCTGCCTGATACTGTGCTGGAACCTGGACTATAAACTCGGCTCCCTTCTGTTTTTTTCCAATAATATCTGCCGCAATAAATAACTGTATCGCAGCAGCCAGCATTTTCTTATAGTCGTGTCCTTTGTCATGATGAGACAGTCTTAATACCTTTATAGTATTATCATCCGCAGGGATTATAGCTTCTGTCTCCTGCACAAGTGCATCATTATCGTGAGAAACAATCTCATTCGGCATCCGATTCACCTCCCTCTTCAGCCATCAACTGGGCATTTACGCTTTCCACATAATCAAACAGTTCGCCAGAACGGATACACTTGTCCATTCCGCTTGTCGTCCGGTCTACGGTGGTCTTGACATAGTTTCCAATCCCGATCGTGACCCAGTAGTGATGGCCTTCAATAACCCTCTCCCAGGTCGAGTTTACAAACTTCCCACGGTCAGTTCTGACCTCAGCGGTCTGAAGCGTCCATGTGCTGGCGTCGAAGTCCAGCAGCGCTTCCAGTATTTCTGGTGGGATTTCTCGCTCAGACAAGCGCTTCTTATAATGCGTTCCATCCAGATAGAGCTTATGCGCATCCCGCATCTTGAAGCGTACTCGTTCAAACAGGGACGGTGGGCCGAACTGGATATGAAACCGCGCCTTGGGATAGTCTTCTCGATACATTTTCGTCCTTCCTGCTTACACTTCCCAGTTGAAGGGATGGCCATCGATAAACTCAGCTACCTTGCCGATCGCACAAGATTCTCCGTGAGCGAGGGCGTTCCGTAAATCGTGAAGAAGTTCGATCCGAGACCGGGATTTCTCATCGGGTATGTAGAGCAGGTATTGTGATGTATCGGCATCGCGTTTAAGCTTGGTCATACGATATAGGGTGCCAAGCTCGGCTTCGTCAGGGTCGCTGATCACATCACCAAACTGATAGATCAATTGAGACCTCCCAGTCTTGAAGTCATAATAACGCTCGCTCAGCGCCTCCTGGATTTGCTGGTGATAATGCTCCACAAATGAAACCCTTTCGATTTCAAGCATCGGGAACAAAACCTGAAGCTGCGCTTTCCAAATCTGTGTCCCTATAGCATCCATGTTGTTTTTGCGAACCAAGCTGAGAATATGCTGATCGTTGCTTTCTCCACGACGCAGGTACATCCCATCCTCAGCAATGGTTTGCATTCCAACGATTGGTTCTTCGGCTGTAAAGCTGCATTCTTCCATAAATGCCTGCGAAGTCTCCGCGTCTGTATTGCACAGCAAAGAACACATGACCGCTGAGTATTGCTGCCAGGTTGGGGAATATGTGCCCTTTTCCCGATTGAGATAGATGCTGTTGAACAGCGTCAGATCATAACGCTTGATCATATCACCATAGCAGATCACGGCAAGATTCCTACGTTCATATTCTTTATCTGTCCATTTCACTTCCAACACGAATCTGCCGTCAGAGTCTTTCATAGGCGCATAGTCTTTGCAAAATTGAAGCCAGCGTTTTTCCTGTTCGGCGTTCATTCCTTTAACCCAGAGGACACGATTATCAAGAACTTGTTTGTCGAGAATGTACTTTTGCATTTTTTCGCGGCCTCGGTATCCCGCCGCTATCTCTGGGAGCGCATATCGTTCCAACAGATAACGACCGATATCCGGAATATCCGGGCATTCATCTTCTACGTCGATAAACTCTACATAGAAGGATTCCATGTCCGGCATCTGATGCATCCCTGTTTCGATGCAGGCCCGCATCTCGTCGCGCCAAGGCAGGTCATCCGGTACGAGAAGACAAACACTGCTCTTATTATGAAGAGCGCAAGAAACAGCGTCACAAAGGTTTCTGGGCCCTGTGATGGCCGTCCACCAGAATTCAGACCATTCAGGCATTTTCCGCAACCTCCTCGTTATTCACTTCAATGTCATGCTCCAATGCTTCGAGGCTTGTACCAATCACGTCGAAAAAGGAACGGCGGCGCAGAAGATACCGGTTTTCGTCCGGATTGGGATGGCTCAGGATTCCCATCTCTTCCATTTCGTCAAGCAGGGCAACGATCTCTTTCTCAGAGAGCGATTCCAGGCAATGGATATCATACATATCCTTAACTTCGCAGATAGAGGCTACATCAAAGCCATTACTGATCACGGAATAATTGTTGCTGTAAAGATGATACAGAACTGTGATGCAGCGGGCCAGCATATAATACCGGTCATCCATTTCGAGCGTCCAACGGAGGCGATGCGATTACTTTCGGATGTAGGTCTGGTTGCGGCTGGTGGGCTTATCTGGAATCCCCATAACGATCAGCCCCTGATCCAGCGCGGGAAGCAAATACAGCTTGCGGAAGTTATCCCGCGATTTTAGCCCCAGCTTCTCCATAAGCTGTGCGGCGGAGTAAGGCACGTCATATTCCATAATTTCCACCAGCTTTTGCACTTCGGCGGTAAGATAGGCGTCCTTTTCCGAAACTTGATTAAGCGCCCAATCCAATGTCATGTCGATCTTATCGAGCATGAAGGTGATGAACGCATCAGAATTCCCCGCAGCATGACAGGCAGAGATAGCATCATAATATCCATCCTGAAATTCATGGATGCGGCTTTCAAGCGGCAGATACTGGAAAATAGGATTCCATTCAGAGAGCAGAGCCGTCTGCCAGAGACGAGCCATGCGTCCATTGCCGTCCGCGAAGGGATGGATAAACACAAATTCATAGTGGAACACGCAGGACAGGATCAGTGGATGCACGTCGCTGCGTGCAACCTTCATCCAATCGAATAGCGACCGCATTTGGTCGGGCACGAACTCCGGTGGCGGGGCCATGAAAATACATCTGTCGCCGTTGAATACACCCTCGTTGTGGTTGCGAAACACACCGGATTCCTGCACTGTCAGGTAGGTCATTACGCCATGCAGCTTTTTAAGATCATCCAGAGAGTAAGGATCGAACGAACCCAGCATATCGTAAGCCTGATAGGCATTTTTGACTTCCTGGATTTCTTTCTGCGGGCCAATGACCGCCTTCCCGCTGATGACGCTTTTCACCTCGTCCAGAGATAGCGAATTAGCTTCGATGGCCAGGGAGGAATGAATGGAGCGAATGCGATTATTGCGCCGCAGATGGGGTTTAGTTTCAAAGGAGCGGTAGCCGGTGACCCTTCCTGTTTTTTCGGCAATCTGAGCAACCAGCGTCAGCATTTGATTGGTGATGGAAAATGGCGGTACATAATGTTCCAAGTAAAGCACCTCGCTTTCCTGTCTATTATACGCCGCTTGGCGCAAATTATCAAGAACTTACATGTTATCTTGACTGGTTTCTTGAATGGTACTCGTTTTAACCATTTTTATCTTGGCTGTTATCTTGACTGGTTTCTTGTATTGGAGGTAAACGATGAATACGAATCTGAACATGCGGACGATGCCGATTGAGATGCTGAAGCCCGCGAAGTACAACCCCAGGAAAGACCTGAAGCCCGGCGACCTGGCGTATGAGAAAATCAAACGCAGCCTGCACGACTTCGGCTATGTCGACCCCATCGTGTGGAACGAGGTCACGGGCAACATCGTCGGCGGGCATCAGCGCTATAAGGTGCTGGAGGCTGAGGGCGCTCATGAGGTGGACTGCGTTGTGTGGTGCACATCGAGAATCCCGCAGATGAAAAGGCCCTGAACATCGCCCTCAACAAGGCCACGGGCGACTGGGAGCC
>ERZ1026772.959-NODE-959-length-17684-cov-102.528901_pt1 | contig 17684 bp, 16 predicted proteins | sample MGYA00380124_ERZ1026772 | MGnify/ENA primary metagenome ERZ1026772 (study PRJEB33269, sample SAMEA4719760) | human gut metagenome | biome: human-associated habitat; feature: organic feature; material: feces | place: Cameroon | collected 2013-10 ...
AAAGTTAGTAATCACATTAGTAGCCACTCTTAAAGCATCCTTCTTAGGATAATTAAAAGAACCTGTTGATATTAAAGGAATCGCAATACTCTCTATATTATTATCGACTGCACACCTTAGAACATTCTCATAACACCCTATAAGTAATTCTTTTTCATTATGCTTACCATCAACATATACAGGACCAAAGGTATGAATAATATACTTACAATTCTTCATATTAAAAGATGAAGTAATACAAACATCACCCACATTTAAAGAACCATGTCTCTTACACTCTGTATATAATTCCTCACCTGCCACATCATGTATCCTTTTATCAGTACCACCTAAATGTGTATAAGCATCATCTGTTGGATTAACTATTGCATCTACTTTTACTCTTGTAATATCTTCTCTTATTAACTGAAATGGCATATAAATATCCTCTTACCAATATAATAACCGATTACACACCCTTTTAAAAAACCCTCAACAAGGGTATAAAGATTATAGTTCTTCAGTCTTAAAGTTGTTATAGCCTTCATAGTAATAACTATGATCAATACCTTTCATAAAGTTTTCTTTGCTATTAATTTCATTTGTCAAAGCGTTCTTTAGTAACACTTTAATTTCTATATCCTTAATTGGACTGCGCTCCATTGCAAGTAAATAGTCTTCTTTATCCACCTTACTCCAATCTACAACCTGATTAATTTCTGTTTTTAAAATATGATCAAGCCAAATCCTAGCACTTCTACCATTTCCCTCTCTAAAAGGATGAGCCACATTCATTTCAACATACTTTTCTATTATTTCATCAAATGTAGATTGAGGCATATTATCAATGTTTGATAATGAAACCTCCAAATACATTAATGGCGCAAAACGAAAATTTCCTTTTGCAATATTCACTGAACGCACCTTACCAGCAAAATCATAAATATCGCTAAATAAGTATTCATGAATTTTTTGTAATGTAGAAAACTTCCCAGCTGGTAAAGTATCAAGAATACCACTTTCAAAAAGTTCAAGAGCCTTCTTTTTACTGATACGCTCTTCTTCCCTAGCAAGATCTGCGGGATTTGTTAGTCCTAATTTATTTTCAAGCGCCATAGTTATTCCCCTAACTTTTTATATGCTTCCAGATTTTGTTCTATCAATTTTTTGGAAATTGTCTCAACTTCTTCGTTATCAGCAATTTCAAATTCTTGATTATCAACAGTAGAATCTTCTACACTAGTAATTTCAGAAACTTTAGAAAATTTTTGATTGTTTTCAGTCATACAAATAGCTCCTATTAGTAATAATATTTTACTCAAAATAATAACTTTAAAAAAGAAGTATAAACATCTAATAATATAGATTTTCCTGACCTTCTTAATCCTGCAATAACTTTAATAATACGAATATCCTTAACTAATTGAACCTTGTTTAAATGGTAGCTTCCTTTTATAAGTTTCATAACTCATATCCTCACAATGGTTATATCATTTCGCAAAAATGAAATTAATTCAAAAATGCGAAATGAAATAATAATAAAAATATGATGAAAGAAGGCAAATATTCAACGATTTATGCAATTCATCAACTATTATCCTTAATTAGACGTTAATTTACTCATTTTTTACTCGCAATCATAGCAAAAATACCTTTTATGAAGTAAAAATAGGCTATTTTTACTCGCAATTAGCCATAAAATGACAGTTAGCGAGTAAATTTAGTACGATTTTACTCGCAATAGTGTAAAATATACAGTGTAAGGAGTAATTCAATGGAATATTTATCACTATACAAAGCTGGTTTTATAAATGATATTAACGAAAAAGAACTATATAATAAACGTTTTAATGCACCTAATACAATTCATTTTCCAATAGAAGTTAATGAAAAATCATCTTTTCTATACTTAAATAGCGAATTACTATCATTGCTAGAACAAATACAAATATTAAACACAAGAATTATCAAAAAAAGATTTGAAGCTTCCACCGATTTAATTGACGCATGGGAACTGTATCATTCTCTTACTAGAGAAATAATGATTACCAATGAAATAGAAGGTATTGCTAGTACTAGAAAAGAAATTACTGAGCTTCTAGAAACAAAGAAACCTAAAGAATACAAAAGACTATATGGTCTAGTTAATAAATATAGAGACATCTTATTAAAATCAAAAGAATTTGTTCCAATTACCGATTCTTCTAAATTAAGAGAAGTCTATAACGATATCCTAATCCAAGACATCGAGAAGAATGATCCAAATAACATTCCAGACGGTCTAATCTTTAGAAGAGACATAGTAAATATTGTTTCTTCAACAAAAACAATTCATAAAGGAATTTATCCTGAAAGTAAAGTAATTGAAGCTGTAGACTCAGCCCTAAAAATTCTTAATGACAATAAATTACCTTGTATCCTAAGAGTAGCCATCTTCCATTATTTCCTTGGATACATTCACCCTTTCTATGATGGCAATGGACGTATATCTCGTTACATATCTAGCTACTATCTATCTCAAACACTAGATCCTATTGTTGCCTTAAGATTATCTATCGCCTGTAAAAACAGACAAAAAGATTATTACGAAGCATTCAAGATTACTAACGACACTAGAAACCTTGGAGACATAACTTACTTTGTATTGCTATTCTTAGATATCTTTAAAGATGGACTAGAAGAATATTTAGATGATTTAACAGATAAAATCGATAGATACAATTATTATCATAATAAAGTATTAGAAATTGACCTAGATAAATCAGATAAATCAATCTTAAACATAATCATAGATTACACATTATTCTATCTAAAAGACATTGACTTGGCTACATTAGTAGATGTTACTAAATTATCAAAATCAACAGTATCTAAACGTTTAGCAATCTTAGAAGAAAAAGAACTAATAGTAAGAAAAAGAGAAGGACGAAAAACAACATTCACCTTCAACTTAGAAACATACTAGTTTCATAAGCACCTTTATCGTTATTGTATGAAGGTGCTTTTTAGGGTAAATTAATATATGATTTTTATAGAATTTTACCCTAAATTATTGTTTTAGGGTAAATATGTGCTAATATTAGAGTAATAATTTACCCTAAAAGGAGATACTTATGAGCGAAAAAGACAATATACAAACACTACTAAACGAAAAAGCTGACATTCAATCAAGAATCAAAGTGTCTAATTTTGATGGGAGTATTGAAGTAAAAACATTAAATAATGAAAAATATATTTATGTAAGAAAAATGGAAGGTGGCAAACATAAGTCTAACTACATTGATAAATATAGTGATGAATTATATGCCATGGCAGTTAATCAATCTTTAGAAATACGTACCCTAAAGAAAAGATTAAGACAAATAGAAAAAGAATTAGCTAAACTTGGATACAGTGAAATAGAACTAAGTCCAAGAGTACAATTAAACATTGACTTCGCTCGTGCTAATGTAAAAACACTAATATATGACCAAGCTGTACTAGAAGGTGTTTCTACCACATTCCCACAAACTGAAACAATACTAGAAAACGGCATTGTCAACGGTGTTAAGGCAAGTGATGTCTTAAAGATCTTAAACCTTAAACATGCTTGGGAATTTATAGTTGATCATGATGTTGTTGCATCACCATCCAACTATTACTTACTAAGTAATATCGCAAGACTAGTAAACGAAGGTTTCTACCAAAATGGAGGCTCAATTCGTAATGTTCCTGTAAGCATTGGTGGTTCTACCTATATACCACCAATCCCACTAGAATTAAGTGTAAAAGAAGATATAGACAACATTATCCATTCAGACATAGAAGACATTGACAAAGCTATAGAACTAACACTATACTCTATGAAAACCCAAATCTTTATCGATGACAACAAAAGAGCAGCCATCATCTTTGCGAACCACTTCATGATTTCAAAAGGACTTGGACTATTAGTTGTCCCTGAAAACATCGTAAGCGAATTCAAGAGACTTCTAATAGCTTACTATGAAGGAAAAGATGAAGAATCTATTAAAATATTCTTAAAAGAAAAATGTTGGAGACAGTTTTGAATGAACTGTCTTTTAAATTACTCGATAGGCTTCAAATAGAAACCACCATAGAAATCTTCAGTCTTCAACACATTCACAATAACATGAGGATCCTTTTGCCTCATCAAATTAACCATCTCATCAACTTCATAACCACTTACCACCGTATGAAGTAAAGAAATATTTCTACCAGAATAACCACCAACACCATCTACTCTACTTAAACCGTGACGATAATTCTTCATCAAACACGCAATAACTTCATCCGGCTTAGATGTAGTGATCTGCAAAGTAACACGTGCATAACGATGATAGAAAGTCTCTATTGTCTTTGTTGAAATGAATTGAAACAAGATGGAATAACCAGCATTCTCCCAACCAAACATAGCACCAAAGATAACAGGCATAGTGGCATTAAACACAAACACATAATTAAAAATTGATTTATTCTTCTTATTACTTACATACAACGCAATAAAGTCAGTACCACCAGTAGACGCATTAGCCTTTAAGGCAATGGTTGTCATGATTCCATATAAGGCACCACCAAAGATAATATTCAACAACTTATCATCAAAGACCATACCAAAGCGTAATACTTTAAGAAAGAAGGAAGCTAAAACTACTTCTAATAACGAGAAGAAAGTGAAACGCTTGCTGATGCTCTTGCTACAAAATATCGCAACTGGAATATTTAAAACCAACATGCCAAGAGATGTAGAAAAAGTAAACCCAAAGAAAGTGCTTGTAATCTTCTCAATTAAAATCGCAACGCCAGTAAAACCTGAACTCAACAGATTCAAAGGTCTCATAAAAATTTGAATAATTGACGCTTGCATAAACCCGGCCACTACAACCGCCACAAAAGTAACCAAATTTCTAAACGATTTATGGCTATTAAGCTCTTTTAAATTCATATACTATTAACTATCTTTCTAACCAATTCTTCATCAACCACATCATAATCATTTTGGTGAGGCTCACCTGCATAACAATAATTCACAAACTTACCACTAGTTGTTGAATCGTTTCTCCAACCCTTACAAGAAGAATGAACCTGACAAATACCAGTTCTATCCATCGTTTCCTTGGCATTAGAAGCATTCATACCACTACCCGCAAGAATCTCAATTTTATCACCATACTTTTCTTGTAAATAAGCAATAGTATCAATGCCATCCATTGCCTTAGGCATCAAACCACTAGTTAATACACGATCAACACCTAATTCAATTAATATATTCATGGCCTTATCTACATCCCTTACACAATCAAAAGCACGATGGAAAACAACTTCTTTATTAAAAGACTTAATAATATCAACAATCTCTTTAGTTTGCTTAACATCAATCTCACCATCATCAGTCAAACAACCAAAGGCTATGCCATCAGCACCATTCTCTAACATCAAAGTCACATCAAGCTTCATCGTCTCAAACTCTTCATTTGTATAACAAAAACCTGCTGCTCTAGGCCTTACCATCGTGATAACCTTTAAATCAGTATTCTTCTTAGTCAATATTAAAGAAGCCAAAGAAGGAGTCAAACCCCCTAAATACAAAGCACTATTTAATTCAATTCTTTTAGCACCGCCCCTAGAACTAGCTAAGGCATCATCATAACTTCCACAACATACTTCTATAATTTTTTCCATAAATAAAACCTCACATACATTGTAAATTAAAATACTTCCGGATTTCTCCAGAAGTATCTATTTTATTCTTCAGTTATTTCTTCTTCTATGACTGTACACTTTCCATCATTGCCCCATTGTTTAAGTTGACAATTATTGCCCTCTTCATCACACACGGTAAATTTATAACTACCATCTTCATTGTATTCAATTAAATCACAATGCTCTAAATCCTCACAACCCTCAGGAAGCTGAGTCATAGGATCATCGGTTGGATCTAAATAATAGAACGGTCCATAAGACAAGTTCTTATGAGTACTTGAATTAGATCTTGTACCAATTCTCAAAACAGAATGCTCATTATATTCAGCTCTAATCACAAACAATTGATTCTCATTCAAGAACACTGTATCAGCCTTAACACCATCTACATATACTCTAGAAGATTGTGTAAAGTTTTGACCCTTCACAATCGCAATCTCATCAGAAACAAATTCCACCTCTTCAATTACCGGTTCATATAAACCAAGCATATAGAATTCATTTGGAACACACTTTCTATAATCACTCAAATAATCATCGCCATACAACAAATCATATTGAAGTGTTTGAAGTTGCAATAAGAACTCAGGATTTGAATTATCAAAGTTACTTTGTTGAAACTTAAACACACTGCCCTCATGCAAGCCAATCTTATCCATTACCTTCGCAAACAATTGATAAGAATGTAAAGTTTCATCTTCCTTAGGAAGCTTCATATTATCCCAAATTAAATAACAAGTATCATAAATAGTACCATCAGTTAACTCATCATCAGTTAACTTCATTGTAGGTTGATGATCACCATAGAAGACGATAATTGTTCTTTCTTTTCTTGCGTTAACCGCATTAATCAAATCCATGACAAATTGATCTTCTTCATACAATTGATTCACATAATATTCCCAAGCATACTTTCTCTCATCAGCCAAATTATCGCCTGTTACCTCAATCAAAGGATCTTCATAAGTTTGTTCAGTTGGATAAGCACCATGAGGTTGCACTGAAACAGTAAAGATATAATCAGTACCTTCTGTTGAATCCAAACAATTTAGAATAGGCTGAATTAAGTTTCTATCTCTATTCCAACCATTCTCATTAACATCATTTTGATTAAGCATATATTCACCAGAAATAAACTTATCAAAACCAAGATTCTTATATACTTTCTTTCTAGAATAGAAATTAGCCTCATTATTATGCAAGCCAAAACATTCATAACCCAAATCCTTCAACACATAAGCTGAAGATTCACATACTGTATCCTGTAAAACACCCTTATATGGATATTCACCAGCACCAAAGAATCTCATTGAAAGTCCTGTTAAAATTTCAAACTCAGTATTAACAGTACCAGCACCAACGGTAGGAACTGTTAAGAAACCATTTGAATATTTTTCACACAAAGCATGCCAATTAGGAATTGGATCTTCACTAGTTTCAAAATAATTTACTCTACTAGGATCAAAGAAAGACTCCAATTGTACAAAAATAATATTAGGCTTCTTATTCAAATCCAAAGTAGACTTACCTACCTTATCAGTAGCCTTATTCACAATAGAATGAATAGTCAACTGCGAATAATTATTTGGCTCATCAACACCTGTATCCGTTAAAGTTACTGTAAAACAATAAGGGAAACCATAATCTTGATACGCAAAGGCAATATTAGAGAAATATGATGATAAGATTTGATGATTTAAACAATAATCAGTATATTTACTAAAACCAAAAATAGCTAATAAGATACCGGGAATTGTAATATAATATCTCATCTTACCCTTATATCTAGGGCATCTAAAAATAAAGATGAAAATGAAAAACAATAATAAAATAACAGCAATAATACCAATGATTATTTGTTGATCATTAAAATACTTTTTAACAACACCCAATGCTTCTGTAACATTATTAATATCTGGTCCTGTTAAAGGTGTAACTCTATTAGAAAGAATAATACCATTAGAAGCACCCAATATTAACCATGTAGCGAAAATAACAAATCTTACAAGTCTTCTCTTTCTAAATAAGAAAGCAGCCAAACTCCAAATGAAAATCATCATTGAATTGTAGAAGAATACTTGAGTAGAATTATTCATAAACGCAATAGCACTAGAAATACTATGTCTTGAACATACTTCAATGATAAACTCCACTACAAAAGATAGAACCAATTGTAAAGCTAATGCAGCCCAATTACTTAATTGATGTTTCGATTCTTGTTCCTTTAATATAACCCTAAACAAGAAAGTGTTTTGAATCTTTTTATGCAAACTTATAAAAAAGTTTTTAATTATATTCCATATCTTTAAAATAAATTCTTTTACTTTAGTCATCAGGTACCTCCTTTAACGGTAGTGTTACTACCGACTAACTATTATAGCCGATTATTTAAAATACTGCATATTATTTATTGTTTCGGACATTTTTAACAACCTGCCAAGTAATATTTTGATTTGGTCCAACCCTCTCAATATATCCTTTGTTTTTTAAAGAAGTTAAAGTTCTTTGAATTGTACGAACATTTTTTGACAAACTCCTAGCAATTTCATCTCTATTTATTTTCGGTTTCTTTTTTAATATTTTTAAAACAGACATTTCAGTTTCATTTAGTGAAATGATGGCTTCATTTTCTCCATTTTTAGTAACGGGATTAGTAGGGACATTAGTAGTGACATTTTTAGTGTCACTACCAGCTACAATAATGTCACTACTGTTTATTACAGGTCTATGTATGGTAAACCTAAAACCATTCTTAGCATTTTCATTGAAATATTAGGAAAGGAAACTCGTAGATTTATCTACAAGAGGAATTGCCTTTCTCCTTTCTACTAACAACCCTTTGTTAGAATTAATATATTTAATCTTTTTATAAGATATAGAACCCTTATTAACTTTTGTTCCATCAAGAGTGCGAATATCCATAAAACCAGATTGCCTTCTACCAAACACAAAATATAAATTATCTTGATATTCAACAGTATCAAATAGTTTTAATTCTTTAACTATATAAGGTGCTTGATTAAGCTTCTTGCGACCACCTTTAATAAAATTTGCCTTATGAATTTGACGATTATGATGTCTTACAGCTTTCGATTTATAATATTCACCATCAAATTTTGCGTTATAGTTTTTACTTATAATAATCGCATCATTAATATGAGATTTTTCAATATTATAAGTTTCACGATAATACTTTGTTATATAACCAAAGGTGTTTGTAACTGGAACATCAAACGTTTCCTTAGCTCTACTTATTAGAGTATTACGCATAATTCCCATAAAAGCAGCGTCACGATAATTTTTCTTTTTAACTGGAATCTTTATCAATCCTTTATGAACTTTTTCGTGACAATCTTTACATAAGGTAACTAAGTTATTAGGAGAGTTGCTACCTATTTTTCTAGTTTCAATATGGTGAACGTGTAATTTAATATCTTTATGTTTTTTACAACATTGACAAGTGTAGTTGTCTCTTTTTAAAACATATTGTCTAGCATTAAACGAATCATACATTTCACCTTTTTGATAATCTTCACCGACTGGTAATGGTTTGCCATTTTCCATCGCTTTTAGTCGTTGAGTATCAAATTCAGCTGTTTCAATGTGAATTTCTGTAATCGGTAGAATTTTCATAATACGATTAATAGCGTTTAAATGTTCTTGAATTTTAACTTCAACTGATGGTGCTAACCAACCTTTATGTTTGGAATGTACTCTGTTATCAAATCTTGCTTGACGATATCTTAAATGATTTCGTCTTGTTCTTCTGTTTTGTCTTCTAGTAGATAACAGTTTTACTACATCATTTCTCGGTTTCAACTCTTCAGCATATAGAACTTTCTTTGCTGTGGTTACTGCAATACCGATATGTCTACTGCCTGCATCCATTCCTAAAGAAACAGGCTGTTTATAACTAGAACTACCATAAAGAAGTTTGATTGTAAAAGGCACTTGTTTTACTACAGTTGCCTTTCCTTCCTGTAGAAGCACTCTAGCCTTTTGAGGTTTGCACGGCATAATTGGCTGACCGTGCTTGTTGATTACATATACGTACATGATTATGCCGTCCTTTCTAATTGTCAGATGAATAGTAGAGAATATAACTCTGCTCGGCATCTGGTTACCGTAATTAAGTAAGTCACCAATTGCTTACTTAGACACCTTCGCCAATGTTATCTTTACTTGAAATGTCTGATACACTGTTCCTACCTCTTAGAACTGTTTAATAGCAGACCACAGAGCAACGGATTAGGTGTTACGTCCGAGGGTGTGATAACAAAGATAACGTAGTATTCTTATGTATTTGGTGATACAGAATACTTAGGCTAATCAACAAAGGCTTTTTGGGCCTACGATTTAAATCGTGGGTTATTGACTTTCTTTTCCAAAATTCATATCAATTTTTCCTTCCACTTCTTTATTGCCGTGAAATGTTAAAATTCCTACATGAATCTATAGAAAACGGGAGCTCGTGTTACAAAACGAACTCCCGTGTTATCTACTAATTAAACATAATATTGAGCTTGAGCATGCCACAACTTAAAGTACTTACCATCTTTATTCTTCAACAAGTCCTCGTGACTTCCTTGCTCTACAATATTGCCACCCTCAAAGACAACAATCTCATCGCAGAACTTACAAGAAGAAAGACGATGAGAAATATAGACAGCGGTCTTATCCCCAACTATTTCATCAAATTTACTATAAATCTCCGCTTCAGCAATTGGATCTAGGGCAGCAGTAGGCTCATCAAGAATAATAAAGGGTGCATCCTTATACAAAGCCCTAGCGATAGCTATTTTCTGTGCCTCACCACCTGACACATCAACGCCTCCCTCATCAAAATCCTTAAAGATAATGGTATCCAAACCATCTTTCATGCTATCTAGTCTTTCCTTAAAACCAGCATCCACTAAAGCCCTATAAACTCTATCCTTATCATAACGCATAGAACCTGCCACATTATAAGCTAAAGGAGCCGACAACAATTGAAAGTCCTGGAAAACAACCGAGAAAATATTAATATAGTCATCATAACGATACTTACGAATATCAATACCATTTAATAGAATCTCACCCTCTTGAGGATCATACAAACGACACAACAATTTAATAAACGTTGTCTTACCACTGCCATTTTCACCAACTATCGCTAGTCTATTACCCACTTTAAACTTCATATTCACATGACGCAAAGCCCAAACATCACTACCTGGATACTTAAACGAAACATCTCTAAACTCCACATCATATTTACGATCACTTCTTTTTTCAGTAGTAAGACTACCCTGATACATTGCATTAGGGATATCTAAAAACTCAAACGTTTTATCAAGAAAAGAAGTATTAGTATTTGCCTCACCAACTAAAGCAGTAAGTGAAAAGACATTGATAACCATAGCACTACTAGCACCAACATATTGCATAATACTTCCTACATCAATCGCACCACCCCAAGCTTTTAAACAAGTAAACAAATAAATAGCACCAGTAATCACGGTAGTAATACACACGCCCAAACTTGCGTATATTCCCATTTCTTTAGCAGCACACTTAGCAATCTTTCCATTAACACCAAAAGTATGATCACTACCCCAATAAGCTGATATCAACTTCTCTTGGTCATTCATGCGAACATCAACATAAGATTCTTTTCTGGTACCAATAAACCCAAAATGCCCATACAAACGATTCCCAAAAGTAGCATCATCCGCAAAATTATTCCAATAACTCAACGACTTAGCAGTTAAACGACCCGCAAACACACTAATACCCAACACCATAACAACCATCAAAAAGATAAATAATGGATTATTAATAATCACTAACTTACCAGCTGTTTTTGGCACAAAAGAAGTAAAAAGACTAAAAGTCAAAACACTACCACTCAACAAGCCAATCAAAGCAGTCAACAATGATTCATATATTTCCACCGCCTTCATAAAACCCCAACCAGCCCATTGATCATTTTGTTGAATCTGTGCTCTTAAATCATTGTTTTCCTGCTTATCTAACTCACTAAAATCCAAAGAAAACATCTTGCGAATAAAAACAATCTCTTTACGGCCATATAAATCATCAAACAAAATTTGAGACCTTCTCTTTAGAAAAGCACCAACAATCGATATAAAAGCTATAGAAATAGTACTTATAATAACCCACTTGTAAAGAACATCCTCACGACGTAAAGTAGCTATCTCTTTTAATATTTGCGATGAGAAATAAACTGTAACATAAGGTGTTATAGCCGCAAAAATACTGTTTAAAGTTGAAACAAAAAAGAAATTAGGTGAAACTTCATTAAGCTTTTTAAAAGCCCTAAAATGCATAACTGTAGCATGTTTAATATCCATCACTATATCTCCTTCCCCTGTTTATAATAACGACTTTGAACTTCAAACAACTTCGCATACTCACCATTAAGCTTTAATAAATCCTCATGACTTCCTTCTTCCTTAATGCCACCATCTTTAATCAAAATAATGCGATCACAGAACCTTGTTGAAGCCAAACGATGAGAAATAAATAGCGATGTCTTATTACTAGCCATATCACTATATTTTTGATAAATCTCACTCTCAGCTAAAGGATCTAGTGCAGCCGTTGGCTCATCTAACAAGAGAATTGGTCCATTCTTATATAGTGCCCTAGCCAACATTAAACGTTGCATCTGACCACCAGATAAAAGAACACCATCCAAATAAACCTCACGTCCAATATGTGTATTTAACCCTTGAGGTAATTTATTGATAGTATCACTCAAACCTGCATAATCAATACACTCTTTAATTCTTTGATAATCAATATTATCTTTACATTGAGCTATTTCTTCGGCAATAGTTACATCCAATATTGAAAAATCCTGAAAAACCGCACTAAACAATTCATAATATTTATTTCGATTAAAATCACTAATATCATCACCATTCAACAAAACTCTTCCTTCACTTGGCGACAACAAACCACAAATAAGCTTCACAAGCGTTGTTTTACCAGCACCATTTAAACCAACAATCGCTAATTTTTCTCTTGGATGAATAGTTAAATTTAAATTATGAATTATATCTATATCACTTTCTGGATAATGAAACGATACATTTTCTAGTCTTATTTCATAATTTGAAGCTAGAGGAATATCTTTACCATCATCAAACTTAAATGGTTCTGGATAATCTAGAAACTCACGCAATGATGAAATATCTAAGCATTCCTTATGAAGTGTAGACATTTCCTTTAAAACACCCATAATCCAATTAGTTAAAGTACTGATTGCCACAAAATAAAGAATAAAAGAAGATACGCTCAAACCATCATTAAGCGTCATATTAATAAGATAGATGTAGGAAACACCATTTCTAATAAGCATCAAAACAACTTCCGTAATATCAGCAAGTAAATCAACTTTCTCACCCTTTAAACGAAAAGCTAGATATTGATTATGCACAAGATCTAACAATTCATTAAGCCAATCCTTCAAGTTAAAAATACGAACATCCTTAGCCAACTTTATTGATTCTGCCTTATCACGAATATATCTTTTCTTATGATAATACTTCTCACCCTCAATCTTATTCGCATAATGCCAATTGTTGGCATATCTAGAAACAAAGAAAGAAATAAAACAAGTCAAGATAATTATCAATAATAAAAAAGGATCAAATGATGAAAGAATAAATAGATAAGCGACTAAGCCACCAATATTTTTAAGAAGCATTGTCAGCGTTTGCCAAATATGCTCCGTTGCCTCACTATTTCCCTCACAGGCAAAATAGGCAGCATCCCTTAATCTAATAAAATTAGCATCTAAAGTATTTGGATAAGAAGTCGTATTACACTTCTTACTCACCATAGCGATAATTTTAGTTCTAACCTCGATTCTTGAAAACAAGGTATTCTCTTCAATATATTTTTTAAAACCATTTATGAAAAATAAAGCTAAAGTATATGCAAGTATTGTCGTTAATAACACTTTAATTGAAACCTTTTGTTCAACACACTTAATGATTCCTGGCGCAATATATAGCTGTGTCAAATTAAGAAGCACTTCTAAAACTGCTGTTAAAACACAAAACAACAAAACTCTTTTACAATTCTTATAGGCAATACCTATCATCCACTTAATATTTCTAAAAGACATTCATTTTTCCTCCGCACATTTATCATTTCATAAAAAACATCCTCATAAATATAGTGGGGACGAATTGTCAAAATCAGGTGATGAAATGTAGTTATATCTGTGGAATCAGAATCTCAGTTGTAAAAGCACCATCTTCGCTATTACGACTTATATAACCATCAAGCCTTTTAATAATGGCATCAATTCTAACTAAACCAAAACCATGGCCCTCACCCTTACTAGTTTTAAACAACATTCCATTTTTTGTCATCTTCTTACCAGCGGTAAAATTAGTAAAAGAAATATAAAGTTGCGTATTTTTCATATCCATATAAATACGTATTTGTCTTTGATCCTTTTCAAGCTTAACACTAGCCTCTATCGCATTATCAAAAAGATTGCCGATAATAGAACACAAATCAATCTCCGAAGTCTTTAATTTAACTGGAATATGTGCATCAGCAATCACCTCAATATCCTTTGACTTTGCCAAAGAAATCTTTGAATTCAATATCGCATCAGTCATTGGATTACCAGTCTTAATTACGGTATCAACAGTAGTTAAATCCTCATCCAACAAATCAAGATAATTCTTAATAGCCTCAAGATCACCCTTAGCAGCATAAGCCTTCATTGTCTGGATATGATTGCGATAATCATGACGCCAACCCCTAATCTGACGATACATATTATCTACTTCACGATAATGCGTTTCGATTAATTCACTTTGATACAAGGCAATTTCTTTATCTATCTTTTTTGAAAACAAACTCATATGCTACCTCATATTAATAATGGCACGGTTAACACCATCATATGCACCCCTTGGAAGATGAATAGAAGTACCATCCAATAATTTGATTTCTGTTTTAGTAACCCTACTCACCTCATTTAAATTAACAATCACAGAACGTCCAACCCGATAAAAACGCTCATCAAGTAATTTATCAATCTCATTTAAAGTCATCTTAACCACAACATCATCACTAGCATGTATCGTAACATAATTGCCAAACACCTCAGCAAATCTTATTTGATATATAGGAATTCTCACCATTCCATTAGCTGAATCCATATTCAAAACAACATCATTCTTATTAACCTTTTCTATAGCGCGTTCTAACACCGAAAAGAGTTTTTCTTCCTTTACCGGTTTTATCAAATAATGTAGCGCATTCACTTCATATCCTTCAGCTATATAATCAGAATAACCAGTAATAAAAATAATTTGAACAGCATCATTATCCTGACGAATCTTTTTCGCCATGCTGACGCCATCCATTAAACCCATTTCTATATCTGATAAAAGAATGTCATAATCCTTAGCTTCTTCATAATGAAACAAGAAACTTTCAGCTGAAGAAAAAGAATCAATACTTAAAAGATGACTATAATCATTAGCCCACTTATTTAATAAATCTTTAAGATAATCACGATCACTTTCTAAATCATCACAAATCGCAATCTTATATCGCACACTACATTCCACGTTAATTATTATATAAGTGCCTTCTATTTTTGTCCTATATAATGTTTATGGCGTAATAATTTGGCGTAATTGTGGCGTAGATATGGCGTAATTAATGGTATAATGATTTCAAGGAGAAGATAGTATATGTTGTATGTAGAAACAGATAAGGTTGAATTTAAAGAAAGAGTAAACGATACTTTGGCAAAAGAAATTGAGTCATTTTTAAACACAGATGGTGGTGCTATTTATATCGGCATATGTGATGATGGAAAAATAATAGGTGTAGATAATACCGATAATGCGTTAAGAAAAATATCAGATGTGATTTCTGATCAAATAGAACCTAACGCAATAGATTGTGTTCGCCCTGAAGTGGAGTTTAAAGGTGACAAGATAATTATTAAAATTAATGTGAATAAGGGCTATTCGCCACTATATTGTATTAAGAAATACGGTTTCTCTCCAAATGGATGCCATTATAGAATTGGTACAACCTGTAAGTCTATGACTCTTGAGATGATAAGAAATAAATTTGAACAAGGATTATCAAATATCGACGCAATGGTATTACAGGAATCTTATCATCAAGATTTAAAGTTCACAAAATTAAAATTATTGTTGTTGGAAAATGGATATCACATAGACGATATTTCTTTTGAAAGAAATTTTAAACTGCGTACTACAAATGGATATTACAATTACCTAGCAGAATTGTTAGCCGATGATAATACCATTCCGTTCATTTTTGTAAAATTTAAGGGATATGATAAAACGGTTTTCTCAGAAAGAAAGGATTATGGCAATCAATGCATTATCTTAGCCTACGAGAAGATGAAAGAACGTTTATCTATAGAAAATATCTCTAAGACCATCACCAATCCTCGTCCAAGACGAGACATATACTTATTCGATATGGATGCGGTAAACGAGGCTTTAGTAAATGCCATTGTGCATAATGACTATAGAATTACTGATCCCCAAGTGGCTTTATTCCACAATAGATTAGAAATATTGTCTCATGGTGGCTTGCCTTATGGCCTTACAAAAGAAGAATTCTTTAAAGGCATCAGTAAGCCTAGAAACAAACAACTAATGGATATCTTTTCTCGCTTTGGCATTGTAGAACATACAGGACACGATATACCTAAGATTGTAGAAAAATACGGTCAAGAAGTATTTGAAATAAGCGCTTCTTACATTAAAGTCACCATTCCTTTTAATAGAGAAGTCATGGAATTTAACAATATGCCATATGGAGTAATTAATGATATAAGCAAAGGCATAATAGAAAACCAATATCTTGCTGGTTTTGGTGATAAAGAAAGTATTGTGCTTGGTCAAATAAGACAAAACCCAAAAATTACCGCAAAGCAAATCAGTATCAACGCAGGTATTCCATTTAGAACCGTCCAAAGACATATAGCTAATCTTCGTGATAAGAATATAATCGTAAGAATAGGTTCTAATAGAGATGGATATTGGAATATTACAAAGGGCATCTAACGATGCTCTTTTATCTTCTCCCATCAAATACTTTCAAAATCTCCATAGTAGCCTCTTTAGAAGCTATAGGACTCTGGGTTAAACCTTTTTCAACACAATCACAGAAATGTTTTATCTCATACATAAAATCATTAAACATTTCACACTTAATTTCTTCAATATTATCTTTTGTCACAAACCTTCCACTACCAGTCTTCCAAAAATCTTCTATCTCAAAATAACCCTTATCTGTATAGATAAAAATCTTATTAATAGTCTTAAGTTCTAAGCCTGAAGTGCAAGTAGCTAAAACGCCATTATCATAAAGAATAGTTGTTTGACCTAACAAATCCAAGCCATCATCAGTTTCTTTACAAATGGTTATCGTATCCTTAATTTTAGAGTCCGCAATAAAATTACAATAACTTATTGGATAAATACCCACATCTCTTAAGCCACCTGCAGTATTTGTATCAAACACCCAAGAACCTGGTTCGCCTGAAGTAACTGATGAATACTTGCCATCCATATATAATAATTTTCCATATTCACCACTCTTAAGAAGTTCCTTAATTTTTAAAGTTAAAGGAAGAAAATCAGACTTCATCGCCTCCATCAACATAAGATTCTTTTCTTTAGCCAACTTAAAAGCTTCTTCACAATCATCTCTATTAATAAACATAGGCTTTTCACAAATTACATGCTTACCAACATTTAAAGCCTTCATAATCAAATTGAAGTGATATGCATTAGGTACAGTGATATATACCACATCAACATTATCATCTTTTAATAGTTCTTCGTTCTCATATGCCAAAGCATTATATTCCTTTGCGAACTCTTTTGCCCTATTTATATCCCTAGAACCTACGGCATATAAAGGGTATCCAAACTTGTTAGGGGTCTACATTTTAGGGGAATAACTTAGGGGAC
>ERZ1026772.962-NODE-962-length-17612-cov-4.220539_pt1 | contig 17612 bp, 14 predicted proteins | sample MGYA00380124_ERZ1026772 | MGnify/ENA primary metagenome ERZ1026772 (study PRJEB33269, sample SAMEA4719760) | human gut metagenome | biome: human-associated habitat; feature: organic feature; material: feces | place: Cameroon | collected 2013-10 ...
AATTATGCTTTTCAAGAATTATAACAAAACTGTAAATTTCGTTTTCTGCCGTCAACGGTATATGTACTAATTTTCTGATTTCATGAATAATCTGTAATAATATCATATACCTGTGAGGGCGGTTTTTATGAAGAAATTTGTCATTTTGTTTTTAATATCTGTCTGCTTTCTGCTTTGTTCATGCAGTGCCGACACTTCGGGGTATTCAAATGAGCTAACCAGCAGCGGCTGGACAGCCGAACTTGACGGAGGCGGAAAGATAAATCTTTCGTTTAACGGCGACAATGCGTTACTTATTTTGCAGAGCGGAAAAGATAAAACGGAGCTTTGCGGAAAATATGTTGTTGATGATACGACGCTTGTCATATTTGTGCCGAAACTATACCAAAACTACACCTTTGAATATGTTTCGCACGGAAAAAAGCTTGATTTGTCATACAACGGTTCAAAAATAACTCTGAACCGTGCCGATAATACGCAAAAAACCGAATGAATTTGCCGTTCAAAGTTTCTTGTGTACATTTTGAGCGGAATACGCAGATTAACGAATAATTTTATTGATAAATAAAGTTGTGTGTGTTATAATGTTTTAAGCTATGTTATTATGCCATTTTTGGATTTTTTCGGAGGTATTGTTTTGGTAGTGTTTGGAATTGATCCCGGATATGCCATTGTAGGTTGGGGAGCAATCAATTTTCAATCGAATACATATAAAACTCTCGGTTACGGTGCAATTGAAACCGTTGCCGGAACTGATTTTAACAAACGGCTTGAGTACATCTATGACGAAACCTATGCTATTCTCAACAGATGTCGTCCCGATGCTTTCGCAATTGAAAAGCTTTACTTTCAGACCAATCAGAAAACAGCTATCAATGTTGCTCAGGCAAGGGGAGTAACCTTGCTTGCGGCACAAAAACTTAAAATACCAATCTTTGAGTACACTCCTCTTCAGGTCAAAACGGCTGTAACGGGATACGGAAAGGCTAAAAAACCGCAGGTTATGGAAATGACCGCAAGGCTTTTAAAGCTGAAAGAAATTCCAAAACCCGACGATACCTGTGACGCACTTGCAATTGCAATCTGTCACACACAGGCGGCAGGCTCACAGCTCAGAAGAGTAATGTACGGAAAGGGACTTTAAATATGCTTTATTCCGTAAGAGGAAAACTTATTGCTATAGAATCAAATGCAGCGGTAGTAGAGTGCGGCGGTGTCGGCTATATGTGCCAGACAACAATGAACACACTCAAAGCCGTAAAGCTCAACACAGAGGTAACGCTTTACACCTACCTTAATGTAAGGGAAGATGCGGTTGACCTTTTCGGCTTTGCAACAAAGGCAGAGCTTGAAACCTTTAAAAACCTAATCAGCGTAAGCGGTGTAGGACCAAAGGCAGGACTTGCGGTCTTGTCGGAGCTCAGTCCCGAACAGGTTGCAATGGCGATTGCCTCCGATGACCTCAAAACAATTACAAGAGCACAGGGAATAGGCAAAAAAATTGCACAGAGAATTGTTCTTGAGCTCAAGGACAAGCTTGCAAAAGCGGCTAAAGAGGACAGTTCCTTTGCACAGGCGGCACAGAACAGCGTGAATGTTTCAACGGGAAATGTTCCGAAAGCAATCGAGGCACTCGGGGTTTTGGGTTATTCTCCTTCGGATGTTTCGCCCGTACTTGCAGCACTCGACAGCGCCTTGCCTGTTGAACAGCTTATTTCGCTCACATTAAAACAGATGGGAAGACAGTAACATATGAGTAAAATGGAATTCTCGGATGAATTTGATTTTGAAAACAGAATAACCGATACTTCCGAAATTCCCGAAGATACGGCAGAGAGCGACAACCCTCTGCGGCCGAAAACACTTTCGGAATACATAGGACAGGAAAAGGCAAAGGAAAACCTCAAGGTCTTTATCGAGGCGGCAAAAATCAGAGGCGAAGCCCTTGACCATGTACTGCTCTACGGCCCTCCGGGACTCGGTAAAACAACTCTTTCGGGAATCATTGCGAATGAACTCGGTGTGTCAATGAGAATAACCTCAGGTCCGGCAATTGAAAAGCCCGGTGACCTTGCGGCACTGCTCACTAACCTTAACGAGGGTGATGTGCTTTTTATTGACGAAATCCACAGACTCAGCCGTTCCGTTGAAGAAATTCTTTACCCCTCAATGGAAGACTTTGCAATTGATATTATCACGGGTAAAGGTCAGATGGCGGCATCGTATCATCTGCCATTGCCGAAATTTACACTTGTCGGTGCAACAACAAGAGCAGGTCAGTTGACAGCTCCTTTGCGTGACCGTTTCGGCGTTGTATTAAGACTTGAACTTTACACCCCCGAAGAGCTGGCACAGATTGTTGAAAGAAGTGCCGGAATTCTCGGAATCACAATCGAATACGACGGTGCGCTTGAAATTGCGTCCCGTTCAAGGGGAACACCACGAATTGCAAACAGACTTTTAAAGCGTGTGCGTGACTTTGCACAGGTTATGTCAAACGGTGTCATCACTCTTGAAACCGCAAGAACAGCACTTGACAGGCTTGAAATTGACGAACTCGGTCTTGACCGCAATGACAGAAGAATGCTTGAAGCAATCGTCCGTTTTTACAACGGCGGTCCTGTCGGACTTGAAACACTTGCAGCGGCAATCGGTGAAGAGGCGGTAACAATCGAAGATGTCTATGAACCGTATCTTTTGCAGATAGGTTTTGTCAGCAGAACACCGAGGGGCAGATGTATTACTGCCGAGGCCTGTAAGCACCTTGGTTGTGAATTTCCAAAGGGCGTTGTAAACGCTCAGCCGACACAGCCAACTCTCTTTGGTGACAGGGAGTCATAAATCAGTCACAATATGAGTGTATAATTCAACAGAGTGCAAGGCTTTTACTTGGGTTATACCGAAAATTTCAGTTTTGAAAATTTACAATCTATAAATTATTTAACGGAGGAATATATATAATGGGAAGATTATTCGGTACAGACGGTGCAAGAGGTGTTGCAAACGCAGAGCTTACACCCGAACTTGCAATGAATATAGGCAGGGCGGCGGCAATGGTTCTTATCAGCGATGAGGTTGAACACCCCACAATTTTAATCGGTAAGGACACAAGACTTTCGGGTGATATGCTCGAGGGCGCACTTATTGCAGGACTTTGCTCGGTAGGTGCAAATGTTCACATTCTCGGGGTAGTTCCTACTCCTGCGGTTGCTTATCTTGTAGGCAAATACAATGCCGATGCAGGTATTATGATTTCCGCATCACACAACCCGTTTGAATTTAACGGTATCAAAATTTTCAGTTCTGACGGATGCAAGCTCCCCGATGACCTTGAAAACAGAATTGAGGAAATCGTACTTGACCATGTTGTACCGTATGCTTCTGCCACAGATGAAAATATCGGCAGAGTAACATATGATACAGAGGCTGCTGATTTGTATATTGACCACCTTGTTTCAGCTGTTGACTGCGACTTTGAGGGTATGGAAATTGCCCTTGACTGCTCAAACGGTTCTTCTTCAAGAACAGCCGAAAAGCTTTTCACAAAGCTTGGAGCAAAGGTTCATATGCTTTTTGACGAGCCTGACGGTGTGAACATCAACCGTGACTGCGGTTCAACTCATATGAGCAAATTGCAGAAGTATGTTCGTGAACACAAGCTTTCATGCGGTCTTGCATTTGACGGTGATGCCGACAGATGTCTTGCGGTTGACGAAAAGGGAAACCTTGTTGACGGCGATTATCTTATTGCAATCTGTGCAAATGATATGAAGCAGAGAGGCGTACTCAAAAAGAACGCAGTTGTCGGAACAATTATGACAAATATGGGTTTCAACAAGTTCTGCGAAGAAAACAATATGCACTTTGTTTCAACAAAGGTTGGCGACAGATATGTTCTTGAAGCTATGATGCGTGAGGGTTACAATATCGGCGGTGAGCAGAGCGGCCACATTATTTTGCTCGACTACGCAACAACAGGCGACGGTCAGCTTTCAGGTGCAATGATTCTCAGCATTATGAAGAGAACAGGCGAAAAGCTTAGTCAGCTTGCAAAGATTATGGAGCGTCTGCCGCAGGTGCTTATCAATGTTAAGGTCAGCAGAGAGGGCAAACTCTCATTCTATACAGACAGGGAAATCAAGGCTGAAATTGAGAGAGTAAGCGAAATTCTCGGTGACAGAGGCAGAATCCTTGTTCGTGTATCGGGAACAGAACCTCTCGTAAGAGTAATGCTCGAGGGAGAAAACCTCGAAGAAATTCAGAACCTTGCGGAAGAAGCCGCACAGGTAGTAAGGGAAAGACTTGCATAATGCGATTATCTGATAAATGGAAAGATTATGAACTTATAGATACCTCTGACGGTGAAAGACTTGAAAGATGGGGAGATATAATCCTCATTCGTCCCGATCCGCAGATTATCTGGTCAAGCGAAAAGAAAAATCCTCTTTGGTATTCGGCACACGCTCGTTACCACCGCTCAAACCGTGGCGGAGGAAGTTGGGAGCAGTACAAAAAAGTTCCCGACCGCTGGACTATAAATTACGGCGACCTTGTTTTTAATATCAAGCCTATGGGATTCAAGCACACGGGTGTGTTCCCCGAACAGGCTGTTAACTGGGATTTTGCCGCAGAAAAGATTAAAAACGAAAACAGACCGCTTAAAATTCTCAACCTTTTCGGTTACACAGGCTGTGCAACTCTTGCGTGTATGAACGCAGGTGCAACCGTTTGCCATGTTGACGCATCAAAGGGTATGGTTCAGTGGGCAAAAGAAAATGCCGCATCAAGCGGTATTGCCGACAGACCTGTTCGTTGGCTTGTTGACGATTGCGTAAAATTTGTACAGCGTGAAATTCGCCGTGGCAACAAGTACGACGGAATTATTATGGACCCGCCGTCATACGGCAGAGGACCGGGCGGAGAAGTATGGAAACTTGAAGAACAGCTTTATTCACTCGTAACTTTGTGCAAACAGGTTCTTTCGGATGATCCCCTGTTTTTTATTCTCAATTCTTACACAACGGGACTTTCTCCCGCTGTAATGGAATATTTGCTCGGAGTTCTTTTGCAGAAGGACTTCGGCGGAAAAGTATCAAGCAATGAAATAGGACTGAAGGTGAGCGACACGGGTCTTGTATTGCCGTGCGGCTCAACCGCAATATGGGAGAAATAATAAATGAGCTTTATTTCACTTGACAACATCAGCTTTTCGTATTCCGACATTGAAAGCGGTCAGCCGTACAAAAATGCGGTTGACGGTGTTTCTCTCAACATTGAAAAGGGCGAATTTGTCGCTCTTCTCGGTCACAACGGATGCGGAAAGTCAACTGTTGCAAAACATCTCAATGCAATGCTATTGCCGGATAAGGGCAAAGTGTATGTTGACGGAGATGACACATCAGATGAAAACAAGACATATGACATAAGAGAAAAAGTGGGACTTGTACTTCAGAATCCCGACAACCAGCTTGTTGCAAGCGTTGTTGAGGAGGATGTTGCATTCGGCCCCGAAAACCTCGGAATACCGCCAAAGGAGATTCGACAGAGGGTTGACGATGCCCTCAAAGCCGTTGATATGTACGATTACCGTGAACACGCTCCGTTCAAGCTTTCTGGCGGTCAGAAACAGCGTATTGCAATTGCGGGAATTCTTGCAATGCAGCCGCAGTGCATAGTTCTTGACGAACCCACGGCAATGCTTGACCCTAACGGCCGTGACGAGGTTATGACAACGCTTTTAAAGCTCAACCGTGAAAAGAATATGACGGTTGTCCTCATCACACATTATATGGAAGAGGCAGTCCTTGCCGACAGAGTTGTCGTTATGGACGCAGGAAAAATCCTCACTCAGGGCACTCCCGAAGATGTTTTTTCACAGGTAGAGCTTCTCAAAAAGCACCGCCTTGATGTTCCGCAGGCAACAGAACTTGCCTACAGACTTAAAGGCTGCGGAGTGAAACTGGACAAGCTTCCTCTCAATGCAGAGCAATGTGTAAAAATGCTTGAGGAGGTGCTGTCATGAGCAAGGTGCTTGAACTGAAAAATTTAAGCTATGTTTACGGAACAGGCACTCCGTTTGAGAAAACCGCTGTCAATAATTTGAGCCTTTCAATTGAAAAGGGCGAGTTTATCGGCATTATGGGACACACAGGCTCGGGCAAGTCAACACTTGTTCAAATGCTCAACGGACTTATGAAACCAACTTCGGGACAGGTTCTTCTTGACGGTGAGGATATCTGGGCAAATCCCAAGGATATCAGAAAAATCCGTTTCAAAGTCGGAATGGTATTTCAGTATCCCGAATATCAGCTTTTTGAAGAAACCGTTGCCAAGGACATCGCATTCGGTCCTACGAATATGGGCAAGAGCGGTGCAGAGCTTGAAAAAGCGGTAAATGATGCCGCAAGATTTACGGGACTTAAAGATGAACTTCTTAACAAATCTCCGTTTGACCTTTCGGGCGGTGAAAAGAGAAGAGCGGCAATTGCAGGTGTCATTGCAATGAATCCCGAGGTTCTCGTTCTTGACGAACCGACCGCAGGTCTTGATCCTATGGGCAGAGATGTGCTGTTGAGCCAGATTGTGCAATATCACAAGGAACGCAAAAACACCGTTATCCTTGTATCCCACAGCATGGAAGACATTGCAAGGGTTGCCGATAAGATAATCGTTATGAACAAGTCAAACCTCGTTATGTTTGATAAGACGAAAGAAGTTTTCTCAAAGGGACGAGAGCTTGAAAAAATAGGACTTCGAGTACCGCAGATAACCAAGATTATGCTTGAACTGCGTGAAAAAGGTTTTAATGTTCCCGAAGGAATACTTACTGTTGATGAGGCAATGGACTGTATTTCCTCACTGCTTGACAAGGAGGGTAAAATATGGTAAGAGATGTAGCGTTCGGTCAGTATTTTCCTGCGAACAGCGTAATCCACAAATGTGATCCCCGTGCAAAGCTGATTATGCTTGTCGGATTTCTTGTAATTATTTTCTGTACTTTTAATTATGCCTCGCTTGCACTTGTTGTGCTTTTTACCGCACTTTTCGTTGCGGCAAGCAAAGTGCCTGCAAAGTTCTATTTCAAAAGTATGAAGGTAATTATCTTTATTATAGTAGTAACCTCAATCCTCAATGTGTTCTACGGTTCGGGTGATCCGCTTGTACAGTGGGGAATCTTTAAAATCACCCTGAACGGTATAAACAGGGCAATTTTTGTTTCGGTAAGAATCATCTGCCTTATCCTTGCAAGCTCCTGTCTCACATTCACAACTTCTCCGACAGAGCTTACGGACGCTATCGAAAGATTGATGAAACCGCTTGCAAAACTGCATTTTCCTGTTCATGAGGTTGCAATGATGATGTCGCTTGCTTTGAGATTTGTTCCCACACTTCTTGAAGAAACCGACAAAATTACTCAGGCTCAAAAGGCGAGAGGTGCCGATATGGAGTCGGGTAACATTATTCAAAGGGTAAAAGCATTTATCCCAATCCTTATTCCGCTTTTTGTTTCGGCATTCAGAAGAGCCTATGAGCTTGCAACAGCAATGGAGTGCCGTTGCTATCGTGGCGGAACAGGAAGAACACGAATGAAAACTATTCATATGGCAAAGCGTGACTATGTATCTTTTGCAATGGTCGCACTTTTAATCGGCGGAGTGATTTTATGCAACATATTCCTGCCTGCGGCAGTTTAAGAAATCTTCTTCTCACAATTTCATATGACGGAAAAGAGTTTCACGGCTGGCAGATTCAGCAGAACGCAATGACGGTTCAGGAGGCATTTCAAACGGCTCTTTCAAAGATTATCGGCGATGACTTTGATGTAAAAGGATGCAGTCGAACAGACAGCGGAGTTCACGCAAATATGTATTGCATCAGCCTCAAAACAGAGCATCCCATAAAGCCCGAAAGGCTCAAAGCGGCACTTAACCGTTGGCTTCCGTTAAGTATTGCGGTTCTTGACTGCAAAGAGGTTGCACCCGATTTTCACGCTCGCTATTCCTGCACAAGCAAGGAATATATCTACAAAATCTGGAACAGCGAGGTGCGAAATCCGTTTCTTGACGGATACGCACTTCATTACAGATACAAAATTGACGAAAATCTGCTTGACAAAGCCGCTCAGGCATATGTCGGCAGACACGATTTCACTTCCTTTTGCACGCTTGATAACCGTGAAAAAGGGGATATGACCAGAAATGTAAAAGCCTTTTCGGTAACCCGTGAGGGCAACCTTGTTACAATGAAGGTTGAGGCCGACGGCTTTTTGTACAATATGGTTCGTATTATGGTGGGAACACTTCTCAGAGTTCAGCAGGGCAAAATTGCTCCCGATGAAATCCCATCTATTATAGAAAAGAAAAACAGAAAATATTCGGGTCCGACCGCACAGGCTTGCGGATTGTACCTGAATCGTGTGAATTATGAAAATGACAACAGTTCACAAAAAGGAGTGAACACTGATGTTTAAAAAGTTTAAAGGACATTATTCAAAACGAAAGACGCATGAAATCGACAGAGATGTAATGAGCTATGAGGATATGCCTCTTGACGATTACGAACAGGAAAAAACCGAAATGTCGCCGCAGGCTGTCAAGAAAATCATCATCGGTGCGTGCATTGCACTTGCGGCAGGACTTATAGTTTTTGCCTTTGCAAACCGTGACAAGCTCACATGGGAAAATATCTCTAACTGGTGGACATACGATGTACTTGGCAACGCAGGTCACGGCTATCCTGTTGATATTATTGGTTCAGAGGTTTCATCAGGCAACTTTGCCGTGTCACAGGGACATGCAGTGTATGCGTCAGATACTTCTTTTGTAACCCTGACAAATTCGGGTACAGAGGTTGCAAGACTTCAGCTAACACATTCAAATCCCGTGATGAAAAGCAATGAAAACAGATTTCTCACATACGGAATCGGCGGTTCAAGCTATGAGATAAGCAGCTTTGACGAAAAGCTCTATTCCGGTACTGCCGACAACAAAATCTATACCGCAGATATTGCGTCAAACGGTACATATTGCCTTGTAACAGAGGATACCGGTTATCTCACAACGCTGTATGCTTACAGCAAAAATAACGACAGAATCTATAAATATTCTTTTTCGGAATATTACATAACATCGGTTGCTATCAATAAAGACGGTTCGGGCTGCGTTGCAACAGGTATTTCAAGCGACAAGGGTTCGGTTGTAACAGGAGTTTATGTGCTTGATTTTTCACAGGAAAAGCCTGTTTCAACATATACCATAAAAGGCGATTCCGTTATCGACTGCAAGTATCTCACATCTGACACAGCTGTTCTTATCGGTTCACAGGCAAGCTACATTGTAAACAAGGGTGATAAAAAGTATAAGACCGTTAATTATGACGGAAAAACGCTTTCAAATTATTGCTTTAACACAGACACTTCAACTTATACAATGGCTCTTTCAAGAAGCGGTGACGGCAGAAGTGTTGCACTCATAAACTATAACAGCAACGGTGAAGTTCAAAACACAATCAATACCGAACACAAAGCCGATTCTATTTCGGTTTATAAAGGAACGGTTGCAATTCTTGACGGCAATGTTGTTTACGGTTATAATCAAAAAGGAGATTTGCTCTATTCGGCAAATTCGGGAACAGGTTCAAAAAAGGTTGTGCTTGCATCTGATTATACCGCATATATTCTCAGCGTTAATCAAATCAGATTCATCGACCTTGACAGCGTATCAAGTAACGATACCGCCGAAACTTCAAAACAGGAGTAATAAATTTGATTGCAGATATAATAATTATTGCGATATTTGCGCTTTTGTTCTTAATTGACTTTAAGCGTGGCATTGCAATTACAATTCTCAATATCGCAGGAGTGGCTCTCACAGGCTTTCTTGCATATCACATTTCAAATTTTCTCGCATCGTGGGTCTATACGGCATTTGTTCAGCAGACTTTAACAACAAATTTGCAGCAAATGATTGACACTCAGGGCGTCAATGCGGCAATAGCCAACAGCTTTTCAGCTCTTCCAAACTGGGCGATGGGAATGATAGGATTTTTTCTTTCACTTTTTGGAACAGATGCAAGTATCTATACAAATGACTTTCAAATTCCGAATCAGGCGGCAGCAACCGTTTCAATATCGGTTGAAAAACTGATTCAGCCGATTGTAACAGGATTTTTCCAAATGGTAATCGGTGCTGTAATTTCAATCATTATTTTTATACTTATTAAGTTGCTTGTTAATAAATTTGCAAAAGTATTCAGAATACCCGTTGTGAAACAGGTAAATCAGTTCTTGGGCGGTGTATTCGGTCTTGCGGAGGCGGCAATCCTTGTATTTTTTGCCGTAAATATCTATTCGGGTGTGCTTAAGTTTTCAAACCCCGAAATGCTTAATAGCCCGATGATTTCGGGTGCTGTTTTTAAATTTTTCAGCGTTGTAGTCTGAATGAAGAAACAGGAGGGAACAGAAATGGAAAAAGAAAAAGATGTGTGGAGCTTTAAAACCTCTGATTTGTTTACCATACCTAACATTATAACTTATATCAGATTTGTCCTCATAATGCCGTTTGTGTACTTTTTTCTCAAGGAAGAGTACATCAATGCAGCAATATGTATAGGTTTTTCGGGACTTTCCGACTGCTTTGACGGAATGACTGCCAGAAAGCTCAATCAGGTAACACCTCTCGGAAAAATCCTTGACCCAATTGCAGACAAGGTGACACTGTTTGCCGTTGTCATCTGTATGGTAATTTATGTGCCGATGGTTTTGCCGATTCTCATAACACTTCTTATCAAAGATCTTCTTATGCTTCTCGGCGGTGCGGATTTAATCAAGAAAAGACTTACTCCGCCGTCTGCAAATTGGTACGGAAAAGTCGGCACAATAATTTTCTACTTCTCGGTTTGCCTTATCGTATTTTTAAAGGCATTCTTTGCTTATGAAAATATGGTGCTTGACCTTGCATTGCTTTCGATTACTGCTGCTTCAATGCTCTATGCACTGTATCGCTATGGCAAAATTTATTTTGAAATGATTAAAGAGTACAACGAATCACTTAAAAAGACAGCTGACATTAAAAATAAATAAATTCCGACAAATAAATATTGAATTATTTGTTAAACAGTTGTATAATTCTTATATTACTATGACAGCAAATGTGCAATTTGGTGTCCTAAAAAGGAGTATGCTATGCTTTGTACAAGATGCGGAAAACGACCTGCGGTTGTTTTCGTTTCAAATAACAATTCAAAAGATGCCCCGACAGCAGGCTATTGCCTTACCTGTGCAAAAGAGCTTGGAATCAAGCCTGTCGAGGATCTTATCAGTAAAATGGGTATTTCTGACGAAGACCTTGAAAATGTTCAGGATCAGATGAACACTCTTATGAACAGTATGGGTGACGGCGATATGTCGCAGATTATGGAACAGCTTGGTGCGGATAACCTTGCCGAGCAGATGGGTGATTTCGCTAAAGACGGCGACGGCAGTGAAGATGACGATTTTTCACACGGTGCACCCGCATTTCCTGCATTTTTCAATAGTATGTTCGGCGGACAGAACAACAATGCGACAAGTCAGGATAATAACAAAAAGGGCAAAAAAGAGAAAAAGGAAAAGAACAGAAAACATATCAATCTTTACTGTGAAGACCTCACACGCAAGGCGAGAGAGGGCAAAATCGACCGCATTGTCGGCAGAGACAGTGAGATTGAGCGTGTAATTCAGATTCTTTCAAGAAGAACAAAGAACAATCCTTGCCTTATCGGTGAACCCGGTGTAGGTAAAACTGCGATTGCAGAGGGGCTTGCACTCCGCATTGCCGCAGGAAATGTTCCGCAAAGACTTAAAAACAAGGAAATCCAGCTTCTTGACCTCACCTCACTTGTTGCAGGCACTCAATTCAGAGGTCAGTTTGAGAGCAGAATCAAAGGCCTTGTTTCCGAAATCAAGGAGAACGGCAACATTATTCTCTTCATTGACGAGGTTCACAGCCTTGTTGGCACAGGTGATAACGAGGGTACAATGAATGCCGCAAACATTCTCAAACCGGCTCTTTCAAGAGGCGAGGTTCAGGTTATCGGTGCTACAACATTCAATGAATACAGAAAATATATCGAAAAGGATTCGGCTCTTGAGAGAAGATTCCAGCCTGTAAAGGTCGGCGAGCCTACAATTGCTCAGTCAATTGATGTTATCGCAGGCGTAAAAGGCTATTATGAGGCACATCACCGTGTAATTGTTGACGATGACATCGTTCGCAAGACGGTTGTCCTTTCCGAAAGATACATTACAGACCGTTTCCTCCCCGATAAGGCGATTGACCTTCTCGATGAAAGCTGTGCATGTGCGGCTCTCCGCAACAAGAATATGGAGCGTCACGATAAGCTTGAGGACGAAAGACAGAAACTTCTTGTCAAGAAAGATGCTCTCACAAATGCTGATGAAGTGAATTACGAACAGCTTGCAGAGGTTAACACAAGCCTTGCAAGAATTGACAGCGACCTTAAAGAAATCGACCCCGAAACTCTCGTTTCAAAGGTTACAGAAGAGGATATCGCCAAGGTAATCGAACTCTGGACAGGCATCCCCGCATCAAGAATCAAGGAAAACGAGCTTTCAAAGCTTGCAGACCTTGAGGACGAGCTTAAAAAGAAAATTATCGGTCAGGACGAGGCTGTAAAGGCTCTTGCATCTGCAATCAGAAGAAGCAGAGTTCAGATTTCACCACGCCGCAGACCTGCATCATTCATCTTCGTAGGCCCTACAGGTGTCGGTAAAACAGAGCTTGTAAAGGTTCTCAGCAAAGAACTTTTTGATACTCCAGAAACTCTTATCAGACTTGATATGAGTGAGTTTATGGAGAAACATTCAGTGTCTAAAATCATCGGTTCACCGCCCGGATATGTCGGTTACGATGAGGCAGGACAGGTAACTGAAAAGGTTCGCAGAAGGCCTTATTCGGTTCTCCTCTTTGATGAAATCGAAAAGGCTCATCCTGATGTTCTCAATATTCTCCTTCAGATTCTTGACGAGGGCAGAGTTACAGACGCTCACGGCAGAACAGTAAACTTTGAGAACACAGTTATCATTATGACATCAAATGCCGGTTCTGCATCAAAGGACAGTGCGCTAGGCTTTGGCAAGACTGAAGAAGATGCCTCAAAAGAAAAGGTTATGAAAGCACTTTCCGAGTTCCTCCGTCCCGAATTTATCGCAAGAGTTGACGAGGTTATCGTGTTCAACAGCCTTAAAAAGGACGATTTCGTGAAGATTGCAGACCTTATGCTCTCTGAATATGTGCCTACTCTTGAAGAAAAGCACATCAAGTTCACATTTGATGACAAGGTTTGTCAGCTCCTTGCAGAGAAGTCATGCAACGGTGCAAGCGGTGCTCGTGACCTCAGAAACACAATTCGCAGAGAGGTTGAGGAGAAAATTGCAAATGCAATGATTGAGGCAGGTCCAGGCGGTGTTACTGCAATGCACCTCACAGCCGAAAACGGTGAACCCGTTCTTCAGTCAATCTGATTTTCTGACAGTAAAAGTTAATACATAAAATTTCACACATATCGGGCAGTCATTACGATTGCCCGATTTTTTGCATACAACATAATTCTATAAAAAAACAATCTCGCATAGCGAGCCGCCGCACTCCGTTCATGTAGATAGTTTGTAATGCGAAAAACATATTATGCCCGAGCGGAAGTTTATTTAAAATTGAAAGTTGAAAATTGAAAATGTAAAATTGTGGTCGGGCAGATAGTTTGCAAAATGCAAATCATTGTCGCCCGATTGTTTGTATATATAGAAGTTGAGTTTAAATGTAGAGGCGGATATTATTCGCCCGCACGGCGAGCCGCCGTACCCAATTCGTGTAGATAATTTGTTTTGCATTATACAAACTGTCTACACGAGAGAAAAAACACGAACGAAAACGGCTGTTTAACATAATGTACACAGCCGTTTTTAGAAAATAAAATGAAAGAAAGATTTAACCTTTTACTGCGCCTGAAACAACGCCCTCGATGATGTATTTCTGACAAGCAAAGTAGAAAATGATAATCGGAACGATGCTCAAAACGATAAGAGCCATGATAGCACTTGTGTCTGTATGACCGTAACTACCGTTAAGGTACTGAATGTGAATCGGGATTGTCTTGTAATCCATATCAAGAATAAGATAGGGGAGAAGGTAGTCGTTCCAAATCCACATTGTTTCAAGGATTGCAACCGAAATAAAAGTAGGCTTCATAATCGGAAGAACAATACCGAAGAATGTTCTCAAAGGACCTGCGCCGTCAACATCGGCAGCTTCTTCAATTTCAACAGGAATTGATTTTACAAATCCCGAGAACATAAACACCGCAAGTCCCGCTCCAAATCCGAGATATATAATCAAAATACCCCATGGAGTTGTGAGTTTGAGGTTGTCGGCTGTCTTTGAGAGGGTGAACATTACCATCTGGAAAGGTACAACCATTGAGAAAATGCAGAAGTAGTAAATAATTTTACAGATGATTGAGTTTGAACGCTGTAAGTACCACGCACACATTGATGTGCAGAAGAGAATAAGTACAACGCCGCCGATTGTAATGAAGAAACTCCATACAATCGACTTCCAGAACGGATAGTTGCCGTGGAACATACCTGTCATATAACTCTGAAAACCCTGAAAACTGTCTGCATTCGGAAATTCAAAGATTGCACGGCTGATTGCCGCATTGCTCTTAAAGGAGTTCATCAGTACAATGAAAACAGGAGCAACATAGAAGATTGATACGATAGAGAAGAGGATTGTTAAAATTCTCATTCCTGCGGTTTGTTTTTTCTTTACAGGCCTATCTTTAGCCTTTGCTGCAACTTTAGCCATTACTGCTGAACCTCCTTCCTTCTTGTAAAGTAAAGCTGAACCAGAGCGATGATTACAACAATTACAAAGAAGATAACACCCTCAGCCTGACCAACACCACGAGAGTTCTGGTTGGAGTAGAATGTGTTGTAAATGTTGAGAGCCATCATTTCTGTCTGATAAACCGTTGTACCGGTTGCCTGTGATACAACACCCGGAGCACCGCCTGTGAGTGCAAGGTTCTGGTCGAACAGCTTAAATGAGTTTGTAAGTGTAAGAAATGTGCAGATTGTGATAGAAGGCATCATCATCGGCAATGTTACATTTGTAAGCAACTGCCTCTTGCCTGCACCGTCAATTTTAGCCGCCTCATAAAGGTCGTGCGGCACACTCTGGAAACCGGCAATGTAAATAATCATCATATAACCTGCCTGCTGCCAGCACATCAGAATTACAAGTCCCCAAAAACCGAAGTTTGCGTTAAGTGCAAGGTTTGTGCCGTAATACTGAAGAATACCGTTGAAAATGTACTGCCAGATGTAGCCGAGAATAATACCGCCTACAAGGTTAGGTACAAAGAAAACGGTTCTGAAAATGTTTGAACCTCTGATGCCGAGCGTAAGAGCATACGCTACGAAAAATGCAATGAGGTTAATAAGAACAACGGATACTATAACGAACAGTACCGTGAACCAGAATGAATGTAAAAAGCTCTCATTCTGAAAAGCTTTGATATAGTTTCCAAACCCGATGAACACTGCATCGCTTGTTGTTCTGAACTTACAGAACGAAAGGTAAATGCCGTTAAAGAACGGATACACAAAACCTATAAGGAAAGCAGCAAGAGTGGGAAGAACAAATATCAGAAAATAAATTTTTCTTTTAGGTTTTCTAAACATAATATTTTGCCTTTCCGTCCATAAGAAAGGGGAGCGGAATGCCGCCCCCCTACCGAACCTGTTAAATTAAACAGAATGATTACAATCAGCCGTTAGCCTTTGCATATTCTGTTTTCCAACCCTGTACGAATGCAGTCTTAACAGCGTCCCATTTGCCTGTGCCTGCTGCATACTGTGTAAGAGCTGTGCCAACACCGTCTTTCCAATCTTCACTTGGCATTGTTGTGAAGTTCCAGCTTACAGGAGTTTTGCCTGCTGCTGTGAGTTCGTTATCAATCTTAACAAATACATTGGTTGCTTCCTTAGCATTCTTGAAAGGAATTACAAATCCCATATCGTCAGCAAGAGCAGATGTACCTGTTTTGTTTGTTACACACCAGTTTAAGAATTCAAGAGTAGCTGCCTGATCGTCAGCACTTGCCTTGTTGTTTACACACCAGTAGTTCTCTGAACCTGTGCAAAGACCCTGATTAGCTTCATCGCCTACGCCGATGTAAATCGGGAGCATGCCGAGTTCGTCGTCCTTCATACCTGCCTTGGTAACTGTTGAATATTCCCAGCTGCCGTTCTGGAAGAATACTGCTTCGCCTGATGTGAACTCTGTTTCAGCGTCTGTACCCTTCTTGCTTGCGAGGTCTGCAGGCTTACATGTTGAATCTGTGATGTAGAGATCCCAAATGTTCTTATAGTTGTCAAGGTATTTACCCTCGATAGCGTCTGTTGAAGTAATGCCCTTATCCTTGTACTCAAAGTAGATAGGAAGGTTAGCAAGGTGAGTCTTGAATCTCCAGTCTGATGAAGAATCCATACCTGCTGATGTGAACGCACCCTTAACGCCGAGCTTATCCTTATTCTTCTGAATTTCGTCGGCAACAGTCTTTAACTTTTCAAAGCTGTTGATGTCTTCAATCTTCTTAACAGAAGCAAAGTCTGAATCACAATACTTCTGGAGGAGAGTCTTGTTGTAGATAATGCCGTATGTTTCAATTACATAAGCGATACCGTAAACTTTGCCGTCCTCTTCAAGAGCGTAATCCTTTGAAGTAAGCTGCTTGTAAATGTCTGAAGAGCTGAGGTCAGCGCAATAATCTTTCCAGTTAGCAAGACCAACAGGACCGTTTACCTGGAAGAGTGTAGGAGCATTGTCCTTATCCATCTCAGCAGTAAGTGTTGACTCATATGTACCTTCAGCAGCTGTCTTAACAGTTACCTCAACACCTGTTTCGTCCTTGTACTTCTTAGCAAGAGCCTGCCAATCCTTGTCCTGCTCAGGCTTAAAGTTAAGATAGTAAACTTTACCGTTTTTTGCATTGCCTGCTGCACTTGAATCATCTTTTGATGAACCTGATGATGAAGAACCGCCGCAGCCTGCAAGAGCAGTAGCAGTCATCATACCTGCAACTGCAAGAGCTGCAGCTCTTTTGAATGTTGATTTTTTCATAGCTTTCACCTTAATTAAAAATATTTATCCGCTAAACCCGGATATTGGCGAGAGAACAACATTCTGCGTTCTCTCTGTTGCCACAATCATAACACACTATTTATGAAAATACAATAGATTTTTTTAAAAATTTTCTCTGTGATTAGTCAAAACGAAGGTATTAACCAAATGTAATTTCAAAATCAAACAAAAAACAACCGCATATTATCTGAGTTTTGTGACTTATTTGTCAAATAAGAAATTTTAAAGCAACATTAAGGTTACAATATTGTAACCTGTCAAATATGGTCATTCTATTGAAAATGACAAGCTATTTGTGCTAAAATTATGTCAAATTTGTTTTTAAGAAGGTTAATTCAGCAATTATGAAAAATTTTAATCAATCATCCCTCTGTCTCTTATACACATCTCCGAGCCCACGAGACTAAG